>ERZ773202.1549-NODE-1549-length-14382-cov-6.181964_pt1 | contig 14382 bp, 15 predicted proteins | sample MGYA00580998_ERZ773202 | MGnify/ENA primary metagenome ERZ773202 (study PRJEB29015, sample SAMEA2737803) | human gut metagenome | biome: human gut; feature: human-associated habitat; material: faeces | place: China | collected 2012 ...
CGACATCATCCGCCTGTCCCAGCTCGACGAGGGCGACGCCATGCCGACGGAACCGGTCGACCTGCTCGCCGTGTCGCAGGAGGCGGCGGAGAACCTGCAAGACGCTGCGGCCGCGCGCGGCGTCACGGTCGGCGTCACGGGCCAGCCGGCCGTCATTCCCGGCGTCCGCCGCCTGATCTACGAGATCGTCTATAACCTCTGCGACAACGCCATCAAGTATAACCGCGACGGCGGGCGCGTGGATGTGACGGTTGCCGCCGATGCCGACGGCAGCAGCATCACCGTCGCCGATACCGGCATCGGCATCGCGCCGGAGCATCAGGGCCGCGTGTTCGAGCGCTTCTACCGCGTGGATAAGAGCCATTCCAAGGCGTCCGGCGGCACGGGCCTCGGATTGTCGATCGTCAAGCACGCCGTACAGTATCACCACGGCCGCATCGAGCTCGAGAGCACGCCCGGCACGGGCACGACCATCCGCGCCGTGTTCCCGAACGCGTGACCCGGCGGAGAAAATTTGAGCGGACTTCCGCAGTCGGAAGTCCGCTTTTTTCTGCCCCGCAGGGGTTGACACCCCGGCGGGGCAGTGCTATCATGCAGCTTAGATTAAACATATCTAACCGGCTGGCTTTTAAGGAGGTATTTCCATGTATCAGATCACACTGGGGATCGACGGCATGATGTGCGGCATGTGCGAGAGCCACATCAACGATGCGGTGCGCAATGCCTTTCCGGTCAAGAAGGTCACGTCCTCGCACAGCAAGGGCCAGACCGTTATCCTCTCCGAGACGGAGATCCCGGAGGCGGACCTGCAGCCGGTCATCGCCAAGACGGGCTACGAGCTCACGAGCTACGTCTGCGCCCCGTATGAGAAAAAGGGCCTGTTCCACCGGCACTGAGTATAGCCCCATGTGACAAGCGGCATGCGGCGGTCATCTGACCGCCGCGTGCCGCTGTTTTATTTGGGTTCGTAGCCGTGCTCCATGCAGTACACGCGCAGGATGGCCGCCTGCGTTTTCGCGTCCGGGATGCGCCCGGCCAGCACATCGTGCGCAAGCTCCTCGAGCGGCACGGCCTGCAGGTTGAGAAATTCATCGTCGTCGAGCTGCTGCTCGCCGAAGGTCAGGCCGCGGGCGAGGTACATCCAGATGACTTCGTCCGAATACGCGGCGGCGGGGTAGAACGGGCCGAGCGGCAGGAGCTCGCGCGCCGTGATGCCGGTCTCCTCGCGCAGCTCGCGGCGCGCGGCGGCCTCGGGCGCCTCGTCGCGGCTGTCGCGCTTGCCGGCGGGGATCTCCGTGATGACCTCGTTCACCGGGTAGCGGAATTGCCGCTCGACGATCACGCGGCCGTCGTCCAGCAGCGGCACGATGCACACCGCGCCCACGTGGCGCGACAGCTCGCGCGGCGCGGTGCCGCCGTTGGGCAGGCGCACGGTGTCGCGGTAGAAGTCGAGGATGCAGCCGCTGTAAATCTTTTCGGATGTGAGTTTTGTTTCAGTCAGGTTGTCCATGGCGCGCCTCCTTACAGGCCGAGGAGCTGCAGCGTGCGCGCGTCAGGCTGCCCGCCGAAAAATTTCTCGAGCACGGCGGCAAACACCGGCTCGTCCGGCGCGGCGGCCGCGAAGAGCGTCATGCTCGAGCGCAGCTTCAGGTCGTCCGGAAAGCCGAACACGGCCGTGGGATCGCTCTCGTCGAGCGCCAGCAGGGCACTGCTGATCTCCAGCAGATGCGCGCGCAGCGTCGGCTCGCGCAGGTAGGCCCGCGCCTCGTCGAGCCCGGAGATGGCGTAGTACTGCGATGTGCTGCTCATGCCCAGCCCCGCGACCTGCGGGAAGATGTACCAGATCCAGTGGCTGCGCTTGCGGCCGTTTTGAATCTCGCGCAGGGCGGCGGCATAGTCCCGGCTCTGTGCGGTGAGAAAGCGGTTGAGATCATACATGGCGGAAACCTCCTCAGAAGCGGAAATAGATGAACGGATTGAACGTCGCGCTCACGGAAAAGACGATGCACACGGCCAGCAGCGCCAGACACACGACGTTGCGCACGATCTCGGCGCCGCAGCTCTCGCCGAGGTGCACGCGCCGGCAGACGGGCGTGGAGAATACGAGCGCGGGCAGCATCCACAGCAGCGGCGGCACGATGCTCACATCCGCGCCGATGGACTGTGCCAGCTGCACGTGCGTGAAGCTGAACATCCGCGCGAGCGCGCAGCGCATCTGCACAAAGTCCGTGAGGTTGAACATCACCCAGCCGATGCACACAATCATCATGCACAGCAGCCAGCGCAGCGCCTTCGGCAGGCGCTCGAGATACTTGCCCAGCCAGAGCTTTTCGACCAGCAGCAGCACACCGTAGTACAGGCCCCAGAGCAGGAAGTTCCAGTCCGCGCCGTGCCACAGGCCGGTCAGGCCCCAGACGATGAGAATGTTGCGCACCCACTTTCCCCGGGAAACGCGGTTGCCGCCGAGCGGGATATACACATAGTCGCGAAACCAGGTGGACAGCGAGATGTGCCACCGCCGCCAGAACTCCGTGACCGACAGGGAGATATACGGGTAGTTGAAGTTTTCAAGGAAGTGGAAGCCGAACATCCGGCCGAGGCCGATGGCCATGTCGCTGTAGCCGGAGAAGTCAAAATAGATCTGCAGCGTGTAGGCGATGGCGGCCAGCCAGTACATGAGCGAGCCGTAATTGGCGGGGTCGCCGTTGTAGACGATGGTGGCCACCTGCGCGACCTGATTGGCCAGCAGCAGCTTTTTGGCCAGACCCACGACAAAGCGCCGGAAGCCCTGTGCGAGATCGTCCATGGTCACTTGGCGCTCCCGGATCTCTTGCTCGACGGTCTCATAGCGCACGATGGGGCCGGCGATGAGCTGCGGGAAGAAGCTGACGTACATCAGCAGGTAGAAAAAGTTGCGCTGCAGGGCGATCTTGCCGCGGTAGAGGTCGATGACATACGACAGGATCTGAAACGTGTAAAAGCTGATGCCGATCGGCAGTGCGATGCCGGGGTCCGGCAGGCCGAGGAACGAGAACGTCCGGCACAGGAAGTTGAGGTATTTGAACACGACGAGATTGCCGAGGATGACGGCGATCGCCGCGATCAGCGCGGCCTTTTTCGCGCGCGGCCGCGCCGCGAAATGCACGATGGCGAAGCCGCTGCCGTAGGCCGCGAGCGTCACGAGCACCATGAGCACGACCATCTTCGGCTCGCCCCAGGCGTAGAAGATCAGCGACGCGATGAGCAGCAGCGCGTTTTGCACCGGCTTTGCGCGGACGAGCACGCACAGGCCTGCCAGCGGCAGAAAGAAAAACAGGAATGTCTGACTGCTGAATACCATGGCTCAGTCCTCCAGGATGGTCTCGTCCGTTGTGAAAAATGTCGTGTTGCCGACGAGAAGCACCTTTGTGATCTCGTGCGCGCGCAGGTATTCCGCCATCCGGAACGGCTGCCCCATGTCGGTTTCATAGCTGCGTATGTCGACGCTGTAGACCCGGTCGAAGTGCGATGCTATGAGCTTGAGGATGGCATTGTCGTAGGAGTCGCCGATCATCAGCAGATTTCCGTGCCCGGTCGTACCGGTGTCGAGGATGACCTCGCCGTTGTCCCAGCCGTAGATGCCGCCGTAGCTGACGCTCTCGAGACGGCCGCTGAGCGCGTCGTCCTGCCGGCCGTAATCGTCCGCCGGTTCTCCTGCGATCGTTAAGGACATGTTCGGAAATGCAAAGCGGTAGGCATCGATCGGCTCGAAAAACTGTTCCTGCGCGCCGATGGCCAGCGCCTTGGAGCCGGAGAAGCGGTCGGACACGCGCACGGTTTCCAGCGGCTCGAGCAGATCCGTGCAGCCGAGCATGGCGGCGATCTCCCGATAGCCGCGGTAGGAACCGACGTTGCACCAGTGATGATCGGTCTGGTAGAAGTCGCGTTCATATGTCGTCAGATCGTTTATGGCGAATTTCTGCATCTGCGCCGCCGGCAGGTTCAACCGGCTGCTCAGGTATTCAAACGCACCGTTGTTTTCTCCGGCCGGAAAGTTGTTGTTCGTGTCGCCCTCGACCATGTAGATGTAAAACGATACGTCCGGATGCGCGGCGATCAGTGCATTGAGATTTTCGCTGTGCCGCGTGAGCCCCGGTGTCACCACGTCGGGACTGCGGTAGGTGTAGGCCAGATATTTCCCGCCGTAGACGAGAAACTGGTCGTACTGGACCGGCACGTTCGGATACCGGCGCGACAGGCGCATCATGGAGTCGTACCGGATCTTGTTCTGCGCGTCATTGAAGGCCTTTTTCATCGTCTGCGCCAGCGGGATCTGATCGCTGAGCGCGGTCTCTATGGCATCCTGAAACGAACCGTCGAGCCAGCTTTCCGCCGTCAGCGGAGCGACGGTGTTGGCCGGGCGGTTTTCGTAGTAGTTGACGTCCTTCGGGTGCAGCAGTGTACGCCCGAGCCCGGTCAGCAGCACGGCGGCAGCACAGCAGAGCATGACCGCGTTGCACAGGTTCCGGGCGCGTTTGCTTTTGTCGGCGTGTTTCACGTGCGGTTTCTCCTGAGTTTGAAAATTTGCAAAAACTTCTTTTGATTATGACCTCTGCGCCCCGGATTGTCAAGCGCCGCGGCGCTCAGATTTGGTTTTACAATCCGCGCCGGCTGCGTTACAATGATCCTGCTGAGAAAGGAGCGTTCCCATGAGTATGACACTGGAAACCATTCGGGCGGCGCATGCGCGCATCGCCCCTTATATTGTGCCCACGCCGCTGCTGCGTCTGCCGGCGCTCGATGACGCCCTCGGCTGCGAGGTGTACGTCAAGGCCGAGTGCATGCAGCGCACGGGCGCGTTCAAGCTGCGCGGCGCGATGAACAAGATCCTCGCCCTGACGGATGCCGAGCGTGCCCGCGGCTTTGTCGCGGCCTCGTCCGGCAACCATGGCCGCGCGGTGGCTTATGCCGCGCAGCGCTTCGGCACGCACGCCTGCATCGTCATGCCGGAGACGGCCCCGGCCGTCAAGCAGGCGGCCATCCGCGCGCTGGGCGCGGAGCTCGTGCTGTGCGATGCGTCCGAGCGGTTCGCGGTCGCGGCGCGGCTGTGTGCCGAGCGGGGCGCGACGATGGTGCCGCCGTTCAATGACGAGCTGGTCATGGCGGGGCAGGGCACCGTCGGGCTCGAGATCATGGCCCAGTGTCCGGAGATCGACGCGGTCGTCGTCCCGGTCAGCGGCGGCGGACTCATCGGCGGCGTGTCCACGGCCGTCAAGGCGCTCGCGCCGCGCGTGCGCGTGTTCGGCGCGGAGCCGGCCGCGCTCCCGCGCTATACGGCGAGCCTGCGCGCCGGGCATCCGGTGCAGGTGGAGCAGAAGCGCTCGATTGCGGACGCGCTCGTTGCGCAGACGCCGGGGGATGTGTGCTTCCCGTACGTGGCGGCGCACACCGACGGCTTTGCGGATGTGGCGGATGATGATATCCTCCGCGGCATGAAGCTGCTGCTCCTGGAGGGCAAGCTGCTGTGCGAGCCGTCGTCCGCCATCGGCATCGGTGCCGCGCTGCGCGGCCAGCTCCCGGTGCGCAGGGGAGACAAGGTCTGCTTTGTCATCAGCGGCGGCAGCGTTGCGCTCGAGCAGCTGCACCAGCTCGAGGACGTTGCGCTCTGACAGAGAGAAAATATCCGCCCCGGCGCACCTTCCGTCAGAAGGGCGCGTCGAGGCGGATGCTGTCTCGGGCCGTTATTTGCTGCTTGCGAGCGCCTGATCGATGAGCTCGTTGAGCTTCTTTGCCTGATCGGGCGCGGTGATCGCGCCGACGATCGGCTGGCCGACGATGTTGCCGTTTTTGTCGACGACGTACGTGGTCGGGAACGAGTACAGACCGGCGGTGAACTTACCGGCCTCGCTGTCGGAGGCGAACCAGAGGTTGGAGTAGGTCACGCCCTTTTTCGCCAGAATGTCCTTCGCCTCGGCGATGGCGGTCTTGTCGCCGTCGAGCGTGAAGGAGTTGATGCCGACGACCGCGCCGCCCTTCGCGGCGAGGTCCTTGTTGAGCGCCTCGAGGTCGGCCAGCTCACCGACGCACGGGTTGCAGGTGGTGAACCAGAAGTTCACGACCGTGACGCTGTTGCCGGCAAAGAGCTTGCTGCTGTCGACGTCATTGCCGTTGAGGTCCTTACCCTGAAAGCTCGGGAATTTCATCAGGTCGCTGCCGGAGGCGGTCATGCCGGCCTCCTCTGCGCTCACGCTGTCACCTGCGCCGGGCGCCGTGCCGCAGCCGGGATACTTCTGCTCGAGAATGGTGAGCTTGCCCTCGATCTCCTTGATCTGCTCGGCGCCGGCCTTGAGCGTCTTGAGCTCATCGGCCGAGAAGCCGTCCTTCGCGCTCTCGATCGTGGCGAGCAGGAAGTCGCCGTAGTTCGTGCCGTCCTCGATCATGGTGCTGTTTTTGTTGGCAGACAGAAACACCTTGTTCCAGAGGTCGGAGTTTGCGGCGAGAATGTCGTTTTCCTTCTGCATGAGCTGCTGATAGAGCTTGCTCGCTTCGTCGGCGCTGCTCGGCTCGGTCGCGATCAGGGCTGCGATGTCGGCGCTGCCGTTCGCTTTGTCCTTGCCTTTGCCCGACGAGCACGCCGCGAGACTGAACACCATCGCGAGCGCGAGCAGGAGCGTCACAAGTTTTGTGATTTTCTTCATCATGATTCCTCCGTTTGATTTTGATGGTTGCTTACTTGTTTCGGATTCGTGTTTCCGTTCAGGCCGAAGCCATAGCGGAAGCGGATGGCCTCCGTGGGGCAGGCGCGGATGCACTTGCCGCAGCGGATGCACTCCGTGTCGTTGGGGGACTTGGTGATGTCCACGTCCATCTGGCAGGTGCGCGCGCATTTGCCGCAGGAGACGCACTTGCTCGTGTCGACCTGAATGCCGAGCAGGGAGACCTTGTTCATCAGCGCGTAAAACGCACCGAGCGGGCAGATCCACTTGCAGAATGGGCGGAAAAACAGCACGCTCAAAACGACGACCGCGATCAAAATGATCAGCTTGCGCGTAAACAGCGCGCCCAGCGCCGCGCGGATGCTCTCGTTTGCGGCTGCGAGCGGGATCGCGCCCTCCAGCACACCCTGCGGGCAGATATACTTGCAGAAATACGGGTCGCCCATGCCCACGTCGTTGACGATGAGCGCCGGCAGCAGCACCACGGCCAGCAGCAGAATAACGTATTTCAAATAGGTCAGCGGCCTGAGCTTTTTTGTCGACAGCTTTTTGCCCGGGATCTTATGCAGCAGCTCCTGCAGCCAGCCGAACGGGCACAAAAAGCCGCAGATGAACCGCCCGAGCAGCACGCCGAGCAGGATCAGGATGCCGGTGATATAATACGAAAAGCGGAATTTGGACGAGCCGACCACCGCCTGAAACGCCCCAATCGGGCACGCGCCCGATGCCGCCGGGCAGGAATAGCAGTTCAGGCCGGGCACGCAGACGGTCTTGCCCTTGCCCTGATAGATGCCGCCCTTGAAGAAGTTCGGCAGGTGGATGTTGGTCAGCAGCGTCGCCGCCGCCTGGATCCAGCCGCGAAACCGGCTCAGAAGCAGGGAAACAGACTGTTTTTTCTTATCCAATGCCGACACACTCCAAGCACAGCCGGATCGCCTTGCTGAGCACGGCGCCGGCCTCGCCGCGCAGCGCGCCGAAGCACACCATGGCGATGCCCGCAGCGATCAGCAAGCCCTGCACAACGGCTTTCTTTGCACGAAACACCCGGATCACTCCCTTCTGTTTGCCCCATGATACCATGGCGCAGATAAAATCTTCGTTAAGAACGGAAACTTAACAGAGATTTTATGCCTTTGTGTTATCATGTAACAAAGTCGGACATTCGTAAATACGCACGAGGAGAATGGTATGCATATTTTGATTGTGGAAGATGAACGGGCGCTCTGCGACACGATCGCGCGCAGCCTGCGGCGGCTTGCCTACAGCGTGGACTGCTGCTATGACGGGCAGAGCGCCGCGGAGATGCTTGCCGTCGAGCGCTTTGATCTGGTCGTGCTGGATCTGAACCTCCCCGGCGAGGACGGTATGACGGTGCTCCGGACGCTGCGCGAGCGTGACCGCGACACCAAGGTGCTGATCCTGTCGGCGCGCTGCGAGGTCGCCGATAAGGTTGCGGGGCTCGATGCAGGCGCAAACGACTATCTCACCAAGCCCTTTCACCTCGATGAGCTTGCGGCGCGCATCCGCAGCCTGACGCTGCGCCGCTTTACGCAGAGCGACGTGGTCCTGACCTGCGCCGAGCTGTCGTTTGACACCAAGGCGCGCAAGGCGTCCGTGCGCGGCGAGGTACTGTCGCTCACGCGCAAGGAGACGGGCATCCTCGAATACCTGCTGCTGCATCAGGGGCGGCCGGTCAGTCAGGAGGAGCTGCTGGAGCACGTGTGGGACAGCGGGGCGGACGGCTTCGGCAACTCCATCCGCGTGCACATCTCCGCGCTGCGGAAAAAGCTGCGCGCCGCCTTGGGCTATGACCCCATCCGCAACCGCATCGGCGAGGGCTATGTTATGGAGGAGCAGACATGAAGCGGTTATCTCTGCAGTGGCGCATCACGCTGATGACGGCGGCGCTGATTGGCGTGACGTGTGTGCTCATGAACTGCCTGATCGGCTATTCCGGCAAGCGGTACATGGACGCGATCGGCAGCGGCATCTCGGCTTACAGCGAGATCGAATCCGGTGCGCCAGACGCCTTCGACCCGCAGAGCAAACAGCCGGATGACGAGCTGACGATCATCATCAGCGGCGCGCAGGCGGCCTTCGGCGTCACGAACTGGTACATCACGGCGGCGGTCACGCTCGCCGGCGGCGTGCTCGCGTATTTTGTCAGCGGCCGCGCGCTGCGTCCGCTGCGCAGCTTTGCAGCGCAGGTGGAAAGTATTCAGCCGGGCAATCTGGCGCAGTGCAAGGTCAGCGAGGACGTGCTGCCGGAGTTTCAGCGCTTCAGCCGCTCGTTCAACGGCATGATCGACCGCCTGGACGCGGGCTTTACGGCGCAGCGGCAGTTTACGGGCAACGCTGCGCACGAGCTGCGCACGCCGCTTGCGCTGATGCAGGCGCAGCTTGAGCTGTTTTCCGCCGAGCACGCGGACGTCACGCCCGAAACGGCGGCGTTTTTGAGCCTGCTGCAGGAGCAGACGGAGCGTATGGCGCAGATGACGAAGATCCTGCTGGAGATGAGCGAACTGCGCACCGTGCCCTGTGACGACCGGGTCGAGCTCGCGCCCATGATCGAGGAGATCTTCACCGATCTCGCGCCGCTTGCAGAGAGCAAGTGCATCGCGCTGGAGGCCGACGGCGGCGCTGTGCTCACCGGCAGCGACCCGCTGCTGTACCGGCTGCTGTTCAACCTGACCGAAAACGCCATCCGTTACGGCCGGCCGGACGGGGCGGTGCGCATCGCGGTCAGCGAGGCGGGCGGGAATGTACAGATCCGCGTCTGTGACCACGGTCCCGGCATCCCGGAGGCATACCGGGAGAGCGTTTTCCAGCCGTTTTTCCGCGTGGACAAGTCGCGCATCCGGGCGCATGGCGGTGTCGGGCTCGGTCTGTCGCTCGTGTGGGAGATCGCCGCGCTGCACAGCGGCACGGTGCAGATCGAGCGCAGCGGTGCGGACGGAACGGTCATGCTCGTGACGCTGCCGCGCGACGGCAAAGAATCCTAAAATGCAGGCGGCAGCCGGATAGCTCCGGCTGCCGCCCGTTTTTGTTCGTGCCTTACCAGATGCCGAGCACGTGCTGCATCAGCAGGCTCATGCCCGCGATGCCGACCCAGCAGCAAAAGCCCATGATGAGCGGCTTGCCGCCGGTTTTGACGAGCTTGACGATGTTTGTGTTCAGGCCGACGGCGCACATGGCCATCACGATCAGGAACTTGCTGAGCGTCTTGAGCGGGGTGAACACGCTTGCCGACACGCCGGCGCTCACGCAGATGGTCGTGATCACGGACGCGAGCAGGAAGTAGAGGATGAACATCGGGAAAATCTTCTTGAAATCGACCTTCGTGCCGTCGGTCTTGGCGCGCTTCGTGCGCACGAAGGCGAGCACGAGCGTGATCGGGATGATGGCGAGCGTGCGCGTGAGCTTGACGGTCACGGCCTTGTCGAGCGTCTGGCTGCCGAGCCCGTAGAGCGAGTCCCACGTGGAGGCCGCGGCCGTGACGGACGACGTGTCGTTGATGGCCGTGCCGGCGAAGATGCCGAACGCCTCACCGTTCGTGGTCGAGAAGCCGAGCAGTGCGCCGAGCGCGGGGAAGAAGATGGCCGCGAGCATATTGAAGAAGAAAATGACGGAGATCGCCTGCGCGACTTCCTCATCGTCCGCATCGATGACGGACGCGGTCGCCGCGACGGCCGAACCGCCGCAGATCGACGAGCCGACGCCCACGAGCGTCGAGATCTTGCCCGGAATGTGCAGCAGCTTGTGCAGCAGCCACGCCACGACGAGCGACGTCGTGATCGTCACGAGGATGATCGGCAGCGACTGCTTGCCGGTCTGCCAGATGACGGACAGATTCATGCCGAAGCCGAGCAGGATGACGGCGTACTGCAGCACCTTTTTCGACACGAACGAAATGCCGGGCTGCGCCGCGCTCTTGTCGTGCCAGAGCAGGGTGACGATCATGCCGGCGAGGATGCCGAACACCGGGCCGCCGACGATCGGAAATTTCTGCCCGAGCAGCCAGCAGGGCACGGCCATGACGAGGCACACGAGGATGCCTTTCCAGTTTTTCTGAATGAAGTTCATAGTGGGTCGAGGATTCCTTTCTCTCCATGCGTTGTTTGCAGAGAGCATCATATCATAACCGAACGATAAAGAAAAATGATTTCTATTTATCAAATGATAATTATATGTTATCATTGACCGAGAAACCTACAAGAAAAGAGGGACACCCATGCTGGATTTTCGCGTCGAAACCTTTCTGGCCGTGTGCCGGCACATGAATTTTACGAAGGCGGCGCGCGAGCTCAACATCACGCAGCCTGCGGTCTCGCACCACATCCACTATCTGGAGCAGGCTTACGGCACGGCGCTGTTCCAGCACAACGGCAAGCGCCTGCAGCTGACCGAGGCGGGGGAGATTCTGCGCCGCACGCTGCTGACGATGAAGCATGACGAGCAGCACCTGCAAAAGCGCATGCAGCAGGCCGCCTCCGGCACGCGCGACTATTCGTTCGGCGCGACGCTCTCGGTCGCGGAGTTCATGATCAACGAGGCGCTCGGCCGGTTTTTGCAGCTGCACCCGGACAGCCACATTCAGATGCAGGTGGCGGATACGAAGGTGCTGCTGAGCAAGCTCGATTCCGGCGAGCTGGATTTTGCAGTCGTCGAGGGCGATTTCCCGAAGGCGGAGTATGACTTCTTTGTGTTCGGCACAGAGGAATATGTCGCCGCCGGAGACCCGGAGAAGGCCGCGCGCTATCGCGGCCGGCGCCTGACGGACCTGCTGGTCGAGCCGTTGCTGCTGCGCGAAGAGGGCTCGGGCACGCGCGTGATCCTGGAGTACTACCTGAAGGAGCACGGCCTGGCGGCGGCGGATTTTGCCCGCACGGTCGAGATCGGCAACATCGGCGCAATCAAGACGCTGCTCAAAAGCGGCTACGGCGTGTCGTTTCTCTACCGCGCGGTCATCCGCCCGGAGGAGGCGGCGGGCACGCTCGGCGTGATCGAGCTGAGCGACTTTCGGCTGCGGCACGACATCATGTTTCTGTTCCCGAAAAACAGCAATTTCCGCGCCGATTATACGGCCATTTTCCGCGAGCTGCGCGCCTGCGCCGAAGAAACCGGCAGCGCGTGACCCCGCACTGCCGCAGCAAACAGCCACCGCAGCGCCCGGTCGGGCGCTGCGGTGGCTGTTTGCAGATGGTAACAAGCTATCCGTGATACCAGCGCTGTATTGTTTTTGCACTCGCATACGAATCTATCATACGCAGTAGATATGTTTTTCCGTCATTTGCATATAGTTTCAGACGATAGTCATTGCCTCTGCCTGTTCGCACGGTCACGATGGAAACACGTCGGATGTACTGCCTGCAAAACGCGGATTTCCCCGAAAAGATCAGCCAATCATCCGACAAAAATGTGTTGGATTCCGGGTACAATGCAGCGACATTCGTGTCGCTGAATTTCACATGAAAAAAACGCTCCTGATACCGGATGATCCGCCGGAAGCGGAAAGTCAGAAGGATGTCCAGAAGGTACCACACCAAAGCGGGCACGTAGGTCCAGAGCGCGAAGGGAGGAGCATAAACAGCGGTTTTGCACCATAGGAGTATGAAAAAGGATAGCTCATAATAAAGCGTAGCGACGCCGAATATGACGAGAAATCTCGTCTTCAGAAATCGTACAATGTACCGCTTCATTTACGGATTTTTGACCAATGCCACGGCGGTTTCGATATGCTCCGTGTGCGGGAACATGTCCACCGGTTGGATGCGCATGACGCGGTAACCGTGCTGGGTGAGGTAGCCCAGGTCGCGCGCGAGTGTCTCCGGGCTGCACGACACGTACACCACCCGCTCCGGCCCGACGGCCGTGACGGCGGAGAGAAAGCGCTCGTCACTGCCGGCGCGCGGGGGATCGAGGATGATGACGTCGGCGTGCTCACCGGCCTTCGCCATGCCCTGCAGGAAGTCGCTCGCGTCGGCGGTGTAGAAGCGGACGTTGTCCGCATGGTTCGCCTTCGCGTTGCTGATCGCGTCGCGCACGGCGTCGCGGTTGTTCTCCACGCCGATCACGCGCGCGGCGTTCCGGCTCGCAAAGATGCCGATCGTGCCGGTGCCGCAGTAGGCGTCCACGACGGTTTCTTTGCCGGTCAGCCCGGCATAGTCGAGCGCTGTGCGGTAGAGCACCTCCGTCTGCGCGGGGTTGATCTGGTAAAACGCGCGCGGCGAGATGCGGAACGTGAAGTCCCCAAGCTGCTCGCGGATATAGCCCGGGCCATAGAGCACCTCGCTGTGTGGGCCGAGCACAAGGCTCGTCTGCCCGGCATTGATGTTCTGCACGATGGTCGTGATGTCCGGGTGCCGCTGCAGCAGCGCGCGCACGAAGTTGCGCTTGCCGGGCAGCATGCCGTGCGCCGTCACGAGCACGACGAGGATCTCCCCGCTGCGCCAGCCGCGCCGCACGAGCACGTGCCGCAGCGTGCCGCGGCCGGTGTCCTCGTCATAGGGACGGATCTTGAAACTCTTGAGCAGGCCGCGGATTGTGACGATGATCTGGTCGGCGACCGTGTCCTCGATCATGCAGTCGCTGACCGGCACAATCCGGTGTGAGGCTGATTGGTACACGCCTGAGATGATCTGCCCCTGCCGGTTGACGCCGAAGGCGGCCTGCACCTTGTTGCGGTAGTGGTAGGGATCTTCCATGCCGATGATCTCCTCCACGTGGCCGAAGCGGCCGAGCAGGCGGATGGCCGTCGCCTGTTTGAGATGCAGCTGCTCGTCATACGACAGGTTCTGCAGCTGACAGCCGCCGCACTTTTTTGCGAGCGGGCATGCGCGCGCTGGGGTGTTTGCCATGGTCATGACCTCCGGTCTTGCGAACTCTTTTCTTTATCCTAGCACATCATTCGTCGCTTTTCCACACGGTTTTTGCGCGCGGCAGGTTCCACTCGAAGTGCGCCGCGGCACAGCGGATCACAACGACGACGACCACGCCGGTCAGGATCGCGCCCGGCCCCTGCCAGACCTGCCGCAGGAGCAGATAGAGGATCCCGCCCGCGATGGACGCGCTGGCGTAGATGTGCTTGCGCAGGATGTAGGGCATATCTCCGGCGAGCACATCGCGCAGCACGCCGCCGCCCGTGCCGGTCAGCAGGCCGACAAACACCAGCAGCAGCGGGTCCGTGCAGCCGGCGAGGGTGATGGCGGTGTTCATGCCCGTGATCGTGAAAATGCCGAGCCCGGCCGCGTCCATGATGAGCATGAGCGCGTCGAACACATGCTTGCTGCGGCCGATGGTGCGCCGCACGAACGGGAAAAACAGCACGACCGACACACCCAGCGCGACGAGCAGATAGATCGGGTCCTGAAACGCGCGCGGCGGAGTCAGGCCCACGACAAGATCGCGCAGGATGCCGCCGCCGACGGCCGTTGTGATGCCCAGCAGCCCCACGCCGAAGATGTCCATATGCTTTTCGATGCCGAGCACCGCGCCGCTGACGGCGAACGCGACCGTCCCGGCCAGTTCAAGCAGAAAGAGAAAGGTTTCCATCGTCATGACCTCCAAAAAAAGAGTACACCCCTGTTGTGGTGCAGGTGTGTACTCTGTCCTTTTACCTGAAAGATTGGCCGGGCGGCCTTGCTTCTTCGGTGCGGAATCGTCTCTCCAGAGCTCCGTCAGCCGCCGG
>ERZ773202.1558-NODE-1558-length-14286-cov-4.702129_pt1 | contig 14286 bp, 8 predicted proteins | sample MGYA00580998_ERZ773202 | MGnify/ENA primary metagenome ERZ773202 (study PRJEB29015, sample SAMEA2737803) | human gut metagenome | biome: human gut; feature: human-associated habitat; material: faeces | place: China | collected 2012 ...
GCAGGACGAGTAATACTGGCAGGCGACCATTGTCAGCTGCCGCCTACCGTAAAGAGCATCATGGCTCTGAAGGGCGGACTGGGCAAAACGCTTATGGAGCGCATAGCCGAACAGAAGCCCGAGGTGGTGACGCTGCTCGAAGTGCAGTATCGCATGAACGAGCAGATAATGCGATTCTCAAGCGACTACTTCTACAACTCGCGCGTGCAGTCGGCTCCCGAGGTGCGCGGACGTGGCATTCTCGACTACGACCGCCCCATGATGTGGGTTGACACCACCGATGTCGACGGCCGCGAGGAGTTCGTAGGCGAAAACTTCGGTCGCATCAACCGTGCCGAGGCAGAACTCACGCTCGCCACCCTGGCCGACTATTTCGACAAGATTGGCCGTCAGCGCGTGCTCGACGAGTCGATCGACGTGGGCATCATCTCGCCCTATCGTGCCCAGGTGCAGCTGCTGCGCAAGATGATACGCCAGAGCGAGCGACTTCGTCCCTACCGCCGCCTCATCACCGTCAACACTGTCGACGGATTTCAAGGTCAGGAGCGCGACATCGTGCTCATATCGCTGGTGCGCGACAACGACGGCGGCGACATCGGCTTCCTGCGCGACCTGCGTCGCATGAACGTAGCCATAACACGCGCCCGCATGAAGCTCATCATCCTCGGCTCTGCCGCCACAATGACGCGCCATCCGTTCTACAAGCAGCTCTACGAGTACGTGGAGAGTCTATAGAAGACTTTGCAAAACTATGCACATAAAATGCAATTTGTCAATTTTAGGTTAAAAAACGACAAATATTATTGACAAAGCGTAGGCTTTTTAGTACCTTTGCATATACTTAAAAGCTAAATTAGCCGCAATGACAATAGACCTATATTCACTAATCGCATACGTTTTCAACTGCGCCGTATGCGCCACAATTGGAACACTCTTCCTGCTCACACCTTTAAGAAAGGACAAGGAGGGGAAGATAGACTCATACAGTAAGACACGATTGTGCCTTGCTGCGTCGGCCTTTATCGAGGGACTGACAAGTCTGCTGTATACCGTGCGCATTGTCAACGACGTGCCGTATCTGCCCCTCAACCAATTCACCAGCCCGCTGTTCTTGTACTTCGCTATATGCATCGACATGACAGCCATAATCTATCTGATGCACGGCAAGCAACCCCAACTGCGCACCTCAATACTGTTTGTCACACCCGTACTGCTCGTGTGGCTTATACATATATTATTGTTCATACCCGACTACGGACTGACCTTCTCAGCCAAAGCCTACAACGAATTCCTCACAACAAAGCCCGCCATATACACCTGCTATGCGCTGTATACGGTGTTTGTAGTCGAATTCGCATACATACTCAAGTCGGTGGGCAACCAGATAATACGCTTCAGACAGCATATCGACAACTATTGCTCGGGCAAGAGCCGCAGCCAGAGCCACTGGCTCATAGCCGTGGTCATATCAATAGTGCTATATTATATAATAGGTATAATTGACCTCTGCGCATCCAACCCCATGTTGGATTCTTACGTGCTCTGGGTTCTATCGCTGATTGTTATCGCCAACAGTATGGCTTTCATTATGTGCCGCAACATTTATTGGAAAATCCAACTGGCTTTTGCCGAAAACGACAACACACCGACAACAGCTGCCACAACCGACAACGCCACTGATGCAGACAAAGCTCAGCACAGCAGCGACGAATCAAAGCAGAAGCGAGAGACCGATGCCATGACGCAGCGGGCCACATTCGACTCCAACTCTATCGATGACATAGTGAACGAGAGGATCAGACGCGACGACAAACCATATCTCAAGGAGAGCATCACCATAACGCAGGTGGCTGAACAGATGGGACTGAACACCCGACTGCTCTCCAACTATATCAACTACGTGAAGGGACGCAACTTCAACGCATGGATAAACTTCCTGAAAGTGCAGGAGACCAAGGTTGTGCTACTCGCCGACCGTACGCTCCCGCTCAGCGACATAGCCTATCGTATGGGCTTTGCCGACCTCGCTTCGATGTCGAGAATATTCAAGCAGATAGAGGGAATGCCTCCTTCGGTCTACCGGCAGAGAAATTGACATTATTATATATATACACCCCCTACATAATTTATATGCACCCCTTCATACGATAAAAATCCTTTTTTTACGATAGTTAAATCAGGTGGCGAAATACGAAAATAGCCGTCTTATTCCTATGTAGGATTAATAAAATGTACAAAAAAATACAGATTTGCGCATTTTGGACGTTAAATTAACAAGCGACAAATCCCATTTATCTCTAAATTTGCAATCGTATAACAGTACAAGGGTAAAACAACAGCACAAACTAAACAGACTTAATTAAGTCTTAAACAAACCTCTTAAAAAAGCTAACAGACTTTGACTAAAAGACACCCCACCCTTAACGATAAGTTCAAACACATAACATCACAAAACTAGAACACTTAAAAAAAGAATGTAATATGGCTAAACACGTAACATACAGATTGAGACTGCTCATAGTAGCTCTGCTCGTGGCTGTATCGGCTAACGCCCAGCAACTGGGACTAAAGACCAATTTGCTCTATTGGGCCACTACTACCCCAAACATCGGACTTGAACTTCAGACCGGTCGTAAGCATACCATCCAGGCCTTCTACGGCATCAACCCCTGGAAGTTTAAAGACAATAAGAGCATACGCCATTGGGTCATCCAGCCGGAATACCGCTACTGGTTCTGCCAGACGTTCAACGGCTGGTTTCTCGGCGTGCATGCTATGGGCGGACAATTCAATGCCGGAGGCATCAAGATGCCGTTCGGATTGCTCAAAGAGTTTAAGAATCACAGATACGAAGGATGGTTTGCAGGTGGCGGACTCACAGCCGGCTATCAGTGGCCACTGTCCAAACACTGGAACCTGGAGACTTCGCTCGGTGTAGGCTACGACTACATCCACTACAAGAAGTTTGAATGCAAGACGTGTGGCAACAAGAAAGGCGAGGCACACAAGAACTATGTGGGCCCAACTAAGGCTGCCATCGAACTAATCTACATATTCTAAACCAGCTACAGACTCTATTAACTAACACAAAGACTTCAATATATGAAACACTACATTATATTATTAGCAGCTCTCGTCTTAAGTGCCGCCAATGCGACGGCACAGACGAAGCGGTCGGCAAGAATCCTCAACCGACAGGTGGCGGTGGAGAATATCAAGGCTACAAGGGCTGACAACCAGTTCTTCGTAGGTATGGACTTCTGCCTCGACGAGCTGAATATGCCTGCCAACCGACGCGTGGTTCTGACGCCGACTATCGAGTCTGGCGACAACAGCGTGGCTCTGCAGCCCATCGTCATCAACGGAACCAGGCAGAAGGTGATGTACGAACGCCGCGACAACCGTAAATATCCCGACGCAATGGCGGTGACTCGCAAGAACGGCAAGGCTCAAAGCTTCTCATATCAGGCACAGACCGAATACGCCGACTGGATGCGCAATGCCGACATTGTAATGAAAGAGGACCTCTGCGGATGCGGAAAGGTGGACGAGCAGGAGAGCGAACAGATCAAGAAGATGCGCCAGCCGAAGGTGGCTTACATCGCTCCGGTGGCTGTAGAGCAGAAAACGTACTCTATGTCGGGCCGTGCTTACGTCGATTTCCCCGTCGATCGCACCGAACTTCATCCCAATTACCGCAACAACCCACGCGAACTTGCCAAGATTGTCGACACTATCAACATCATAAAGAAGGATGCCAACATGACAATCACAAGCATCGAGATCCACGGCTACGCCTCGCCCGAAGCTCCATACAAGCACAACGAGTATCTCGCTGCCAACCGTGCGGCTACGCTGAAGAACTACGTCAGACAGCTCGTCAAGCTCGACGACCGTCTGTTCACAGTAAAGTCGACTGCCGAGGATTGGCAAGGACTATGCAAATACATCCGCGAGAGCAATCTCAACAACCGCAACGCCATTCTGAAAATTGCCGAGGACAACGCAACGGAACCCGACCGACGCGAGTGGCTCATCAAGTCGCAATACCCAGAGGAGTACCGCACAATGCTCGCTACATGGTATCCGGCTCTGCGCCATTCCGATTATGTCATCACGTGCAACGTGCGCCCGTTCTCTGTTGAAGAGGCTAAGCAGCTCATCAAGACCAAGCCTCAGCTGCTGTCGCAGAACGAGATGTACATGGTGGCACAGACTTACGAGCCGGGATCTAAGGAGTTTAACGAGGTGTTCGCCATCGCCGCCCTCATGTATCCCGACGATCCTACAGCCAATCTCAATGCCGCCTGCGCCGACATCAATGCCGACAAATGGGCTGACGCTCTGCGCAAGCTCGACAAGGCAGGCGATTCTGCAGAGGCAGACAATGCAAGAGGCGTATGCTACTGGCAGATAGGCAACGAGACTAAGGCTATAGAAAGCTTCAAGAAGGCTGCCGACAAGGGTTGCGACACAGCCCGAAGGAATCTCGAAGACATCCAATAGACACAATACACATACACCGACACAATGCTAAACTGGACTTGACTGGCAAACCAGAACAGACAGACTAAACTCAGACTGAACGCAATCAGACTTAAAAAAAGACTTTTATTCAAACACAAAAATTAATAACCACTTAAACTTTATAGTTATGAGAAAGTTTAATCTATTCCCTCTCGCACTGGCTGCAATAGCATTTAGTGCTTGTACATCCGAAGAGGTTGCCGAGAACAACCCTTCCACTGGTGAAGGCACAAGAAGCTATGTAGCTGTAAATATCAACAATGTTGGAGCTAACGGAACTCGTGCTGCTGTATACGAGGACGGCAATGCTAACGAGAACGGTATTAGCAAGGTACGTTTCTACTTCTTCACACAGAACGGCGACCCTTACAAGATGACCGACGGAACAAACTGGAAGGAGATTTCGCCCGTTACCGGCAATGGTAAGGAAAATCCTAACATTGAGCGCATCACCGATGCCATGCTCGTAATCGACGGTTCTACTAAAGCCGCTCCATACTCAATGATGGCTGTTGTCAACCCACAGACTATTGAGGATGGTGTTCTCACCAACTCGATGTCAAAATCAGCTGTAGAAGCTGCTATTTCTAAGCAGAACTTCAAGCAGAATGGCAACGATGCCACCGATTTCGTCATGTCTAACTCTGTATATGCAGATGGCGGCCAGAAGGTTTGGGCATCAAACATCTCAGGCTATGTTCAAACGACAGCCGAAGCTGCTACAGCAAAGCCGGTTGACATCTTCGTTGAGCGTGTCGCTGTAAAGATTGAGACTTCTACCAGCAACATGTCAGAACTTGGCGACGCAACTAAAGTTTACGAGGTTGGCGAGACTACTACAGGCAAGAAGGTGTATGTAAAGATCAATGGTTGGGGCATTGCTAATGAAAACAACAATGCAAACCTTGTAAAGCAGATCAGCCTTAATTGGAATGACGAAAATCTCGGATTTGCAGCCGGCAGTTCTTGGAACATACCTGCTTACAAGCGTTGCTTCTGGGAGAATTCTGCAAGAGTCACACAAGCAGAAAACAAGTCTTGGAATGCGTATTCTACAACTACCGACAAGCCTTACTACACATTGCCTAACACTACATTCATTCCGAAATACGTAGTCGCTGCACGGCTCGTTTACGCTGACGGACAGGCTGCTGAAATCTGCTCATACAAGGGCGTAGAGTATCTTTCGGAGAATGATGTTAAGAATGCTATCCTCAACGAGAACAAGACATTCTTCAAGAAGAACGGCAATGACTACAACAATCTTGCTGCTACCGACATCGTATTCTATGTTGACGCAAACAACAGCTATGAGGTTAGAGCCAAACTGGCAGAAGACGTTGTGGTGTACAAGAAGACAGCTGACGGTTGGGTAGACGCTACAGCTGAAGCCAAGACTTCGCTTGCAAAGGACGCAGCCCGTATCTACAAGAGTGGTATGACCTACTACTACACCAACATCAAGCATCTTGGAGCAGCAGGAAAGATTGCTGAATACGGATTGGTTCGCAACCACATTTACAAGATTGATGTTACAAACATCAAGGGCTTCGGAACTCCGGTTTATGACCCCGATCATAAGTTCGACCCCGAAATTCCAGAAGATGTCAAGACTTACCTCGCTGCCAAACTCAACGTCCTCTCTTGGAGAGTTGTCAGCCAGAGCGTAGAACTTGGCAAATAAGACAAGACTCATAACCGATAATATTAACTAAATCGTAGTAGGGGGTATGGCATACGTGCCATACCCGCCTACCCTACCAATCGAAACACCAGGCGACTCCGCCGCCGACAAGAAGGACGGAGGTATCGCGCCGCCAGATACCAAGAGGATGACGGCAATATGAGGCCACACAAGCGGCTCTCATCAACCGACGCAGACTATACTCATTATTAATATATACTCTCACATTATTAATATATTACTCTCACATACTTCACGAAACAAAAACTAAACGATATGAAACACAACAAGCGCCAAATAATTAGTGGCCTCAAGGCCCTCGCAGCTGTGATGGCTATGATGTTCACCGTGACCTCGTGTGGAATGATGGAGGACGATCAGTCGAACTGCCCGAAGGAGTTGCGCGTCAACTTCAAGTACGACATGAACATGAAGTTTGCCGACGCCTTCCCCAACGAGGTGAAGACTGTCACGCTCTATGCCTTCGACAAGGACGGAAAACTCGCCCTGCAGAAGAAGGAAAGCGTAAAGGACATTGAAAATCGTGGCGGATATATGTCGGTCAACGAGCTTACGCCCGGACACTACACACTCAAGGTGTGGGCGGAAGGTGAAGAACGATATGCCGATTCTTACATCTACGGCGAGCCCAACAGCCAGGACATCAGTTCGCTCACATGTCGTATCAACCGCTCTGAATGCATTGTCGACCACGACCTCACCTCGCTCTATCACGGACTCTTGAAGGATGCCGACCTCAATCTTGAAGGTTTCGGAGTGAAGACGGCCACTGTCGACCTGATGAAGAACACCAACGTGGTGCGCGTAGTGCTGCAGAACACGTCGGGCGAAGCTCTCAACGCTGCCGACTTCGACTTCTTCATCGACGACGGCAATGCATTCCTTGCCTACAACAACGAGCCGATCACACGCTCAACGGCACAGCCAGAGAACGACGTTACGTATGTGGCATGGTCGAAGTACGACGGCATCATCAACGGCACACGATCGGAACTGATACCCGACATCGACGGAAGCGTGACGCCGACATCGGCTGTCGTGGCTGAGTTGACAGTCAACCGACTCTTCGAAAACATGAATCCGCAACTCAGCATCTACAGCAAGGAGACCCAGGAGAAGATTCTTCAGATTCCGCTCATCGACTATGTTCTGCTCGTGAAGGGCAACTACAACAAGGCAATGTCCAATCAGGAGTATCTGGATCGACAAGACGAGTACAACTTTGTATTCTTCATTGACGACAACCACAGCTGGCTCTCCGCTCAAATCTACATCAATTCGTGGAGAGTGGTGCTCAACAACACAGACTTCAAATAACCCTTAAAGAAACTGACTATGCTTAGAATAAACCGCTATAAATCAACGCTGACAGTTTCGCTCATGTTCTGTCTGCTGTCCACTATGTCGTGCGGCTTCGACGACGGCTACGACAATGAGGACCAAAACGACGACGCGGTGAGGGTGGCTTTCCGTATGTCGTACGCCAACGGCAATACAAGAGCAGCCAACGAGGGATGGGACGACTACGACCCGAAGGACGACAGAACTGCATACGAGAATGCCATCAATACCGAACAGTTGCAGATTAAGGTGTGCGACGAGAACGGAACAATCATCGGCGACGTTGAAAACATCATTGCAATAAACAACGGTACCGACACCAATCCCGAATATTCCATCACCGGAACATGGGAAAACGCCGCCGACAAGCTATCCAAAGCCAAGAAGATTATGGTGTTTGCCAACTGCGGAACCAACCTGGTGACGCAAGACAACATCCCTACACTCGCCTTCAACAAGGCTGATGCCACACAATATATACCCATGTGGGGCGTCACAACGCTAACCAACGAGCTGGTGGTGGGCAAGAGCAACAACCTCGGAACTATTGATCTGCTGCGCTCGCTTGCCAAAGTGAAGGTGAAACTTGCCGACGGCATGAAGGCACGCAAGTACTCGCTGGGCGCAATGCAGCTCAACAACTACAACACTTCGGGCTATACGCTGCCGCTGACATACAACACCGTTGCCAGCACAGCAGCCATTCGGTTCGGCAACTCGCTTCATGCCAACAGCTCATGGGCTCAGTCGATAACAATGACAGGCGGTGGCGACGAGAGCATAATGCTCTACATACCCGAATACGACAACATCAATGCCGCTGCCGACCGTAAGGCTACCATAAGCTTACAGCTCTTGCGCGACGGCGAAGAGGAAGGCAACTATACGCTGCACTTCTGCAACTACACTCCCGAAGGAGCTCCCGACGCAGCCTCAACCTACAACATCCAGCGCAATCACTACTACGAATACACCGTAGGACGTACCGACGACCAGGTGAAGATAGTGCTGAACGTGAAGGAATGGAATCTACGTCAACACGACGAGATTATTATGTAAAACGACAGACTTAACAAATACAAAAACCACAAAGCGATGACTCACGCCAAGAACATATTCACATACATGCTCGCGCTGTTCTCGACGCTTGCCCTTACTGGCTGTTTCGAGGATAGTAACGACGACTGCCAAGGTCAGGCGGAGAGCAGCAAGACGCAGGTGGAGCTAAGGCTCGCCGCTTCTGCCAGTTCGCCAACTCGCGCCAGTGGCAACATCAACGGCGTTACAAGAGCGACATGGGTAGACTCCAACGCTGCCCCTGAAGGAGAGATGATGCACAATTGTTTCGTTGTCATCGTCCAGAACGGCAAGATACAGAACATTGTGGAACGCGACTTCTCTGCCAATGGCGAGCAGGAAGCTACCACAATAAAGACGGTAGTGGCTAAGGGTGCCGCTACCTTCTACTCGTTTGCCAACATCAGCCGTGCCGATATAGGGCTCGACGGCATCAACTCGTTCCCTGCCGAATTGCCTGCCGGATTCGACAACATGTATTATAAGGTAGACGGCAACACTTCATCCATTAGCGGAAACGGCATCCCGATGAGCAACAAGCAGACCGCTATCATCGACGACAACACCCGAACCGTAAGCCTGGAGGTGATACGTATGATGGCAAAGGTGCAACTACAGTTCAGCAACGACACCGGTTACGACCTCAACGTGAAGAGCATCACGCTGACCGACATTACCGAAAACGTCGCTGACAACATCGGTCTGCTGCCCAAGATGGAAGCCAACGAGGTAGTGCCCAACATCAATGCCGCCGCAACTTACGCCGATTTCACCCTGACAATGGACGGAACCAACGGCAAGGAGGTGAAGAATGGAGCACATCTGAACACCACATTCTACGTCAACGAGAGCGTCGCCCATACTCCGAACTACTTCGTTCTGAGCATCGACACAGACAAAGGCACCGTGACGAAGCGTATAGCAATGACCAAATGGAACCGAATTGCACGCAACGACTTCCTGATTATACCCGTAAAACTGGTAGACTACCGCATAGAGATTGAACCGCAGGTGTTCACGGCCATCGGTGTCAAACCCGAATTGAATTACAGCGACGACCGCATCACAGCCACATTCAAGTCGTACGGAGAGTTCCATCTGAAGCTGCATGTGTACAAGCGCAGCAATAATGAGGAACTTACAGCATGGAGTGTTACTGGCGTTACGACGCTCGAAGCCAATCCTGCCGAAGCCGAAGACGTCTGGATATACGATGACGAACCAACCTACGACACCCGCACCAAGACGATCGAGGGATACATAAGCCCCCGCAAGGGATACGCTATCCACGAAATCAACGTCCAGATAGACGGCGTAGGCTACGTCATTCCGTATCGCTTGCAGATAATCAAGGATTAGAACATATAGGTGGGTATGGCATTCCTGCCATACCCATTTTTCATTTAAACTATCACGAACATAACACCTTACGACTATGAAGATTCGCAATAACAATATAAACCGACCCGCAAAGTCCAAAAGACTGTTGCTGCAGCTCTTTGCGATGATTGCCCTTGCGACAGCGCCCAACTGTGTTTATGCGCAGAACCTTGCTTTCCACCAGACTGGCGCAAGCGGTTTGCCACTCGACAAGCACCTTGGCATGCAGCAGACAGCAGAATGGCACTACTACTATTATCTTCCTACCGGCAACACAACGCAGATGGCTCTCAACCTGCCTTTTGTAGGTTGGACGGGAGAATGTAACGACCTTGAGCCATACGGATGGATTCGTTGGTACGACTATACTACCGACAAGGCATCCAACCAACTTACTCCCTACGCCAGACGGTACACCCAACTTTTACAAGGTAAGGACAAAAACGGCGTCACAAACATCGGACTCTGCGCATATAAAATACCGACACCTCTACAAAACTATCGTAACTATGTGGGCGTTTATTACAATAAGCCCTCCGGAGCAGATGCTGCTGACTGGGCAGGGGAGACCATTGCCTGCGACGTAAGCCGATATGTCGACGGCAATATCAGCACTAAGAACAGCACATACAACGTCACAAAGGAGCCAACCCTTACCATTCGCTACATCTTCCACATCCGTTCGGCAGCTTATCTTGCCAATAAGATAAAGACCGCATTGTGCGAAGGCAGCGCCAAGGAATACGCCGATCTGACTCTTGAGGACAATCAGCGCATCGTATTCGGATTGAAGGACGATAACGCAACGATGACCTTGCGCACCAATCTGAACAATTCGGGCGGACAGTCTTACTGGTTCTATCCTCTCAACAATGCCACTAACGGCAAGTCGGTATATGCTACCACCGAGAATCAGAAGATAAAGGCGTCTGACTTTCAGAGCACTATCAAGCAAGCCCAATACATCCGCTGGATTGCATACAACGAAGACCGCACTAAGTATTGCGTACTTACCAACGAAGGCAATCAGTTCTACGACTTCAAGGTGAACGATCTTAAGAACAATAGTAACAGCTGGCGTAACGTTGAAGGCAACAGTCCAACGAGCACACCTACCGATATTGGCGTAGGACATACTGCCTACATCGTAGCGTATGCTTCCGACGGCACAAATATGTGTCCGATTGCCAACTTCGAGTTGCTCCTGCATAGCGGCTATCCGAAGACAAAGCAAGAGCTGACCGACGACAACGACCTTGACCGTACGCTCACTTACTTCGACAAGCGATTTAAGCAGAAGGCGGAAATCTCGTTCGACAACAAGAACGACCTTACCCGTCCGACAACCGCCAACAACACCATCAAGAAGCCTACCGGCTTCAAGTCGAGCACATACGGATTCACTTACTCGGAACTTACCGACTATTACTCAAAGACTTCTACTTCGCGTCAGCGCTACACACCTATCCATGGCGACTACGGACTGTATAAGTCTGCCAACCTCGACGGCGTATCTAAGTTTAACAACGGATACAAATGGTGGACAAACACAAGTCCACTGCCTACCATATACGACCGCACATACGCCAAGACTGGAGGAAAACAGTTCGGACATTTCCTTTATGTTGACGCTTCAGACGAAAGCCGTCAGATAGCATCAGCCGACTTTGAGGCAGACCTCTGCACGGGTTCGCAGCTCATATTCAGCGGTGCTGTAGCCGACTACACACAAACCAATGCAGCAGCTCCGCAGGTAATGTTCCGCCTATACGGCATAAATAAGGATGCCGACGGCAACGTGACCGACCAGAAACTGATACAGTCGTTCATATCAGGCGACTTCAGCACCAACACAAAGACCCACCAATACGGCAAGTGGTATCAGATATTCAGCAAGCAGGTGCTTCAGAAATCAACCGGAGTGAGCAACTACACCACCTTCCGCATTGTGCTCGACAATATGTGTCAGAGTACCGGAGGTGCCGACTACTGTATCGACGACCTCTGTCTTTACACCCAGACATCCAAGTTGGACGTATTGCAGAACCGACCGCTATGTCCAAGCGAGAGCGGAAGCGAGACCGCTCCCGAGAACATAACGTTCAAGCTTCGCGGCATATACGAAACCTTCCAGGCTATGGTCGACATGAAAGAGTCGAAACTCTTCTATCGTATCTGCGACGAGAACGGCAATCCCGTTAACGGCATCGACTACAACGGTGACGGACAGGCTGACCAATATGGCACAGCACGCATTCCTGCCAAGTACGACGCTACACTCTGTCTGCCCACATATGCAGCCGACGGCAAGACCAACGTGCCGATGTTCGAGAACGACAACAGCGGCAACCGATGCCTCGTCATTGCCAACCGCAACTTCAACCTTGCCCCTGGCAAGAACTACCACGTCTCTATAGCCTATCCAAGCGAGGACAATGCCGACCAGCCAGGACCTTGGGGCAAGTCGAACGACGTATGTTCTACATACAGCGACCCGTTCCAGATTGTCAAGCAGAACATCATCGTGACCGACGTCACAAGCAATGTGGTGACCGTAGTGCGCGTAAAGTGCGATGGATCGGAGACTGCCAACCTCACATTGTACGCCAAACTGGAGACTGTCGACAAGGTTAACGGAGGCAAGGTGGAACTGCCCAACGTGCAGTTCGACTGGTTCTTCAGCGAGAGCAACTGTAAAAACGACATCAACACCACCGGAGTGCTTGAGGCCCTGCACCACTTCCGCGACGTATATCCGTCGGCTACCACTCTCAAAAACTCAAGCGGAGCCTTCACCGAAGCCGACCGCACATTGCTCAAGCAGTATATCGACAACGGCCGACTGCTGATTACAGCAAACAGCACCATCAGCAAGTTCAACGAATTCGGACGCTTTGAGGTGGCAGCGATACCTATCGCCAACACCATCACAGTAGGCGGACAGCAGTACGACATCTGTACCGACCCGATGATGTTCCCGCTTACCATCGTCAAGGACGGTCCGCGCATATACACAGGTTTCAAGGACGTGACCTATCCTGACGAAAGCCGCAACCTGCGCATAGGACTTCCGCAGATAAAGGCCATCATTGCCAAGGCCGACGGCAAGCTCCTTGTGCCGATGACACGCATGGAGGATGCCGAAAGCGTAACTCTGGAGAACGACGGAAAGGTATGGATTTCGGAGACCAACGACCCCAACATGACGCTGACAAGCGGACAGGCACAGCATATAGCAACCGTCACCACAGCCACAATCGGCAAGAATGACGCTACGATAGGCATACGATTCAACGACGACGCTGCCACACGTCTGCGCGAAGGATACATGTATGAGCTCAACTTCAGCTTCAGCAAGATAGAGAGCTCAGCCTCGGCTACATGTCCGGGCGAGGTGTTCATCAATCTGCTTGTAGTGCCTGAGTACACCACATGGATGCCTTCTGCAGCCACCAACGCTATGTGGAATCACGACACCAACTGGTTGCGCTCATCGCCCGACGAGATATGCAGCGCCAACTATGACCGATACAGCGGTGAACGTACAGCGGCTTATCTGCCGATGAAGTTCACCAAGGTGACTATACCAACACTCACCGACCGCATATATCCCAACCTCGGCGAGATAAGCTATCGCGCCAACGGCATAGCCAATGGTTATGGCAACATAGCCTACGACATGATTACGAAGTGGACCGACAATACCGCCGACCACTCGGATGCAGGTGACGGCATATTCGGATGCGAAAAATGGAAGGGAAACCTATGCGACCAGATTTACTTCAAGCCAGAGGCTGAGCTGCTCTTTGCCAGTCACCTCACCTACAACAAGGCTTATGTGGAGAAGAAGCTTACGCCCAACACATGGAGCGTGATGTCGTCGCCACTGAAGCAGACCTACGCCGGCGACCTCTATGTGCCTGCCAACAACGGTCAGGAGCAGTCCGAAGCGTTCAAGGAGATGACATACAGCGAGAGTATGAACAACCGCAACGCCTATCCTATCTATCAGCGCAGCTGGGACGGCGACGTTCAGCAGGTGATAGACAACACTACCTTCTACAAGGCCAACCACGACGGACAGATAGAAGAGACCACGGGCAACGAGATAACACTCAACTCTGCCTACTGGACCCACGTATATAATAAGGTGGACGAGGCGTATGCCAAAGGCAAGGCTTTCGCTGTGAAGGCTGGCGACAAGTACACCGAGGGTGCCAAGAACAACAGTTTCGCCCTGATACGTCTGCCTAAGG
>ERZ773202.1560-NODE-1560-length-14280-cov-4.459754_pt1 | contig 14280 bp, 8 predicted proteins | sample MGYA00580998_ERZ773202 | MGnify/ENA primary metagenome ERZ773202 (study PRJEB29015, sample SAMEA2737803) | human gut metagenome | biome: human gut; feature: human-associated habitat; material: faeces | place: China | collected 2012 ...
CGAGAAAGCACGAGTATCGTGCGGTTTTGCGAATGTGCGTGGGTGGTTCAGAATAGTTACCAGTTATAGCAGGGAGAAGACATAAAATGTATACATTATTACTAGTTGATGACGAAGAGGATGTAATAGAGGTAATCGAGAGAAAGGTATCCTGGGAGCAGATTGGTTTTCATGTGGTAGGACATGCGGGAAATGGCTTCAAGGCGCTTGAAATGATGGAGGACATGCAGCCGGATGTTGTGATGACTGACATACGTATGCCTTACATGGACGGACTTGAGCTGTGCAGTAACATCAGGCAGAGGTTTCCTGCGACGAAGCTATTGCTATTCACAGGATTTGACGATTTTGAGTATGCAAAGGAGGCAGTACATCTCGAGATAGAGGAGTATATTTTAAAGCCACTCAATCTGGCTGAAATCACGGAGGTATTCAAAAAGCTTAAGACAAAGCTGGATGATGAGCTGAACGAGAAGAAAAACACAGACATATTGAAGCAGTATTATGCAGCATCACTGCCTGTTTTGCAGTCAAACTTTTATACGACACTTATCGAGGGACGCATACCGGAAAATGAGCTGGGCAGGTACATGCGTGACTATAAGATTGTGCTTGAGGGACCATATTACTGCTGTATTATCATACATACCTCCGCAAGTCAGATGCCGCAGGGCATGGATATCAGACTGCTTGCAGTGTCAGTAGAGCGACAGGCACAGGCTGATTTAAAGGAGCGCTGGAATGGCAGGATTTTTAACTATCTCGGTGATACGGTCATGATAGCCCAGCTTATGCAGCAGGAGGATATCTCTGAGCTGACAGATGAGTGCGACAGATTCTGCAAATATGTAAATCATGTAATGGGAGCAAAGGTAACTGTCGGAATCGGACAGGTGTGCGAAAATGTACAGGAGCTGGTGAGCTCTTATCAGAGTGCGAGGGAGGCAGTATCCTACAGGGTGCTTTATGGCAGCAACAGGGCAATAAACATGACAGAGGTTGAGCCACAGCGACGTATATCAAAGGATGGCGATGAGGGAAATGAGCTGTCATATTTATTTAAAATGATTTGTATCGGCAAGATAGAGGATGTGGGACAGGCTGTTGAAGCGTATATGCAGCACAATTTTATGTCGCAGCAGTCACTTGAGAACTACCATGTGGCAGTAATGGAGCTTATCAGTGAGCTATATCACTTCATGAGCAATAATGAGCTAAATGCGCAGGAAATATCGGGAAGTGTAGGCAGGCTTTATAATGAGCTCTCCAATTTTGAGCCGGTGGTGCTCAAGCAGTGGCTTTTGGATTTTTCAAGCAGGCTGCACGATGATATGGCTGATGCCAGATACAACTCCAAGAAGTCACTCATAGACAGTGCAAAGGATTATGTGCACAGGAATTACAGAAGTGTGGACCTTGGACTTGACGATACATGTAAGGAATTAGGAGTATCTAACTCGTATTTTTCAAGTCTGTTCAAGAAGGAAACCGGCAGCTCGTTTGTGGAGTATCTGACTGATTACAGAATGGACAAGGCTGCCAGAATGCTTGTGGAGACAGACGACAAGAGCTATGTCATAGCCCAGAATGTAGGCTATGCGGATCCGAACTATTTCAGTTATGTTTTTAAGAGAAAGTATGGGGTTTCCCCATCCAGGTACAGGACAGAGTATGAGAAGAATAAGGTATAAATCAGGCAATATACAATCCATAATAATGCTCTCATTCTCACTGCTGTCGCTTGCAATAATGCTTGTCACAGTTGTGGTGATGTATATAAAATTTGCCGATGCATCGCAGGACAGTATCATAGAGAGCAATCATAAGGTGATGGACCAGACAATAGACAGTGTGGAAAGCTATCTGGTCAATATGAGGCAGGTTTCGGATTCGGCGTATTATAATGTAATAAAGGAGAATGATATTTTAAAGCAGTCTGACAGCATACACGATGGCATGAGCCTGCTCTATGAGTCAAACAAGGAATATCTGCGCAGTATTGCCTTGTATAATCAGTATGGAAGCCTTATAGCTGCAGAGCCTGTTGTGTCCCAGAAGGAGGACCCGAATGTGACAAAACAGGACTGGTTCATAGAAGCTATGGAGCGCATGGAAAATATACATTTTTCAACACCTCATGTACAGAATCTGTTTGACGATGGTTCCATGAGATATCATCTGGTCATATCATCAAGCCGTGCCGTGGAGCTGACCTCCGGTTCAGAATCACAGATGGGTGTGATGCTTGTGGACATGGATTATTCGAGTGTATCAAGGATGCTTGAGAGGATAAATACATCGGGAAAAGGACAGTATTATTATCTGTGTGATGCAAAGGGCAATATTATTTACCATCCGCATCAGATACAGTTTGATGGAGATGTTCCGGAAAACAGCGAGGTTGCGGCAAAGTCGCAAAACAGTATATATGATGATTATCTGAATGGAGTGCATCGTAAGATTATGGTAGATACAATCAGCTACACAGGCTGGAAGCTTGTATGTGTGATGCCATACTCCATCTTTACCAATAAGATGGCGGATGTGAAGCAGTTTGTTTTTGTTATAATGATTATTATGGCTATGATGTTTGTGTGGATAAACAGAGTGATAGCTATACGTATTTCAAAGCCGATAATGAAGCTGGATGATTCTGTGAAAAGGTATGAGAATGGCAATGAAGCAGATATTTATGTAGGTGGTTCCTCAGAGATACGGCATCTGGGATACTCTATACGTAATTCATATAAGCAGAACAATGAGCTCATGAAAAAGATCGTATGGGAGCAGAACGAGAGACGGAAGAGCGAGCTTGATGTGCTTCAAAGCCAGATTAATCCGCACTTTTTGTATAATACTCTTGACTCCATCACATGGATGATTGAAGGAGGCAAAAACGAGGAGGCCTCGTTTATGATTACGCAGCTTGCAAAACTTTTCCGTATCAGTCTGTCGAAGGGACATACCATAATACCTGTACGAGATGAGCTTTTGCACGCAAAAAGCTACATGAATATTCAGAAGGTGCGCTATAAGAACAAATTTGAGGTGAGCTTTGATGTAGACGAGGAAATAATGGACTACTGTGCGGTGAAGCTGGTGCTTCAGCCGATTTTGGAAAACGCACTAAATTACGGAATCAGAGAGCTGGACGATTTCGGAGAGATAGTAGTCGGAGGCCAAAAAGTGGGAGAGGATATCATCATAACGGTATCAGACAACGGAATGGGCATTCCAGAGAATGAAATTCCACTTTTGCTGACAAATACGGACAGGGTTCACAAGAAGGGCTCGGGAGTGGGGCTTGTCAATGTAAATAACAGGATAAAGATACTGTTTGGAGAGCGCTATGGCCTGCATATAGAAAGTGAGCTTGATGAGGGAACAGTTGTGACAATCAAAATTCCGGCAATTGTCTATTCAGAGGAAAACAGACTTCAATTTGAGGAGCATCATATAGTATGAAGCAAGTACAATTCCCTTGCTGCATGGGAGGTGTGAGTGTGACAGTGAAAAATAAATGGACAAATATGAGCAAGAATAAGAGAAACTTCATCATAACAGAGCTGCTGCTAGGAGTACTACTTGTGATAGGAATAGGTTTTATCGCATACAATAAGCTCAATGAAAAACCGGAGCGTATTGCAGTTGTGATGGCTGATGTGGATGAAAGCCACAGTGCTGCGTTTAAATATGGCATGAAAATGGCGGCCTCTGAGTATGGTGTGGATGTAGTTATGATAAGTAAGGAAAATCTGAACAACATGTCAGATGAAATTGATGTCATAAAGCAGGAGATAAACAAAAAAGCTGATGCGGTCGTTTTCAAGCCGACAGCAGAAAAAATGACAGAAGAAAAAAGCCTTAATACACTTATCCGGATAAATAAAAAGACACCGATAATGGTTGTCGGAGACCAGGCGGGAAGCGAGAGCTTTAAGTCGTTAAATACAGTGGAGTTTGACCAGTACAGCATGGGTGCCAAACTGGCACAAAAGCTTCTTGCTGACAACAACGGAACACTTTCAGGTAAAAAAATAGGAATCTATTGTGAAAACACTGAATCCGATGCCTGTAAAAAACGCATTGATGGCATAAAGGATACTCTCGCGGAGAGCGGCTGTGTTGTGATGTGGATTGTATCAGGTGTTTCGGATACCGGGGAGAAAATAAATCTGCAGTCACAGAGAAAGGTTGACATAGTTCTTGCAATAGATGATGCAAGTGTGGTTGATGCGGCAAAGGAAGCCTCTGATAATAATCTGCAGGGTGCACTGGTATATGGAATAGGAAACTCAACAGAAGCCATATATTATCTCGATTCGGGCTGGACAGAGGCTCTTATCACACCTGATGAATTTGCTGCCGGATACAAAAGTGTTGTAGGACTGGTGGATATGCTGCGTGGCAGTAGAAAATATTCAGTAGAGGAAAAGCCGGTATCTTACCAGCTTCTTACCAGAAAAAATCTGTTTGATGAAGAAAACAAGAAGCTTTTGTATGCAATCAGCCAGTAGTGGGGGAACAATAAATGAGAAGCAGAATAAGAAATACCATGATGATACTGTGTTTTGCACTGATATTGTCATTTGTCTCGTGCAGCAACACAAGAGTTGACGAGAAAAAACAGATATATATAGGTGTGACCTGTTATGACCAGAAGGATACATTTATCGGGGAGCTGATAGAAACTTTCAAAAAGGAGTGCGCAAGTCTTGATACAGACAAATACGATATCAGCATGACAATCATGGATGCTGCAGGCTCACAGCGTGCACAGGATGATCAGGTGCAGGAGATGATAGAGGACGGCTGCAATGTGCTGTGTATTAATCTGGCAGACAGAACAGATTTGTCGCATATTATAAATGCTGCAATGGAGAAGGACATCCCGATTATTTTCTTTAACAGGGAGCCGGTTGATGAGGATTTAAATCGCTGGGATAAGCTGTACTATGTCGGGGCCAAGGCAAAGCAGTCAGGTCAGATGCAGGGGGAACTCATCGCCGATTATATAAAGAATAATCCGGGTGTGGATAAAAACGGTGATGGCAGGATACAGTACGTCATCCTGGAGGGAGAGATGGGACATCAGGATGCCATCGTCAGGACAGAGAGTGTGACAGAGAGCATGAAGAATAACGGTCTTCAGATAGAAAAGCTGAGCTGTCAGATAGCAAACTGGAATCGTGCTCAGGCGCAGAACCGTATGACACAGCTTATAGGTCAGTATAAAAACAGCATAGAGCTGGTTATTGCAAACAACGATGCAATGGCACTCGGAGCGATGGACGCATACGAAAAGCTTGGTGTGACGGAGTCAAATGTACCTGCATTTTTTGGAGTGGACGGCACAGACGATGGGCTTGAAGCAGTGCAGCAGTCGAAGCTTGCGGCAACGGTCTACAATGACAAGGAGGGACAGGCAAGGGCTATGGCTCAGCTTGCCTATCTGGCAGCCACCGGGGGCAGCATGAAAAACATAAAGTTTGAGGATAAAAAGTATGTTTATCTGCCGTATGAGAAGGTGACCCCTGACAATGTAAATGAATTTGTGAAGGCTGAACAGTGAGCTTATTTATGCTCGTTCCTCCACTCCCTCGGAGCCACTCCGTAGATATTTTTAAAGGCGCGTGAGAAATGAAGCTGATTTTCGTATCCAACGGCAGAACCAACATCTGCGATGGATAAGGAGGTCAGCTTTAAAAGCTCTGTGGCCTTTATCATACGATAATTCATGAGAAATTCCTGAGGTGAATGTCCAACGGAATTTTTGAAAATTTTGCCCAGATAGCTTCGGTTTATGCCGCAGACTCTGGCAATATCTTCGATTGAGATATCATTCTGAAAATTCTGCTCGATATAATTCATCGCTTCTTTTATATAAAAATCACTCATTTTCCCACCCGGAACGAGTTTTGATGATTTGGCTGACTGCATCAGATAATCCAGAAAAAGGTACATATGCCCAATCAGGTGATATGGTGATTCTGAGGGGTGTTTTGTGATGTAGAGCATTTCCTCAACAAGCTTTTCGCGGATATCCTTTGAGTGTGTGTGATATACAGGATTATTTTTGGTAAGCTCTGTTGTGGTGAGAGCCTCCTTGACGCGCAGACCGTCAAACTCAATCCATATGTATTCCCAAGGAAGTTTGTCATCTGCGATATAGGTATTTATCTGGCCGGGAAAAATCAGAAAGCCCTGCCCGCTTTTTATGTTGTAGGTTTGTGTAATGCCCTTTGCATTATCGGCCATCAGAGTGCCGGTGCCGGACAGTACATAGTGGAATAGATAGTGGTTTCTTGTGGCAGGACCAAATGAGTGTCCCGGTTCGCACTGCTCGTGGCCGAACTGGTACATACACAAATCTATGAAATTTACATTTGGAAAAATATTGAAGGAAAGCTTGTCCATGTGAGTCACTCCTTATTGATTAATACTATAAATATACCCTTATGCGACATTATATGCAATTATAGCATATTTTATAGCATATTGATATAAAAAAGCAAAAATAAAGGTATTTATTGTATGCATAATGGTATGTTATAATCAGTTTATCAGGAAAAAGAGCAAATAAAACAGAAAAGGAGTGAAAAAATATGGCAAAAAGAAAGATTTGTCAGGCTATGGCGGTTGTGCTGGCACTCGGAATGTGCACGACAGGACTGACCGGATGTGGAAATGAAAAGCGGGCGGACGGAAAAACTGAGATTGAGGTGGTTTCTTATAAGCCGGAGGCTGTTAAGGCTTTCGAGAAGATTGAGAAGCAATTTAATGAGACTCACGATGATATTCATCTGACTATCTCATCTCCGAATGAGGCTATGACTATTTTAAAGACACGCTTCATCCGTGAGGATTATCCGGATATCATTGCAATAGGTGGAGATATCAATTATTCAAATTTCCTGGATGCAGATTTGTTTGAGGATATCTCAGATCTGGATGTAGTGGACACTGTAAAAGAGGCATATCTGGATATGGACAAGGAGCTTGAGTTCATTCCAAAGGATGGCACCTATGCACTTCCTTACGCCGCAAATGCAGCAGGAGTGCTTTACAACAAGGATATGTTTGCAGAGAATGGCTGGAAGGTGCCTACAACCTGGAGTGAGTTTACAGCACTGTGCGATGAGATAAAGGAAAGCGGAACACTTCCTTTGTATCTGGGCTTTAAGGATACATGGACCTGTCTGGCACCGTGGAATGCCCTTGCAGTAGGCCTTTGTGATTCAGACACCTGCAATCAGGTAAATATGGGAAATACGACATTTGAGGAGGCATATTCTCCGGTTGCCGACAAGATACGCACATTGCTTGATTATGCAGAGGACAATCCATATGCTTACAGCTACAATGACGCATGTACAGCCTTTGCCAGAGGTGAATCTGCCATGTACACGATAGGAAGCTATGCTATTCCTCAGATTAAGTCGGTTAATCCTGATATGAATATCGGTTCATTTACTTTCCCGGCAAATGATAATGAGGCTGACAATGTGTTAAATTCAGGAATAGATTTACAGTTTTCAGTTATGAAGGCCTGCAAAAATAAGGAAGCAGCATACGAGGTGCTTGAATATCTGTACAGCGATGAGACAATTCAGACATATCTGGATGACCAGGGCGGAATTGCCTGCAAGGATGGAGATTTCGCAATACCGGATACACTGAAGGATATGCAGGAGTATATAAAGGACAACCGTATGTCGGATTATCAGGATCATCATTATCCAAGTGAGATGAGCGTGGATGCCATGATTCAGACATATCTGCTTGACACAGGCGACAATGCAAAGGAGAAGTTCTTAAAGAAATTTGATTCAGACTGGAAGCGTTACAACAGAGATCTGATTCGTGAAGTACAGGATTACCAGAAGGAACAGGAGGATGCAAAATGAAAAAGAAAATGTCAAATAGAGACAAGACATTCTGGGCAGTTGTGATACCTGTTGTGGTTTTATTTTTCGCATTCAACACACTGCCGATGATAAAGGGTGTGATTTACAGCTTTACAAACTACAAGGGCTACGGCTCATATGATTATGTCGGACTTAGAAACTATACAGACCTGTTTACCGACGCCAGAGTCGGAAAGAGCTATCTGTTTACTTTTAAATATGCGATTGCAGGAACCGTACTTGTAAATGTATTAAGCCTTGTAATGGCAGTTGCGTTAAACAGCAATATCCGCGGCAAGAGTGCATTGAGAGGTATTTATTTCGTACCGAATATCCTTGGCGGACTGGTTATTGGTTACATTTTCAGCTTTATTTTTACATATATTCTGCCGGCAGTAGGAAATACCTTCAACATCGGTTTCTTACAAAACAGTATTCTGGCGAGTGAAAAATATGCATGGATTGGTGTGCTGATTGTCGGGGTATGGCAGGCGGTTGCCATGAATACCATTATTTATATATCCGGACTGCAAACAGTACCTGAGGATGTTTACGAAGCCAGCATGCTTGATGGAGCAGGCAAATGGAAGCAGTTCTGGAAGGTTACATTTCCACTCGTTATGCCATTTGTTACAATCAATCTGGTGCTCAGCACAAAGAACTTCCTCATGGTATTTGACCAGATTATGTCATTGACAAAGGGCGGCCCGGCGCAGAGCACTGAGTCAATCTCATACCTGATTTACAGAAATGGTATGGATGGAGGACAGTTTGGCTTCCAGAGTGCAAACGCAGTAATTTTCTTTGTTGTAATTGTGGCTATTTCACTATTCCAGATGGGCGTTATGAATAAGAAGGAGGAGCAGTTATAATGAAAAAACAAAAATCAAACTGGGTACTTACCATCGTTTTAATATTGGGAACCTTAACCGTATTTTTCCCGCTGTATATGGCTGTTATCATTGCCTTCAAGAAACCGAGTGAGATGACAAATGATGTCGCAGGAGCTCTTTCATTCCCTTCAAAGTGGAGCTTTTCAAACTTCACAGAGGCTATGAAGGTGACTGATTTCTGGCATTCTCTCGGAAACAGCTTACTTATCACTATTGTGACCATTGTTCTCGCAATCCTTATCCATTCGATTGCAGGATATGTTATCGGACGAGGCATGGCAAGGAAAAAGAGCTTCCGTTTCATATATCTTTACATTGTAAGTGGTATGTTTGTACCATTCTCAATTCTCATGATGCCTCTTGTAAAGCAGACTGCGCAGATGGGACTTGGAAACAGGGCAGGAGTTATCATTTTATATCTTGTATTTTACATGCCAATGAATGTATTATTATATAGTGGATACTTGAAAAATATCCCTATGGCACTTGAGGAGGCTGCAGACATCGATGGCGCAAGCACATGGACAACATACTGGAGAGTTGTATTTCCTATGATGAAGCCTATGCATGCGACAGTAGCCATCCTGACAGCACTCGGTACCTGGAATGATGTCATGACACCGCTTGTCATCATGTCAGGAACAGGACAGAATACACTGCCGCTGGCACAGCTGAATTTCCAGACACAGTTTGGAACCAACTACAATCTGGCATTTGCATCATATATTCTGGCTTTGATACCGATACTTATATTCTATATAATCTGCCAGAAGCAGATATTAAACGGTGTTGCAAACGGTGCAATCAAGGGATAATTTTTAAACACTATTTTAACAATGATATGGAGTGATTTTATGGCAATTATATTTAATCCAAACAAGAAAATTTTTACTTTACAGACAGCTCACACCACATATCAGATGCAGGTGGACAGACTGGGCTATCTGCTGCATCTGTACTACGGAGCAAAAAGCACATGTGATATGGACTATGTGCTGACATATGCTGACAGAGGCTTTTCAGGCAATCCTTACGCAGCAGGCATGAACCGTACATATTCGCTTGATACGCTGCCACAGGAGTATCCGACACTTGGCACAGGCGATTTCAGAAATATTGCGCTTGATATCAAAAACGAACAGGGCACTGAGAGTGTTGAGCTTCTTTATAAGAGTTATGAAATCAGAGACGGAAAATACGCTCTAAAGGGACTTCCGGCAGTGTGGGCATCTGATGATGAAGCGCAGACTCTTGAAATAGTTCTTGGCGATGATATCGCAGGCGTTGAGGTGCATCTGCTTTATGGCGTGCTCGAGGCTTGTGATGTCATCACAAGAAGTGTGCTCATTAAAAATACAGGCAGTGGGAATATTACAATTGAAAAGGCTCATGCTGCCTGCCTGGATATGGTTTACGGAGATTATGATGTGATCAGATTCTACGGTAAGCATGCCATGGAGCGCAATCTTGAGCGCACACACTTAGGACACGGCACACTTTCATTCGGAAGCCGCAGAGGAACCTCAAGCCACCAGTACAATCCGGCGGTTATTCTCGCACAGCGCGATACTACAGAAAATGCAGGAGACTGCTATGGTATGCTTTTTGTATACAGTGGCAACTTCTCATGTGAGGCAGAGAAGGACCAGATTAACCAGACACGCCTTTTAATGGGGCTTTCCGATGAGCTGTTTTCATATCCGCTTGCGGCAGGAGAGACCTTTACAGTGCCTGAGGTGATTATGTCATACTCGGCAGACGGTTTCTCACAGCTTTCCCATCAGTACCACACCTGCATCAGTGAGCATGTGTGCAGGAGCAGATTTGCACATGAGGTAAGACCGGTGCTCATCAATAGCTGGGAGGCTGCTTACTTTGACTTTACCGGTGATACGATAGTAGATCTTGCAAAGGAGGCCGCATCACTGGGCATAGATATGGTGGTCATGGATGACGGCTGGTTTGGAAAGAGAGATGATGATAATTCATCACTCGGAGACTGGTTTGTGAATGAGAAAAAGCTTGGCGGAACACTTTCTGAGCTCATCGACAGAGTGCATGCACAGGGAGTGAAATTTGGAATATGGATTGAGCCTGAGATGGTGAATGAGGACAGTAATCTGTACAGAGAGCATCCTGACTGGGCTATCCAGATTCCGGGAAAGCTTCCTGTACGCTCAAGAAACCAGCTTATTTTAGATTTTTCGAGAAAAGAAGTCAGGGACAATATTTTCAATCAGATCTGCGCAGTGTTTGACCAGGGAAAAATCGACTACGTGAAGTGGGATATGAACAGAAGCATGGCTGATGTGTATGCAGGAAATCTTGCATACGACTATGTGCTTGGAGTTTATGATTTTATGGAGCGTCTGGTGACAAGATATCCTGATATACTTCTTGAGGGCTGCAGCGGTGGCGGTGGACGATTTGATGCAGGCATGCTCTACTACAGTCCACAGATATGGTGCAGTGACAATACAGATGCCATAAACCGCACAAGAATACAGTATGGCACATCGTTCTTCTATCCGGTATCATCCATGGGAGCACATGTATCGGCAGTGCCAAATCATCAGACAGGCAGAGTGACAAGCCTTAAAACAAGAGGCATCACAGCCATGGCAGGAACCTTTGGCTATGAGCTGAATCCGGCCCTTCTGTCGGATGAGGAAAAGGAAGAAATCAGAGAGCAGATAAAGACCTTTAAGAAGTATGAGATGCTTACAAATGAGGGCACCTACTGGCGTCTTACAAGCCCATTTGAGGATGAGGTGGCTGCTTGGATGTCTGTCTCAAGGACAAAGGACAGGGCGCTTGTGAGCGTGGTTCGTCTGTATGCGGAGGCAAATGCGGCAGCATGCTATGTGAAGCTTAAAGGCTTGGAGTCGGATGCAGTATATATTGAGGAAAATACCGGCAGGCAGTACACAGGTGCAGCACTGATGAATGCAGGAATACCGCTTCCGTTTGCCGTAAAGGAGTATGAGGCATATCAGTTTTCATTTATCAGGCTTGATGAGGCAAAGAAGCTGTATGATGAGATAAAGAAGGTGTGCGGCAATCTAAAATTAAATGAGGCTGACACTGCAGATAGTGCTTCTGATAACCGTATTGTAATAAGCATCTACGGCGGCTCAGGCTCAGGAAAGACAACTATTGCAGCAGCCCTGCAGCAGTATTTTCTTAACGATAATACAGCCTGCTATGTGCTGACCGGGGACAATTATCCACACCGTATCCCGATGAGAAACGACGAGGAACGCCTTAATGTGTATAACGAGTCCGGCGAGGATGGCTTACGTGGATATCTTGGAACACCTGAGGAGATTGACTTTGACAGGATTAACAAGGAGCTTTCAGAGTTTAAGGCAGGAAAAGATATAATTGAGATAAAGCATATGGGCCGCGAGGACGGTGATATCTCATATGACGAGACTGATTTCACAGGAATCAAAGTGCTCATCCTGGAGTGGACCCATGGAGGAAGCGAATACCTTAAGGGTGTTGATATACCTGTATTTCTGGAGAGTTCGCCTGAGGAGACAAAGGCGCGCCGCATTAAGAGAGGACGTGACGAAAACGCCGCAAGCCCTTTCATATGCCGCGTGGTAGAATTGGAGCAGGAAAAGCTTGATTTACAGGGTAAAAATGCGCGTATCGTAGTTGGAAAGGATGGCAAAGTCTATGAACAATAAACCTATGCTTAATGCATATCCTGACAGTCTGGGCGGTAAGCTTTCCGATATCGCAGCGCTGCTTAAAAAGAAGGAAATGCAGGACACATTTTCATCATTTTATATTCTGCCAAGCCTGTATCATTCAGATTTGGACCGCGGATTTTCGGTCGTGGACTACAATCTGAATGAGGAGCTTGCGACAATAGAGGATTTAACGCAATTGAAGGAGCTGGGGATTGACTTAAAGCTTGACTTTATTTTAAATCATGCTTCGGCACAGTCACCACAGTTCAAGGATCTTGTGGAAAAGGGCGATGAGTCTGAGTACCGGGATTTTTTCATAGACTGGAACAAGTTCTGGGAAGGTCATGGAGTCATGACGGACGAGGGCTACATACAGCCTGATGAGTCATGCTTAAAGCAGATGTTTTTCAGAAAGCCGGGGCTTCCGATTCTCATGGTGGAGTTTCCGGATGGACGAAGGGTGCCATACTGGAACACATTTTACCAGGAGGTGCATGGCAGAGAATATCTGGGGCAGATGGATTTAAATATAAAGTCCGAAAAGGTATGGGATTTTTATCGTGAAACACTTGAAAAAATAGCATCCTATGGTGCGGCTATTGTGCGGCTCGATGCATTTGCCTATGCGCCTAAGGCACCGGGGAAAAAGAATTTCCTGAATGACCCTGAGACCTGGGAATTTCTACAGCAGATCCATGAGCTTGCAGCACCGCTTGGACTGACTCTGCTGCCTGAAATACACGCGGCATATGAGGAAAAAATATACAAAACTCTTGCAGATAAGGGCTATGCCACATATGATTTCTTTTTACCGGGACTGGTAATTGATGCGATTGAGAACAGGAGAGCAGATTACCTTGCAAAATGGGCGCGTGAGGTTGTGGATGATAAAATCTCAACAGTCAATATGCTTGGCTGCCATGACGGCATACCTCTTCTGGACTTAAAGGGTCTGCTTCCGGAGGATGATATACGCTCGCTTATAGATTTGATTGTATCTCGTGGCGGCATGGTCAAAAATCTTCACGGACAGAAGAATATATATTATCAGGTCAATGCCACATATTACAGTGCGCTTGGTGAGTCTGACAGCAAAATGCTTCTGGCACGTGCCATTCAGATGTTTATGCCGGGCAAGCCGCAGGTATGGTATCTTGACCTCTTTGCAGGCAAAAATGACCATGAGGCCGTAAGACGCGCCGGAGAATCAGGACACAAGGAAATTAACAGAACAAACCTTAGTGCCTCCGATATCAGGGAGGCGCTAAAAAAGGATGTTGTTGCAAAGCAGCTTGAGCTGCTTCGCATGAGAAATACACATAAGGCATTTGAGAAGGGAGCTGTCATCACAGTAGCAGAAGAAGGACCAAAGCTCTCAATCCGCTATGATAACGGTGAAGCGTATGCGCTTCTTACGGTGGATTTTGAAGCCGGAGCGTATGAGATAGAGCTGAGCTGATTACTGTATCTGAAATTATAAAAACTCACAGTCGAAAAAAGGACTGTGAGTTTTTTTATGAGAAAAATCATTTAATTGGCTCGTAAAAGTATCAGCTATAAGGTATAATAAATCTATATAAAAGACAAAGGAGAGCGTTTAAAGACGATAAGAGGTGACAACATGGAATACGAACACATAACCCACTCCTTTAAGCCTGTCTATGACAAAAACAGCCGAATCCTCATCCTCGGCACGCTCCCATCAGTAAAATCCAGGGAAAACAATTTCTATTACGGACACAAGCAGAACCGTTTCTGGAAGCTGCTTGCGTATCTGTT
>ERZ773202.1567-NODE-1567-length-14239-cov-59.220601_pt1 | contig 14239 bp, 14 predicted proteins | sample MGYA00580998_ERZ773202 | MGnify/ENA primary metagenome ERZ773202 (study PRJEB29015, sample SAMEA2737803) | human gut metagenome | biome: human gut; feature: human-associated habitat; material: faeces | place: China | collected 2012 ...
ATTGAAAGCGTTGCCGAGAAATCTTTGTCATTCTCGTTCAAACGGCTCCCATCAGACAAACTCAAACGGGAAACCTGCTACCCGCTCACCTTCGAGCATCGCCTGCCTTTAGCCGCCACCTGAAGATTGAAAGCAGGGATTAGGGATTAGTGGCTAGGGATTAGTAATCTCAAGTGCAGGGAGGACTAAGAGACTAGAAGACATCAGTCTCTCTCGTATCGTCATTGAAAGCGTTGCCGAGAAATCTTTGTCATTCTCGTTCAAACGGCTCCCATCAGTCAAACTCAAACGGGAAACCTGCTACCCGCTCACCTTCGAGCATCGCCCCGTTTCGTCATCCTGAGCGGTGAGAAACGTCGTATATGAGATAACGAATGCCAGAACAGCTGCGACCTGAGCCCTCGATCTCGGCGAAGCCGCCACCTTCATTCCTCATTTCTCGTGGACAAATCGCATACCGCTTTATATAATATGTACATCATTTTATGATTATGCATTTTAGAAGAGGCGATAAGAATGAAAACTTGGAAAAAGGGATTGGCACTGGCCGCAGCGGCCGTGCTCGCACTCGGACTTGCATCCGGCTGCGGCAGCGAGAAGAAGGCAGACTCAGCATCGGGAAAAGCCCCGCTGAAAGTCGCTACGAATGCGACGTATGTGCCTTTTGAATTTAAATCCAAAGATGGAAAAGACTATACCGGCTATGAGATCGACGTAGTGCGCGCGGTAGCGAAAGAACTAGGCCGCGATGTAGAATTCAAGAACATTGCATTTGACGGACTCATCCCATCTCTGCAGTCACATGAAGTCGACATGACGGCTTCCGGCATGACAGCCACGAAAGAAAGAGCCGGCAAGATCCTCTTCGCCGCCCCCTTCTATGCGACGAAGCTTGCGGTCGTGACCCCGAAAGACAGCCCGATCCACTCTGTCGAAGACATGCTGGACGGCAGCGAAGTCGCCGTACAGATGGGTACGACAGCAGCGTACTATGCCCAGGATAAGGGCATGAAGATCCGCGGCTTCGACCATGCATCGGATATCGTGATGGAACTCAAAGCAGGCGGTGCGAAGTCGGGCATCCTCGACAAACCGGCCGCAGACTACTTCGTCGCGACAGACGGCAAGGACAATTTCCGCGTGGTCGATGTGCCGGACTCCAAAGTCCAGTACTTCGCCTTTGGCTTCAATAAAGACAACAAAGAACTGCAGCAGCAGGTCAATAAAGCCATCGCCGACCTGAAGCAGAAGGGTACGCTGAATGAGCTCCACGAAAAATGGTTCAAGACGCCCGTACCGGAAATGCCAGCCACCTGCGAAGAAGCACTGGGAAACACTGATTAAATCGTTGTCAGATTTCATTCTTGGATTTTTATACAGAGCAAGGAATCATCTGACGCGAATAGCGAGCTATGTAAGGAAGATGATGACGAAGCTATGTATAAAAATCCATATGAAATCCGACTCTGCGATTGAATCAGCGTTTCCCTAGGATTATAAGTATAAGCCAATAAAAAAGACTCGTGAAATTTCACGAGTCTTTTTTATTGCCCAGTCGCCAGCGACTATTTGATCGCCACACCCTTGGTATCCTTGATGAAGAAAAGGACATTGAGTGCTGCCGCGAGGTACACGCAGGACAGCAGAGCGAAAGCCGCAGAGAAGCCATTCGCCTGTGCCAGCGCACCAATGATCGCCGGGGCAAAACCGCCGACCGCACGGCCCGTATTGAAGATGAAATTCTGTGCTGTCGAGCGCGCATCCGTCGTATAGTTTTCAGAAAGCAGCGTGCCATAGCCAGCCATCATGCCATTACAGAAGAAGCCGAGCACCGCACCGCCGAAGAGCAAGAGGAGCGGCGTGCCCAGATTGACATACACATACACCATCGCTGCCGCGCACACGTAGAAGAGCAGGTACGGTTTCTTACGGCCGAAACGGTCCGAGAGATAACCGAAAACATAAATGCCTGCGATCATACCGATAACCGTGACAACCATCCAACCGGACATCGACTTTGTGGAAAGGCCGTGCTCCTTCAGAAGGATCATCGGCAGCCACACCATGATGCCGTAATAGCCGAAATTCTGCACACTGGTCATGACAGTGAGAGAGATCGTGGTCATTGTCTTCGATGAGCTGGAGAACAGATGCGCCAGCGGGAACTTGCTTGCTTCCGCGAGCTCCGCCTCTTCTTCTGCCGTCAGCGTTTCGCCAGCCGCTTTTCTTTCCTTCAGCTGCTTCTTCAGCTCTTTGCGCTTCAGCCACATCGGTGGTTCCTTCAAGCCATGGCGCGCCCATGCCGCCAGCAGCGCCGGGATAACGCCCACGAGGAAGAGGCCTCTCCAGCCGTAATCAGGAAGAACGACAGCCGCAAGGATCGCAGCGAGCACAGCACCCGCCTGCCAGCCCATCGCCACGCCCGCCGTAGCACGCGCGCGCTTCGCTGCCGGCCAGGTCTCCGTGACCAGCGTCATGCCGATCCCGTATTCCCCGCCAAGGCCGAGCCCTGCCAGGAAACGAAGGATATTGAGATGCATGACATTGTCCGCAAAAGCGCAGGCACCGGTGAAGATCGAGAAAATGATGATGGTCAGTGCAAAGGTATGCACACGACCGAAGTAATCCGCAAAGACGCCAAAGAGATACCCGCCAAGGACCGTACCGATCAGCGTGTACGTCGCGATGAGGCCGCCTTCTCCAAGCGTCAGACCAAACTCTGCAACGATCGCTGCCATGGCAAAGGACAGGATCAAAACATCCAGTCCATCCATCGCATACCCGATGATCGAAGCCCACATGACCTTCCATCGTTCCTTCCGAGTGACGCCAGTTTCCTCAAATTCCAATTCTTCCAAAGATTTTTCCGACATAATACCTCCCCTGCGTGTCTGATCTTGTGCAGACAATGACCCTGAAAATCATATAGTGCGAAAGACGCACAAAATTATCTAATTATATAATGAAGATGCGTCTTTGAAAAGAGGAGAACGGTTAATTTTAGAAAAAATTGAGAATTTAAAGAGTTATTATGATGAACCGATTCTACAGTCTGAATCGTTCTATGAGCGTCAGAGCAACTGATCTTTTTCCCTACTTGCTAGGCTTTAGTAAAAGCTGTAACATATTCCCTAAAGAAAGTAAAGCAGAAAAAGAACTGACCCTTGAAAATGGCTACAACGAAACCAAAGACGACTTCGACCTGCAATACCATGCACCAATTTTGGATTATGGGGGATATAAGTTTAAAACAAGATACTTAAAAACGAATGCCCAAAAATTTCATGAAAGTAATATGAAAAGTAAGCAATCTTAGGAGAAGCCATGGATACATTTATAGGCGTTTTTGTGGATGTCATTTTAGCAATAACGATACGCTATACTGTACGAGCTTTTAGGATAGATATACAAAGATGCAAAGGCATGAGGCAAAAGTATTGGCGGTTTTATCTGTTAGGTTATATTGGCCTTATGATATCACTAGCTTTACTTTTTATACTGATACACTCGATAAGTTTTGATTGTCTCCCTTTATCCTGGGTAATTATAATTTGGTCTATTATTCTGATCCTACTTCCAATATCAGCTATATTTAATTTATATGGCTGGATAAGGAACGCACAATATCTTCATAAAAATCAAGGCTCGCCGCTTCCCAATGATTATAAGGATAGAATTATTAAACTGTATGTCTGTTTAGGATGCGGGTGTTTAACAATAGGATCTGTTGTTTTAGGAATACTGAAGTTTGTAATATAAAGAAATCGAGAGGCAGATGCAAGACATTATACTGATTGTGAAAGCAAAAGATCCAACAGCAGCCTTAGAGGATTAAACACGTGAGTAAAGTAAATGCAGCAAGGGATGGATATCATTTAGAAATATTGGTGATATTGCCAAAGAAAAAGGCTGGGACAAGAATGATACAAGAAGGACCTTGCTCCATGGGATTTTAGGTGGTATCACAGCTAAACTAGGCGGGAACAATGTACTGTCTGGTGCTATGGCAGAAGGAACCATGGAAAGTTTGCAGCCATTGCTGGACAATTTCCTGAAAGACCATCCGGATATGAGAGAAGAAGTAGCCAGCCTCATCGGCTATACAACAGGAAAACTGCTTGGTGGTGATGGAGAAACTGGTTCTGCTGTGGCATGGAATGGGACAAAGTTTAATTGGCTGAATCATGAGCAGATGGCTGAGTATGCAAAAGAATGGGATGCAGCGACAACAGAAGAGGAGAAGGAACAGGTAAAAGCCAAATGGCTAGAAATAAATGATGAACAAGAAGATAACTGGTTGAAAGAACAAGGCGTAGGTGATTATTGGGATTTACGTGGAATTAAAGGTCTGTACGTTGTAGAGAATCCCTATGTAGTACCTGGCAGTACATTTGATTGGAAGAGTTCTATTGCAACAGCTATTATTGGAGAAGAAGCCGGTCTGCCATGGGCGTTGAGTGAAAAATATGGTAGTAGCGGTCTGGTAAAAGCTCTAGGAAAATACAATGTAATTGGAATTGGGATTTCAGGGACTCTTGATTTTGCAAGTGATTATAGAGATTACAGTGGAAAAGATCTATTAATTGCTGCGCTTATAGATGCCGGAAAAACTGGCGTAGGAGTAGCTTCTGGGATATTTGTTCCCACTCCTGGTTTTTTGTATGCACCTGTATTGGATTATTTAAGTTATAAAGTTAAATCTCAGTACACAAAAACAGATCTACAAAAGAAAGAAGCTAATAGAACAGGAGATAATAGAACAGGAGATAACCATGAATAGTATAATAGATATTATCATAGAATTATTTTTTTGTATGACTATAGGATATAACATTAAAATATTTTTAAATGATTACAGGAAACAGCATAATATGTTACCAATATACAAATATTTTTATGTAGGCGGTTATATCGGATTTATAATTTCTATGCTATTGCTACTTGCTGTGCTTCATTTGTTGAGTTTTTACTCACTAAAGTTTAGTGAATTTTTGGCATTTTGGATGGTAATATTGTTTATATTGCCTGCATCTGCATTAGTGAATTTGGTAAGTTGGCTAAAAAATGCCGAATATAACAAAAAAAGGTATGGAATTCTATTGCCAGCTAATTACCCGCAGATGAAAAGAAAACTCTATTTTGTCATTTGTGGTGGTTGTCTAGCTATGTGTTCTCTTTTATTAAGTGCTGCTTATTATATAATATATGGGGCGGATTAAAAGAATTGTGGTACCAAGCAGCCAGGCAGTTGTGGGAATCATGCCAGGAAATACCTTTTATGCCAATAGCAACAAAGGCAGCGGATTGGGATTTACTATCGGGAAAGAAAAGAGAAACGACCAATACCAAGAAGCAGATACCTTACAGAAAACGTCGACAGTAGGCAGCTTGCAAGGAAATGTAACGGTTAATGCGAATAAGGATATCCATGTAGACGCCTCTGACATCATGACAGGAAAAGACATTTCTATGACCGGTGAAAATGTCACCATCACAAGCAAAGACAATGTATATCGCAGTGATGAAAAGCACGAATACAAGAAGAGTAGGCTCACTGTCTCTGCCAATGGTGGAATTGCTGACATACTAACAGATACTATAGATTATGCGAAAAAAGCGTCCTCTGCTAGAGATAAACAGCTAAAAGCACTTTATGGCGCAGAAGTCTATGAAACCATGGCCAAGGGAAAAGATTCCTTGAATCATATCAGCGAGAAAGGCATGCTAGGTATAAAAGTAGGGATAGGTTCCAGTGCGTTCAAAGCAACCTCCCACACAGAAACCACCGAAGCTGTAGGAAAGTAACCTCGTAGCCAAAGGGGATATGCAAATCACGGCTAAGAAAGATATGGGAATGAAAGGTTCTACACGCCAAAAACACCTCCCTATGAGCGAGTCACAGGGAGGTGTTTTTTATTTTTCTGCCGCTTTCCGTTCCAGCAGCGGATCGGTGTGGTTCACCACGTTGTCTTCCGTGATGGTGCATTTCACGACGTCCTTCATGCCGGGGATCTCATACATGACTTTCTGCATGATCTTCTCGATGATCGCGCGAAGGCCGCGGGCGCCGGTATTGCGCTCGATAGCCTGACGGGCGATCGCATGGATGGCAGCGTCTTCGATGACGAGCTCTACGCCGTCCATGGCCAGCAGCTTCTTGTACTGCTTAACGAGGGCATTCTTCGGTTCGGTCAGGATTTTGACGAGGGCTTCTTCCTTCAGCGGGTGAAGGGCGACGATGACAGGGAGACGGCCGATGAATTCGGGGATGAGGCCGAATTTCAGGAGGTCTTCCGGCTGGACCTGCTGGAGGAGCTCGTCCATGTCTTTGTCTTCTGCTTTCTCGATATCGGCGCCGAAGCCCATGACGCTTTTGGTGAGACGGCTGTCGATGACCTTATCGAGGCCGGCGAAGGCGCCGCCGCAGATGAAAAGGATGTTACTGGTGTCGATCTGGATCATTTCCTGATTCGGATGCTTGCGTCCGCCCTGCGGCGGCACGTTCGCTACGGTGCCTTCCAGGATCTTCAGGAGGGCCTGCTGGACGCCTTCGCCGGAGACGTCGCGGGTGATGGAGACGTTCTCGGTCTTCTTGGCGATCTTGTCGATTTCATCGATGTAGATGATGCCGCGCTGGGCTTTCTCGATGTCGTAGTCCGCGGCCTGGATGAGGCGGAGGAGGATGTTCTCGACGTCATCACCGACATAGCCGGCCTGTGTGAGGGTGGTGGCATCGGAAATCGCAAAGGGCACATCGAGGTAGCGGGCGAGGGTCTGGGCAAGGAGGGTCTTGCCGCTGCCGGTCGGCCCAAGCAGGATGATATTGGATTTCTGCAGCTCTACGCCGTCATCTTCGCCTTTGAAAAAGAGGCGTTTGTAGTGATTGTACACGGCGACGGCCAGAGCGATCTTGGCATTGTCCTGCTCGATGACATACTGATCGATGTATTCTTTGATCTCTTCCGGTGTCGGCACCTTGGTGTCAGCAGGTTCTTTGCCCTGTTTTGCTTTGTTTTTCCGCTCTTCCAAAAGAATGTTATGACAGATGTCGATGCATTCGCTGCAGATGTAGACGCCGGGGCCGGTGACCATGTTTTCGACTTCGTCGCTGGATCGGCCGCAGAAGCTGCAGATCTTCGGTTCTTTATCTTCTCCGTTCATGGTCTTTCTCCTTTATTTCTGTGTCATTTTCGCCAGCTCATTGCGGGTGAGGATGTGGTCGATGAGGCCATAGTCCTTCGCCATCTGGGCTGTCATGAAATTATCGCGTTCGGTGTCGTTTTTGATGGTTTCAAGGGACTGTCCGCTGTGCTTGGCAAGGATGCCGTTCAGTTCTTCGCGCAGGCGGAGGATCTCTCTTGCATGGATCTCGATCTCGGTCGCCTGTCCCTGTACGCCGCCAAGCGGCTGGTGGATCATGACATTCGCATGCGGGAGAGCATAGCGTTTGCCCTTCGCACCGGCAGTCAGGAGGACAGCCGCCATGCTGGCACAGGATCCGATACAGATGGTGGAAACATCCGGATGGATATACTGCATCGTATCATAGATCGCAAGGCCGGCGGTCACGACGCCGCCGGGGCTGTTGATGTAAAGATGGATATCTTTCGAAGGGTCTTCGGCTTCCAGAAAGAGAAGCTGCGCAATGATGACATTGGCCATATGGTCTTCAATCTGGCCGTCAAGGAATATGATGCGGTCCTTCAAAAGCCGGGAATAAATATCATAGGAGCGCTCTCCGCGAGCGGTCTGCTCGACAACAATCGGTACATATGCCATGTGATAACACCCTTTCTTTTGACTAAATAATAGGTAGTGACTGGCAGCCAGGGATTAGGGATTAGGGATTGAAAGTGACTGGTGACTGGTGACTAAATACCACCTTCGGGCATCGCCGCCATCTATACTCTGCCGTGCTTAGATCCTTCGACTTAGTTCTCCTGTTTTCAGATAAGCTATATTCGACGTTTTTCTCCGCTCAGGATGACGAAATGCGCCGCACCGGCACTTCTCACGCCCCACGGGCTATCCCTATGTCAATTCATAAAATCGAGATCGGGATCAAGCCTTTCCCCAATTTCCCCATATGTTCGAAAGAGACGCCGGTCATCCCCGCGTCTCTTCCAATACACACTGCCGCAGCAGTACTCATTCAATTTTCTAACGGATTATTCCTTTTCAGCAGCCATGATGGTATCGATGATCTCAGCTTTTTTGGCTTTGGATTCGATGGCAATGCCTTTTTCCTGTGCGTAAGCCTTGAGATCCTTGACGGTCATAGCATTGAAGTCTTCTTCGGTCTTCGGAGCTGCTGCTTCTGCAGCCGGAGCTTCTTCTGCTTCTTTCTTATCTGCTTCTGCTTTTTTAGCAGCGCCGTAGATGAAAGCAGCTGCTTTCTTGCGAAGGACGGAGTTGATCAGCATGTTCACGCGGCCTTCTTCTTTGATGATCTTCATGACATCTTTCGGGTCAGCGTTGAACTGGTGAGCCATGCTGTAGACTTCCATGGAGAGGTCCTGGTTCGTTACATCGAGTTCTTCTTTTTCTGCGATGGTTTCGAGGACAAGGCCCTGACGAACCTGTTCTTCAGCGGTCTTTTCGTAGTTCTTACGGAGCTGTTCTTCGGTCTGGCCGATGTTCTTCAGGTAGTCAGCGAGCTTCATGTCTCTGGATTCGAGGTTCATGGAGATCTCTTCGACGATCTCGTCAATGCGCTGGTCGACCATTTCGTGCGGGATATCGACCTTGGCATTGGCTACCGCCTGCGCTACGAGAGCTTCATGGTAGGCTTCTTCTGCCTGCTGGATAGCCTGCAGCTGCATCTGCTGTTTAACAGAAGCCTTCAGGTCATCCATTTTATCGAACTGGCTGATGGATTTTGCGAAAGCATCATCAAGAGCCGGCAGCTGTTTGCGTTTTACATCATTGATGTGAACTTTGAATTCTGCTTCTTTGCCTTTGAGTGCATCGACGAAGTAGGTTTCCGGGAAGGTGACCTTGACTTCTACGTCATCGCCTGCTTTATGGCCTTCGAGCTGTTCTTCAAAGCCCGGGATGAAGCTCTGGGAGCCGATTTCCAGCGGATAGGTCTTGCCTTCGCCGCCTTCGAACGGTTTGCCGTCTACGAAGCCCTTGAAGTCGATGACAGCGTAGTCGCCTTTGGCAAGGACAGCGCCTTCTTCTGCCTTTTCGAGGCGTGCGCTCTGTTCAGCTGCTTTTTTCAGTTCAGCTTCGACCTGTGCATCGGACACTTCCGGTTCTTCATGGGCTGCTTCGAGGCCTTTGTATTCGCCCAGTTCTACTTCCGGACGTTTTACAAAAGTAGCGGTGAATTTTGCGCCTTCGGTTTCAGAGAAGAGATCTTCCTTCACATCCGCCTGGGTGATCGGGATGATCTTTTCCTGCTTCATAGCTTCGGTGAGAGCGCCATTGATGACGATATCTTTCGCTTCAGCGACGACAGCTTCTTTGCCGAAATGCATTTCCAGTACCTTGCGGCTTGCCTTGCCTTTGCGGAAACCCGGGATTCTGACCTGGTTTGCAATGCGAGCTACAGCCTGCTTGAATCCTTTCTGTACAGCTTCTGCCGGCAGTTCAATGGCGAGAGATACCTTGTGCTGATCCAGTGCCTCTACTTTTACGTTCATAAAAATTATTCCTCCTTAAGTCGGTTTTTCCGACAATATTGAACCATCTTTTATTTTTACAAAATACGCTAAATCGCAAGATATATTCTACCACACTTGTTTCGAAAATACAAATTTTACGTTCTCTTGATTGCTTTTCTCTATCGCTGACAGTATGATAGAGGAAATTGAATCGGGGTGCGGGGCTAGCCCGTGGGGCGTGCCGTCCCTTGATTACGTTTGAAAGCCTCTGAAAGCCTCGATTGAATGAGAAATTAGAAATGAGAAATGCGAAATGAAAGTGGCGGCTTCGCCGCGAATATATAAAAGGCGATGCCTGCTTGGGATGTTAGGCCTTAGACCTCAGACCTCTGATATCTAATGTCTAAGGCTCCTAGTCTTTGCGTCTAGTCCCTAATCCCTAGCCACTAGTCACCAGTCACTTTTCGCCCCTAATCCCTAGCTACTCATCCCTAGCTACCAGTCACTAGTCCCTAGCTGCTAGTCACCAGTCACTCCCCATTCTCCCAATTAAAGGAGTATCCCATCTATGAAACTACTACTCGAATTATTTCTTATCTTTGCCAAAATGGGCGCCGTCACCTTTGGCGGCGGGTACGCGATGCTGCCGATTCTCCAGCGCGAGATCGTAGAGAACAAGCACTGGGGCAGCGAGGAAGAGCTGATGGATTACTATGCCTTGGGTCAGGTCACGCCCGGCATGATCGCGGTGAATGTCGCGACCTTCATCGGCTGCAAGCTGAAAGGCTTCTGGGGCGGCGTCTTCGCGACGCTCGGCGTCATCACCCCGTCCATGATCATCATCACGGTGATCGCGCTCTTTCTCACCCAGTTCGAAGAGAATCCCTATGTCATTCACGCCTTCGCCGGCATCCGCGCCTGTGTCTGCGTCCTCATTCTGGACGCCGTCGTAAAGCTCGGCAAGAAGTCGATCAAGGATAAGCGCACACTTGCGATCTTCATCGGCATCCTTCTCATCGCTCTCTTTTCTCCCTTCTCTCCCGTCTTCTCCGTCGCCCTTGCCGGCATCGCAGGATACTATCTGATGCCGAGAACAACGAAGTGAGACGTGGTGGATGTGGCACACCATTCATAAAGTGCCCCCCCAATCCCCGAATGCTATTAAGTTAAGGGAATCGTTAGCTACGTAACGTCTTGCTTCCCCCTTCGGGGGAAGTGCCAAAGGCAATAGGGGCATGCTGGCGGTATAGCGTGCCATGTTGAATAGTCTGACGCTATCGATATTCCAACACTTTCATGCAATACCGCTACGTAGCCCCCTCATCTCACTTCGCTCGAAATGGCGTCTCACTGGATTTTCGCGTCGCTTCACTCCTAAAAATCCAGTTCGCTTGCACAACCCCTTCGGGCAGCTCCCCCGATGGGGAGCCAAGAACGTTCTGCCGCTTAACTTAATAGCAGTACCCGATCCCCCTCACGATATCATGCAGCTTATTGGGCATGTGTATAAAACTCTGCGGCGCTTAAGGAAGCACTGATTCAATCGCTGTCAGATTGAATCAGCGTTTCCTTAGATCCTTCGACTCAGTTCTCCTATTTTCAGATGATCCATATTTTCTAACATACGACGTTTTTCTCCGCTCAGGATGACGAGAGACGCCGCACCTTCACTCCTCACTTCCACCCCCTAGTCCCTAGTCCCTAATCCCTAGTCACTAATCCCTAATCCCTAATCCCTAGTCACTAGTCACCCAAAGGAGCATCCATCATGATCTGGCTTTCCATGTTTTGGGAATTCTTCAAGACCGGTCTCTTCGCCGTCGGCGGAGGGCTCGCGACACTTCCCTTTCTCTATCATATTTCTGAACGTACCGGATGGTTCAGCGCGGAAGACATCGCGAATATGATCGCGATATCAGAGTCCACCCCGGGACCTTTGGGCGTCAATATGGCGACCTACGCCGGATTTCAGGCGCTTGGCATCCCGGGCGGCATCTTCACGACGCTCTCCCTCACAGCGCCCGCGCTCATCATCATCACGATCATCTATGCGACGCTGACACGCTTCCGCGAATCGGACGCCGTGAAGCGGATCTTCTACGGCCTGCGCCCTGCCTCCACCGCGCTCATCGCAGCCGCCGGTCTTGGCGTCGCGAAGGTGTCTCTCTTAGATACCGCGCTTTATGAAAAGAGCGGCTCGCTCATCGCCCTCTTCCAGTGGCCGGCCATTCTCCTTGCCATTGCGCTCTACTTCGGCCTTAAGAAATATAAAAAGCACCCTGTGCTCTATATCGCGATCAGCGCTGTCTGCGGAATCGCATTCGGGCTGTAAAAGAAAAAGGATGCGCTGAGAAATGCAAAAGCATTTCTCAGCGCATCCTTTTTTATCAGGCTCTCAATATCGATTTCAGGAAGGCCTTGGTTCGTTCGCTCTTCGGGTGATCGAAGACTTCTTCGCTCGTCCCTTCTTCCTCGACGCGGCCATCCACCATGAAGAGGATCTTGTCGGAGACAGACTTGGCGAAAGCCATTTCATGCGTCACGATTGCCATGGTCATATTCTCATCCGCCAGCTGCTGGATGGTCTTCAAGACCTCGCCCGTCAGCTCCGGATCGAGCGCGGAGGTCGGTTCATCAAAGAGCATGATCTCCGGGCTCATCGCAAGCGCCCGCGCGATGGCGACACGCTGCTTCTGCCCGCCGGAAAGACTGCCGGGATACATGTCTTTTTTATTGAGCAGGCCGACCTTGCTTAAAAGATCTTCCGCGATCGGCTGGATCTCTTCCCTCTTCATGCCCTTCACGTAGATGGGAGCGGCCATGATGTTATCCAGCACGGTCATGTGCGGAAAAAGGTTGAAGGACTGAAAGACCATGCCCATCTTGGCAAGGATCTCCTTCGTTCTGTCTTCGCTCGCATAGGTGACCTTGCCGTCTTTGTCCTCGGCAAGAAATTCTCCATCGACTGCGATCGAGCCGCCCTGGATGGTTTCCAGATGGTTCAGGCAGCGCAAAAGCGTACTCTTGCCGGCCCCTGAAGGCCCTATGATGGAGATGACTTCGCCCTTTTCCAGTGTCATATCGACGCCGTGAAGGATGGTGAGCTTGCCGAAATCCTTCCGGATATTTTTCATTTCAATAAAACTCATGTCCGTCCTCCTTATTCTTCATAGACCGCATAGCGTTTTTCCACATACGTCAGGATCTTCGTCAAGATCGCGGTGCATACGAGGTAGAAAACGGCTGCCACAAGGAACGGCATGGTATCGAAGTCACGCTGCACGAAGGCGCGGGTGACACGCATGAGGTCATTCATCGCCAGAATGTAGACGAGCGAGGTATCCTTCAGAAGGGTGATGGTCTCATTGCCGAGCGGCGGGATGACACGCTTCACGACCTGCGGCAGCACGATATGCCACATGGTCTGCCTGTAGGTGAAGCCCAAGACCTTTGCCCCCTCATACTGCCCCTTCGGGATAGACTGGATGCCGCCTCTGAAAATTTCCGCAAAATAAGCCGCATAGTTCGCCACGAAGGCAAGGATCGCCGCCGGGAAATCACTGATCTGCACATTCAGCATGAGCGGCAGCCCGTAGTAGATGAACATGATCTGCAGCATGAGCGGCGTGCCGCGCATGACGTAAATATAGATCTCCGCGAGCTTGCGGAAAACAGCGACTTTGGAAATGCGAACCAGTGCCAGCAGGATACCGATCGGCAGCGAGAGCACGATGGTGATCAGAAAGATCTGTGCCGATACGCCCAGCCCGGCAAACATATTCGGCAGGATGCGAAGAATGTAATCCATAAAATACTCCTTATAAAACCAGTGTCATATAGAATTATCATACACTGATTTCATCCTTTTAGCAAGATAGAGAAATGAAATGGCAGAGTCATTTCATGGGGATCAGGGTCAGCCTCTATGGCGTGCTGCCCCTTGCCCCTGAATGAAAGCTCTGCTCAAGTGAGGAATGAGGAATGAAGGTGGCGGCTTCGCCGCGAATATATAGGGCAATGCCCGAAAGTGGCATGTGACTGGGGACTCTCTCGCATTGTCATTTCGAGCGTAAGCGAGAATTCTTTGCCATTTGCGGTCAGGTGGTCGATGTTTGGAAACATCAAACGGGGAACCTGCTCTCCATGAAACCTTCAGGAATCGCCTTGTTTATACGCAGCGTTTCCTTAAGATGAGCGTTGTTACACTTCTTCTATCCCCTTCCCTTGGAAGGGCAAGGGGTTGGCCGAAGGCGAAATAGAGCGAAGCCAACCTCCGGCGCTACGCGCCACCTCCTTCCAGAGGAAGGAGGGAGAAATCGAAGTAAGTGCAGCGCTCTATATACTTCAAGTTTGAAAGCAGGCTATTCTTATTCCCTGTTTATGAATCTTCATAATCTGATTCTGCGATTGAATCAGCGTTTCCTTAACACACGACGTTTTTCTCCGCTCAGGATGACGAAATGCGCTCTGCCACTCCCGCCAAGCCCTCTGAACCTGTAGAACCCGCCCCCTCTTTTGCAAACGATCAAGGGGCAGCACGCCCCCGGGGCTAACCTTCGCACCTCTTCTCCCAATCAAAAAGGCGATGTGAAATAACGATCATCTCATTTTCGCGTTCCATCTGCCGCGGG
>ERZ773202.1572-NODE-1572-length-14205-cov-49.717173_pt1 | contig 14205 bp, 8 predicted proteins | sample MGYA00580998_ERZ773202 | MGnify/ENA primary metagenome ERZ773202 (study PRJEB29015, sample SAMEA2737803) | human gut metagenome | biome: human gut; feature: human-associated habitat; material: faeces | place: China | collected 2012 ...
CGCCGGTATCGGTGCAGAGACTCCAGTTGTTGTGCTTGCCCGAACCATTCACACCAGCGAATGGCTTCTCGTGAAGGAGTACACGGAAACCGTGTTTGTGAGCCACACGCTTCATCAGACTCATCAGGAGCATATTATGGTCTACGGCAAGATTGCACTCCTCATAGATAGGTGCCAGCTCAAACTGGTTTGGTGCCACCTCGTTATGACGGGTCTTGCAAGGGATGCCAAGTTCGAGTGCCTGCACTTCCAGATCCTTCATGAAAGCCTGCACACGCTCAGGGATGGTTCCGAAATAATGGTCGTCCATCTGCTGGTTCTTCGCAGAGTCGTGTCCCATCAGGGTACGGCCTGTGAGCATCAGGTCAGGGCGAGCCGAATAGAGACTCTCATCTACCAGGAAGTACTCCTGCTCCCATCCGAGATTGGTCTGCACCTTCTTTACCTGTGGGTAGAAGTAGTGGCACACCTCGGTAGCCGCCTCGCTCAGTGTATGGAGCGAGCGGAGCAATGGAGCCTTGTAGTCCAGCGCCTCACCTGTATAAGATATAAAGATGGTAGGGATACAGAGGGTATCGTCGATGATGAACACTGGCGATGTAGGATCCCATGCAGAATAGCCGCGAGCCTCGAAGGTGTTACGGATACCGCCGTTAGGGAAAGAGCTGGCATCCGGTTCCTGCTGCACCAGCAGCTTGCCGGAGAATTCCTCAATCATACCACCCTTACCGTCGTGCTCCACGAAGGCATCGTGCTTCTCGGCAGTACCTTCTGTCAATGGCTGGAACCAGTGAGTATAATGTGTTACCCCGTTTTCCTCAGCCCAGAGCTTCATGCCGGCAGCCACGGCATCAGCGATGGAACGGTCCAGACGAGTACCGTTATCTATCACATCGATGAGTTTCTCATACACATCAGATGGCAGATACTTGTACATCTTCTGGCGGTTGAATACATACTTGGCGAAGTACTCCGAAGGGCGCACCTTGGGAGTTTCCACCTCAACAGGTCTCTTTTTAAAGGCCTCGGCTACAACCTCAAATCTCAAATTAGCCATTCTTCTTTTATTATTTTATAAGTTTGCGGGTGCAAAGTTACGAAATAATTGGCTAACTGCTACCATTTTGCCCGTTTTTTTATGTATAATTCAAACTTTTCTTATTTTGATTACAGGATTCTGCCCACAATCTGCAACTTGAGCACAGGATAGAACTGGATTTTATCCACGATATCGGCGATGTCGCCGCCATCTTCACCCATCGAATCATTGAGAGCTTTCCTGACATCTACCTCCTCGCCGTTCTGATAGATCTTCAGCTTGCCCATATACTGGCAGCCGATCTCCCAGCGGAAGCCCAGACGGTTCTTGGGAACCACTCTTCCGAAGCCCAGACCGAGATAAGGGCGGAAGGAATTGCAGCGCAGGTCGGCATTGATATCACCATTCTTGTCGAACTTGATATTATAATCCGAGAGTTCCGCACCTACGTGGTTCAGAATTTCATCTGAATATTCAGGATATCGACTGATAAACTGCGCCAGATCATCGCTGTGACCGCTCAGCTTGGCAATCTTGGCGCCGCCCATAGCGAAGCCGGCAGCCACGAAGAACTTGCTGTTGCCGCCGAAAGGATAGATATTCGCCTTGGCATGAAAGGCTGTACGGGAGAAATCAGCATCAATATCCACCTTGGAATCAGGAATCCTTACTGTCTGTCCCTGAACGATGATAGAGGCATCTGTCGTTATGTTCGCCTTATCAGAAATCGAGAGAAACTTTGGCAGAATATCCACGCCTGCCTCCAACTCCACGAAATTGGAAACAGGAGCCGCCACACCTATGCTGATACCTTCGGTACCCACGCCTGCATTCAGACCCACATGATTGAATGCAGATCTCTTGAACTGTGCAAAACCACTTGTTGTAAATACGAGGCACAAGATGGCCATCATCAAAATCTTTTTCATCATTACATTATTTTTTTAATCGTTAGTATTCACATCTCACACACGTTATTTCTTCTTGCTTGCCTTCCACTCGAAGAGATAGTCGATGCCCTTGATCTTTACCTTGACAAAGAGATCGGCAGCCTTGCGGTCGGTGGTATAGAGATAGCCCGAAACCACTTCGCCCGGATGGATGGTGGTGCGCTCCAGATAGCCCAGGTCCTCAGGCATCTTGTCGGAATACTTCATGCGGTTGCCGTCTTCCAGCTGCTGCATCCGGCAGATACGGGTCTGGAAATCCTTCAGCGTATTGGAGGTGCCGGCATCAAACACCTGTGCGCCCAGGTTGGCATTCACATTGTTCTCACGTTCGGTCTGCACTATCGCCTTGTTCTTTACCGCACGCTTAGCCACCTTCTTCTTGAACTTGAAGATTTTCTTGTCATACTCATCAGCGCTCACCAGTTCGAAATCCTTTCGCTTGCCGCCCTTCATATCGTAGATTTCAATCTGAGAAGGGTCGATATCCACATTGATCATGCTCTTGTTGACGATGAAGACGCCGATTTCGCGGTAATCGCCGATGTTCTCATCTACCATCGAATTGCTCACGCCCACGATGAGTCCGTTCTTGTTGTAGTAAGGCCATGCCACACCGTTCTTATACTCGGTGAGGATTTCATCAGGCGAAGGGGTTTCCAGGATAGGCTGGTGGTCGGTGAGCGAATACTTGGAATAGTTGCCGTCGGCATCCACCACTACAAAAAATCCTTCAGGGATATCATTCTTGTAGGGAGTAAGGGTGCACACCCTGCCGTTCTCCGTGAAAGAGGCTCCTACCCCCATCTTCTTGCCCTGGTTCATGAAGAAATGCTCCTTCACGTTGCCGTTATTATAATAAGAGGTATATTCGCCCGAGAGCAGTCCTGCCTGATAGGTTTTCTTCTGCTCTACCTGTCCATCCTTGAAATAGGTGGTAAAGGTGCCGGCAAACTGGCTCTTGGCATCATCCTTCCTGTCGAGGACCACAAAGCAGCCTTCGCCCTGCAGTTCGCCGCTCATATAGTAGGTGCGGAACTCCTTGGCTGCCGTAGAATCAGCAGGATAGAGCGCCAGGCGATAATAGTTGGCGAAAGCCTTGTTAGGGGTTACCTTCCAACTCTTGTTGTAATAGAGGGTGTCCAGCCGGTCTTGCGGAACGGGAGGAGTTTCAGGGATGACCTTCTCCGGCACTGCAGGCTGTTCCTCCTGAACCACAGCCTTTACTTCTTCCGTCTGTACCTTCGTTTTCTGCTTCTTTACGCGTCCTGCCTTCTGTGCCAGGGCTGTCTGTCCTCCGAAGAGGGCAATCATCATGATGATGACCGAATACTTATTTCTCATCATAATTATTATGTTTTTAAATACTTAAGAATCTATCTATCAATTTCTTTCTATAGAGTCTGCCCACCTTTACATAGTCGATTTCATCGAAAGGGGGATAGAAATGGCACACATTGTCAACCACCTCGATGAGGTAATTGATGTTGACGATGAACTTCTGGTTTACCTGCATGAAATGAGGGGCGAGCGCAAGCAGGTCGGTGCTCTTCACGCTGCGTTTCAGCCTGATAGGCTTCCTGTTGTCAGCTACCACCACCTCCCAGCATCTCACTTCGTGATTATACTGGAAGAGGCAGACATTCTCCTTATCCACCAGTCTGAAATCCACGGAGTTGATATAGAAGAGCAGCTTGCCGTTAGCAACGGGTGCGTTCTTCACGCCAGCCCCTACCACTCTCTCAGCCTCTTTCTCTGCTTCTTTCTCAGCCTCTTTCTCCAGTCGTCTGACGATGGTATCCAGCTCCTGGGGATTGATAGGCTTGAGCAGCACATCGAAAGCCTGCTTGCGGAAAGCTGTCAGGATATATTCATCGTATGCCGTGTACATCACCACCTGGCAGCGGCGGTGCACGAATCCCGACAGCTTATCCAGGAAATCCAAGCCATTCACATCGGGCAGCTGGACATCCAGGAAGAGCACATCGGGCTGGTACCTGTTTACCATCGCCAGGCCGTCAAGCCCACAGAGCGCGCATCCCAGCACCTCCATATCGTATTTCGTTTCCAATAAATCTGCCAAAGCCTTGCCTGAAGATTTATCGTCGTCTATGATTACAACTTTCATACACCTTATTATATTGTTTATATTCAAATTCCGCAAGTCCTGCTACATCACGAAGCCATCGGGTATGCATACCTGCGCCAGACATCCAGCCACGCTGCCGTCTTCTGCCTTCCGGTTCTGCAGCGAGAAGGTCATCTTGTGGCGATTATGCTCGTTCACCACTGCCAGGGTCTGGGTGATGATGCCCAGTCCGGTACGCTTCTTCCCCTTCTGGCGGATATCGAATCCCCTGCCGTTATCCAGCACGGAAACCACGGTATAGCCCGGCTGCTTTCTACCTACCTTTACCTGCAAGATCTTCCTTCCCTCCCAGCCTCTCAGGCCGTGAACCAGGGCATTCTCTACGAGAATCTGGACAAACATAGACGGGATATACGTATTCTCCACATCCACTTCGGGATCTATCTGCAGCGAGAAATCGAAATCATCGCCCATCAGCGGAGTTTCCACCGCCAGATACTGCTTCACGAAACCGATCTCTGCGGCTAGCGATACCTTCGGCTGGCAGGACAGGTCGAGGTTGCTGCGTATCAAGCGGGCAAGCCCCATCAGCTCGTCGGCTTCCGCCGTACCGGCATGCAGAATCTTGTTGTTGAGGACATTGAACACGAAATGAGGGGAGATTCGGTTTCTTGCCCCTTCCAGCTTCAACTGCAGTACGCGATGCCTGCTCTCTTCGAGCCGCTTGCCGGATCGCATGCTCTTGATAACGAAGAACATGCACAGCAGCAGAATCAGCAGCACCACCGCCAGGGCGATGAAGCGGGTCTGGTGCAGCTGTGCCGTCTTGTGCTCAAGCACCAGGTCGTGGTGCAGTTTCAGCGTATCCTGGGTAAAGCGGTCCATGATTTCAGAAGCTCTCATCTTGATTCTGTTGTGATCCAGCGAATCATTCTTCTGCATATCCCTGCGAAGATTCTCGAATGCCATGCGGTAATCGCCCTTGGCGAGGTAATATCGCTGCAGATACTGATTGCGGATCTGGCGCAGGTTGAAGGCTACGAGATTGCTGAGATTCTCTCCGAACTGCCGCCTCTCGCTGTCCAGAATGCGGGTAACAGCCGCCATATCTCCCTTCTTCACCTCCTGACCGATATGAATCGTATTACAGTAATATACCGCCTCTCGATCGTGGTTGGCCACCATGAAAGGCTCGCTCTCGGCAAGATATTTCTCCGACTGGGCAATGCTGTCCAGATTGAGATACACATCTGCCATATTCAGCTTGCAGAGATACATGTCGAAGCAGTCGCCCTTCTTGTGCTTCTCCAGCAACAGCTTCAGCTGCAGGAATTTACGGAGCGACTGGGCATAGTCTTTCTTATAATAGTAGTAGTTGCCGTAATTGTTCAGATAATACGCCTGCATAGCCAGCGACATCTGCGGGAGATGGTCTTCCGTCTGCTGATAGCACTGGAGCGATGCATCAAAATCATTGAGTTTCAGGTAGATGGTAGCCAGCCCCACATAGAGGGAGACATTCTCCTCCTTGGGCAGCTGGAGGGAATCTACCAGAAAGAGCGCACGGCGATACCAGGAGGCAGCCTGCGGCAACTGATTCTTGAAGAGATAGGCATCACCCAGATTGGCACAGATGCTAGGCGCCTGATGCTGCACATCGCTACGCATGGAATAGGCATAGGCAGACTGGTAGAGCGAAACCACCTCGTCTGCCTTGCTATGAAAATTATGATAGTTGATGCCCTGGCAGTTGTAGGTATAGGCAAGAAGTCCGTTGCGGCGCGGAGTATCGGGCTGACGAAGGGCGAAACGCAGGGTGCGGTCCACATAGCCTGCCGTAGAATCGGGCGTTGCCGACTGGCAGAACCATCTTCCCTTCCTGGCATAATACTCATAAAACGTGAGGCTGTCTTTCGCCAGCTTCATACCTTTTTCTATTTCCGTCTTAGCCTGCGGCGACTGCGCATTGAGGAGTTCATCGAGCTGATGCAGTTTTTCGATACGCAGGTTATCAGCAGTTTCCTCTGCCGATTTCCGGCAGGAAGCCAGAAGCATCAGCAGAGGCAAGAGAGGCAGGAGAACCTGCCAGAGGTTAAGCTTATCATTTTTCATCATTTCTATTATTTTCTACAGGGAGGGAGTGTCATCAGTCACAGTCAATACGCCCTGAAAGGGCAGAAGCTCCATACTCCACACGCCCTGAAAGGGCAGAAGCTCCTAGCCCAGGGCAACACCCTGGGTTAAGATGGACGCAAGCCTGCCGCCCTGTAAGGGCAAAAGCTTTCAAGTACCAAGCTATTTATAAGGCTTTTGCCCTTACAGGGCGCCTTACTGACTGCTACTATACCCAGGGCGATGCCCTGGGCTAGGAGCTTTTGGGCTTTCAGCCCGTCCTCGGCAGTCATTATCTAGGCTTATGACACACCCTCTGAGTTTTCTACGAATTTACCTTGCAAATATAGGCAAATTAACGCAAACGGGCAAGCTTTTTGAATATTTTTTTCTTCTTAAAGCCATCAAACTTACATTTTGACATCAGATTGAGATGCTTGCGTGCTGTTACGCGGGTGCTGCGGGTATCATCGTCATCATCCTCCATCAAGGCACGGAGCGTATCTTCTGATATACCATCCAATACTGTCATGCAGATAGGAGCATAGTCATCAGCATCCTCAAAGGTAGTCTTGTCGGTAACGTCTGTAGCCTCAGAATCATATTCAAGCGTAATCAGAATCTTCTTCTTTGCCGAATAGAAGAGTACATACATATCGCCATCCTCGTTGTCCTCTGCCATCTTGGTAAGACCCAGCTTGGCTGTCGCATTCTTCAACGTCTGATAGTCGCTGCTTCCACCATTATAATAAACGATGCCACCCTTGCCCAGATTGAGACTTTCCGTAATCAACAGCGCCAAAGGAGCCTTTGCCTCCAGCTGCGGAGTGATGGAAGGGAAGCCTGCATCTATCGGCTTGATGTTGCGAAGTGTCTTGGCTGCAGCCAGGAGCGGATAGCTCATCATCTTGCCAACCAACTTGGCATTTTCATCAAATTCCAGCTCATTAGCGCCATTTTCGTCAGAAGATACCTTACAGAACTCTCCATCTCCTTCCAGCGAGAACACGAAATCATTGCCGTTTCTCTGTACGGTACACTTCATTTCCTTGCCCTGCATAGTCTGGAACACACGCTTCTCTGCCTGATTAGCCACATAGGCTGTTACACTATCCGTATAGGTAGTCTTCTCCTTATCATAATTAGCTACCTTAATAGACATTAGGATGTTAGCTCTTTCTTCTGGTATCAGCTTCAAATTATCATCCAGGAGAAGCACACCGCTAATCGGACTCGTATAGGTTGGTATAGGCCATGCTTCATTGCCCAGGACATCAGAGAAGATATGGATCATATTGGTATTGACACCTCCAGAGCCGCTTACAATCAGTTCTACATATACATCCTTATCCTTGATGGTTATGTCCTTGGAAACCTCATCACCTCGATAGGTTCGGGCATGTACGGTGGCTTTACCCTTCATATCCTTCGGTACATACACATTGAAGTTACCATCCTTATCGGTCTGGAGAACTTCTGTCTTAGCCTTTTCCGTCTGCACCCATACCGAAGAACGGATGCCGTCGCCCCGCTCGTTCATCACCTTGCCATATACGCGAACCAGGTGAGGCAGCGTGATATCCACCTGGCGCTTTTCTCCCGGAGAGAGGGCAGGAACCTTTACAGAAACCTTCTGGTTGATGCCACCATAGTACAGATCCTTCACAGTGATGCTGAAGTCTGTATTGGCAGGAACTTCATGAGAATAATATCCATCCGATTTGGATACAGTAGAAGCCAGCAACTGTCCGATGCTCAATCTTACACCAGGCAGTATCTTGCCGGTATCATCCTTTACATATCCATAAACGGTGCCCTGCTTTTCAGGATAATCCAGATTAACCCAAGAGAAATGAGCCACTTCTCCTACATATACATTTCCCTGCAATGCGGCACTTCCTTCTTCCTCCCAGAGTCCTGTCTTCTCATTGAAGCTCCACAAAGGGATGCTGGCTGGCGGATTCTCGCCCATTCCGGCTGGTATCGGGAAAGTAAGCTTTGCCTTGCAGCCATCCTTGAGCTGCAACTTGTCGCCATTTTCGGCATACATGTTCAGGTCTGTCATTCCATAGGAAACCAGTTGGGCGCTGGAGTTGTCGGAACGCACAGCTGCGAGGTCGCCACCCGGCATCATCTCAGAGAATCGTTCATTGTTAGGATCCAGATACACCATCTCCGACTTCACCTTTCCGGTATAGCTGAGTCCGGTACCATCCACCTTGTATCCATCCTGCGGCATATCAATCTTCATTTCGCCAGCCTGCAGGGTCTGGTCGGATGAAGAAGAATAGGTCTTGATGCTGGTGAAATCATTGTTCTCCTTCTTGCACATCACTACCTCCCAGCTTGCGCCATCGGCAGCATCATCGTCAGCATCCATAGAACGCACCACATCAAAATAGCCCGCCTTGCTGAATCTCACTACCGAGCGGTCGTTCGGGACACTTACTACCTGAATCTGGTCGAATTCAAAGAATCCATCGGTATTGGTAGTAGCAGCAGAAGAGCCGCTCACGATGCTCACACCCTCGATTGGAGTGCCGCTGGCATCTCTCACGATACCCGAAAGAGCGATGTCTTCCATTCTTCCTTCCACGAGTTCCGGTGGATTAATGCCTCCATCGTCGTCGTCATCATCATCTCCCTCATTCAGCAAATCCTGGATTTTACTGCATGAAGCGAACGTCATCAACATCATCAACAATGCCATGAACACAAAAGTTAAACTGTGAAATTTCCGTCTCATAAGCCTTACATGTTTATCGGTTATACAAAAAAGATTCTTATTGATTGCAAAGATATATAAAAAAATGTATATTCACAACCACCCTTTCCCGACCACCGTGCCTATTTGTTGCCAGATGCGTCTAAACGTCGGTTTTTCGGGCTTATCCGATAACAAAAAAAATCAGCTTAAGTAATCAGAAACAGAACTGATTAAGCGACAAAAAACTGTGGAAAAAAGATTCATTCACGCATATTATTTCTCGGATTTGAGTATTTAAACGCGATTTATTTCTCGGATTTGAGTATTTTCGCTATATTTGCGCCTGTTATTCAAACAGTTACGATTATGACAGAATATATACATAGAAACATAGACTCAGAAGAGAAGAGTTTTATCATTATGATTACTCATCACAAAGAAGTAAATGCTCGCTCCCAACTTGCCTTGCAGTAGCCCCAACTTATTATCGCTGAGGGCTACTGCCTTTAATTTTGCATCAATATCCATTACCTTATTATTTTTCTGCATCAACATTGAAAGAATTTTGTCTCATTCTCACTTGCTTACCGCCATGCAAGAACATTTTAACTCCCAATACCACGTATGGACCGTAAGTACTATTTCTAGAAGAATTTGTCACAGTTGTAAAATAGGGCAAATGATATTCATATCCAAACTTCCGCTTTCCAATATTGGCAGGCATCGTAGCGGTCAGAGTCCCCTCAAGTTTACCATTTGAAAACAATCTATTCAATACTATTTTAGCATATCCTAGATGCTTCGTATATTTACCTTGCAAAGTAGGAGTTGTAGCATAATTCAAATCGTAAGATGCTTGCACATTCAATTTCAAAGGGCTAATTTTATACCTGGCTTGCATATACATCTTCCAAATATCACCTTTTCTCTTGATACCTTCCTCTACAGATGCAACATCATGGAAATAAGAAAGGTTTACACCAAGATTACAATCTTTGAAAAGTTTGTAATCCCCTGACAATATGAACATCATTCGATGCCAATCTGCATTTTTATAACTTTCTTTCACCATACCTGTTGGTAACAATGAATAATAAAGCGACTCATTCATGTCTTTATTATAAAAGTTTACAAATATTATGTTAAACAGTTTATCTATACTCATGGTCGCATCCAAGTAAATCAATCTTGAAGATTTCAACAGTGGATTTCCACCATGAATCATCTTTGAATCTATTTGGTATTCCGTAGCAGTTAATTGATCCAAATTAGGATACATTGCTGAAATGTGGAAATTGCTCCTGATAGTTACGATACGCCAAGGCTTGTAGAACAAACGTCCCATAGGACTCCAGGAATAGTTAGCTATATGTCCGACGTTATTATCATCAGAATTACCAAGCCAAAGAGCACCACCGCTAACATAAAAGCTACCCACTGGATGCCAAGTAAGCATCGCTAACATAAAATGGCGAATATTCTTAGACCAATATTTTAATTCGTCTGTATTTCTATCCGTATCATTATATTTTCTCCACGCTAAGTTATAGTCTGCATAAAAATCGAAGTGTTTGGATAACGGCCTACTTATACTCAGATCATAAAACACATAATTTTTATTACCCAACGTTGGGGTTTCACTCAAGTTGGAATTACTCCAGTAAGTTCTTTTCTCCCTAACATTATAATAGTCGTAAGTCAAATCACTGCTGACATATAATTTTCCCAAACTTCCACGGTAGAACAATCCCACATTATAGTCGTTGGAATAATATTTGTCTCTATTCCATTGCTCATATTGGGCCACATTCCCATTATCCTTCTCCGTAATAAAGTACATAGTAGAATCCAAGGACTGATTAAAAGTTCCTTTGGTCTGAAAAGAAAGACTATGCCCCTTAGCCAATTGATATTCAGCACCAAGAGATATGTCATACCCCAGTTTTTTACCGATTTTATTTGGATTACCAGAATCGAATTCTTGAGAACTTCTCTCATAATTATCCGCATACATACGAGTGAAGGAATCACTTTCCTTATTGACAACATTCGAAAAAGCCGAAGTTATATTAAATAACAATTTATTCACACTATATGTATAAGATCCCCCTACGGTTTCCTGATTCATATTGTTTTTGCCATATTGCAAATTCGTATAAGGCACAAAATCCCAGCCAATATAATCATCAAACAAGGATAAGTTCAGCAACATTCTCCTTCCCTCATACTTTCCTGTAGGATTGTAAGTGATTTCCACTTTTTTGACACGCTTAGGATTTATGCGCATAGCATAATCTGAGGATTTTTCCACGTCATTTACCAAAAGTACAATATCCTCTTCTCCATTCACACGCAACTTGTCATTTTCCCAATCACGCAAAAAGCCTGGTATTTTCTCCAACAGCTGTCCACTGCTTGCCGTGCCTTTGCGCATAGAGTCGGTGATAAGGTAAATGTCCTTGTTATAGGTCTCTTGCTTTAAAGTTCCCGTGACAGTAACTTCCTTTAAGCCAACATTATGAGTAGACAATGCAATTACACCCAAGTTCTCAGGAAGTCCGAGACTATCCTTTCTGGTATAAGACTCAAGTCCCACATAGCTGACAGAAATTCTTGTTGCCTTTTGGGAAGTATTCACACTAAAGGAGCCATCAGTTTTAGACTTGCAACCACCAACAAACACATTGTTATTGAAAAGCTGAATTGTTGCATCAGCCAGTCCTTGCAGTTTATTGCCAGAAATTATTTTACCAGAATAGCCTTCCGCCATAGTAGTGACGGATATAAGCATTATCAAGCATAACAAAAATAATTTTCTCATATTTTTTTGTATTTTGAATTTAACATACATCTAAAGCAGTAATCCAACATATTGAACTCTATTTCTTGCATTCTCCTATCAGAACATGCAAACATCAAAATTCTTTTAGTCATATGCTTTTTGTCAGCAAAGATAATCACCTACTTCATTTTCCACCCATCAATGGTTCCCGTCTTCGATGAGAAGTTGCAGCCTATCTGATAAATCTTTCTTCCATCTGCAGCATATTCCCTGGCGTAGCCCATTTCCTCTATCTGCTTCAGGGCTTCCTCTGCCGAACCATCACGCTTGAACTCGAAGATGTAGATATAATTCTGTGTCTCTACCACGCAATCTACCCTACCTTCGCTTTGCTGCTTTTCGATAAAGACCGTGAAACAGCTAATCATTCTCAATACGAGATAGAATGTGTATTGGAAATAACGTTCCTTCTCTCTTTCATCATCCTTGCGACGCTGCGTGTATGGAATGCTGGCAAAGAAAGAAGTCAAGAGATTCTCCAATTCCTTGCAATCGCCTTCTTTCATTACTTTTACAACCTGGACAACCCATGCATCCGTAGATTCTGAAGGTTTCAAATAACTTGTTGCCAACATGGTCAAAAAACCATGTTTTACCTCATCATTCGGAAAATCCAGAAGATAGGAATTAGTATCCATTTCCCAATCCTTGATGGTAAGATAACCGCTCTGATAAATCATTGGCAGAGGTGCCTCTTTGTCTGCCTTATAGTCAATAAAGCTGCTTACAGGATAATACTTATTGACGATTTCGTTGATATTTTCGTCGAAATGCGTCAACAAACGAACCAGATAAGTTGGCGAACCTGTGCGGAACCAATAATCATCAAGCCTATTCTTGCCAAAGGCATTCAAGATGCTGAAAGGATTGTAGATATCAAGCATATTGGGACTGAAGTGGTAACCATCAAACTTCCTCTTCAGCTTGTGCTTCATTCCTTCCTCTGTGGTCTTATATCTCACAGCCATTGCTTTAATCTGTTCCTCGAAAGTAGAATACAACTCCTCTTCCGTAATGCCACAAAGTGCCTCATAATGCTCATCCATACTGATGTCGTTAGGCTGGTTGAAACCACTAAACACGCTCACCTGCGAAAACTTGGTGACACCAGTGAGCAAGACAAACTGTAAATAAGCATCGGCAGCCTTAAAGACACTATAGAAACCTTTCAAGATTTCACGATGCCAGTCCTCGAGCAATCGCTCCTGACCATCAATCGTTGTCTTAATAATCGTATCAAGCACATCCAGCAATGGCTTGTCGTATTCATCTATCAGCACAACAGCACGGAGACCAGTCTTCCGATGAGCCTCCTTCAATACACTTACAAATCTATCCCCCAAAGTTACACTATACTCATCCTTTCCATAAATTGCTTCTTGTCTTTCCACAAAAGACATCAGTGTTTGTTCCAACACACCAGGATTAGTAAAGTTATTACCATTAAAGTCGAGGTGGAACACTGGATATTGCTTCCACTCCTTCTCCTGCTTGTCGATGGCAAGCCCCTTGAACAACTCCTTCTTGCCTTCAAAATAACACTTCAAGGTAGAAACGAGCAATGACTTTCCAAATCGTCGTGGACGACTCAGAAAGTATATTTTACCTTTAGTCACTAAGTCATAGACCAATGCCGTCTTATCGAGATAAACATAATCATCTTCTATGATTTGTTCGAAGTCCTGTATTCCTATAGGATATTTCATATTGCTGCCATTTTATGTCGAGTAAGTAGAGGGAATTTCACCCTCCCTTCTCTCGGAACCGTGCTTGACAGTCTCCCATCACACGGCTCTTCGTACTTAACTCTTTTGTTTCTTAGTTTATATTCTTTATTAACCTAGACGTGGATAGGGTACAAATCCCTTCACCTTCTGTCTCAGGACACACAATCTGAGGGCAAAGATAATACTTTATCTCCTAATCTCCAAAACTTTTCAAGAAAAACTTCTACCATACAGGTATTTGAAAGTAGCTTTCTATAGACACAGGATTATGCTGGTGCTCCAAAAAAATCCCTTGCAACATTTCTGCTGCAAGGGATTCATCATCTTTCTACCTTAAATGGTTATACACTACATAAACTTTAAAACTAAACTTAGAATCTATATACTACAAAGCTGTTCGCCTTCATCTTCACATTCAAGACGTTGCCGTTAGCCTGAGCATCTGATACAACAGGAACAACCACGTTCTTGTTGTCGATCTTGTTCTCTGCCTGGATATCATCTGCATGGAGAACAGTCATCTTGCCAGGATTCAACTTCTTGATGCCATTGAAGGTAACGTTGATTTCCTTCTCCTCGTTAGAGGTATTGGCAATCTTCACGATGTAGCTCTTGGTTGCCTTGTCGAAGCAAGCGGTGGCATAGAGACCGTTCTCGCCTGCTACAGCCTTGCCGTTCTCGGTAAGTTTCAACACATTGGTACCCTTGTTCTCGCCGTAGAGCTGCTGAACATAGTAGTTGG
>ERZ773202.1580-NODE-1580-length-14110-cov-7.613020_pt1 | contig 14110 bp, 23 predicted proteins | sample MGYA00580998_ERZ773202 | MGnify/ENA primary metagenome ERZ773202 (study PRJEB29015, sample SAMEA2737803) | human gut metagenome | biome: human gut; feature: human-associated habitat; material: faeces | place: China | collected 2012 ...
GAGTCGGCACTGAAGGTGAATTGTGCTAGATATTTATCTACTTCAGTGATATCTTTGGGAACTACCACTTCTTTATCGCTACAGTGAATCGCTGCATAGCACTCAATAGCATCTATGAACCAGTCACTGATTCCAACTATCTCATAGTTTATATTCATTCTCTTTAATGCAGCTGCCTGTGCGCCTATACCTGCAAACGCCTCAAACACCCGCAGCTTTTTTCCGTTCGGTTTACTCATTACAATTACACTCTTTCCGTTGGCGCTTATTTAATAACGTCACTAACTCAATATAGCTTAAATGACAAAGTGAAGTTAGGGTAAATATACCTTTTTCACAACAAAAAGCCAAATAAGCGGTTTTATGTGGCTTTTAAGAGGATATATACCCTCAAAAAGCCGAAATTTAATATATCGCACTGTCTTTTTTGCATGGCAAAGCAGACAGATTGAAATCTCGTTTTGTCAAAGTGAACGCAACCTGCCTTAGCTTAAAAATATGTTGCGGTCACCATCTGCAATTGTTTTAAGTTACCGTTTCAGCAGTGCCGGTGTTAAGTTCACTTCATCTGCCGGTACGGTATGTAATCCCATCAGCCCCATCAAACGAAGTATGCTCTTGTCGGTGGTGGCTTCATAAGGGGATTTGTTGCCAAGCGATTCTCGGCGAATACTGTTAATATTGTTGGCAAGAAGGAGCATATCTTCCTGCGTGTATGGATTTAACGTCTTGCCCTTTGGCAGAACGTAACGGATAAATTCGTGGTTCTTCTCAATCTGTGGCTTTTGCCAGGATGCCTGAGACAATTCAGACAACTCTTCGACCGTCTTTATCATCTGATTTTCCACACCATATGTATTGATCGCTTTATACATAGTCTCTTTTGATGTCATTCTTCCGCCTCGCTTTCAAGCCAATGTTTTGTGCAGTTAATACAGCTGTCAATTTTCTCGTAATTAGTCATTGATTTTGCTCCAATCTAACTTCTGTCCGCAATAGTAGCAGTAATTTAATATGCCTTTTCCTGTAAAAGCCTTTCCGCAGTTTGGACATTCATATGTCTGCACATAACGGATAACCCGTTCATCAGATTCAATAGGCTTTCTCGGTTGACTCAAATTTAATATTTTTTTCAAAATCGTTGTAATCTTCTTCGGTTTCGCATCTAATTTCAACGGTCTTATATGGCTGTTTAGCAAGTTCAAATTGTTTTGTATCTTCGTTAAAAATTAAGTCCATAGTTTTATTTCACTCCTTTCAGCAGTTCCGGATTGTCATAGATGTTGCCGATAGCAACGGAGCGTTCGCAAAAGAATAAATCTAAATCGTCAACCACATTAGAGCTTGCTTCTCTTACTACCCATTTTCCGCCAAACCACTGAACTTCATAATTAGTAAGTCCACCGTCTGTATCACAAAAACTACAAATATCGCCCTCAAAAATTTTCGTGCCGTTCTTATCTTTCATTCCTGTGTACTGTCCGACTGTATCTGCGTAAACGGGATATTTTTCTACTGTAGGCTTTTGCTGATAAATTATTGCAAAATCACCCTCACCATTCTGTGGGAAAATACCGCCGTAAACCCAATTGCTTTTTATTTTTTCACCACTCCATGTGACTTTTTCGCCATATCTGCGAGTTTGACCTCTGAATAATATTTCTCTCATAATATCCTCCTTTTAAATTCTTCCAAGCCTTTCGAGTGCCGTATATTCTCCGTAGCTGTAATGCGTGTTGTGCAGTTTATTATACAAATTGATTTTCTTGCATTTTTCTTCAAGTGTATCGGGTTTATTGTAATTGCGTGCGGCTGTTTTTCTTAATTTGCTGTTTTTGATAATTTCTCTGTGCTGTTGTTTTCTCATTTCAACACCGCACTTGGTGCAGTATTTTTGATTTGCACTTCTTTTTTCAAATGCTTGCATACATAATTCGCAGATTGCCTGTTGTTTCATTGTTTCATCTCCCTTACCTTTTCGCTTATTCTTTTAACAAATCCGTTCTCATTTGTTAATAGCTCTATCGTCTGCAACGCAAGGCTTAGCATTTCGTCTTTGGTTGCCGCCTGCTTGTACATCTTGCGAACGAGATCGGCGGATTTCTTTATATTGTCCTGTATTCTCATACATAGGCTTAAATACTCCTCGCCCTCATCGTGGTACTGTTTGTACTCACTCTGCAATTCCTGTTGAAGCTTCAGGCAAGTAATCATATCCCAGCCTTTATGACGATTGTTGTAGCCTACCTTTGCAAGCTTTGAAAAGTATTTGTATTCGGCAGGCGGATAGTCGGTATAATCAAGCTGACCGTCAATAGCTTTATCCTCAAGCCTTGCAAACTCTGTTTTGTCTTTAAAATTTGGTTTCATATATTCCTCCCTGCGGAGGCTTGTGGTGGGTTGAAGCCATTTTTAAATAACCCTTTATATATATAATATTTTTATTTTTCTTATACGAAAGGTTATAAAACCCCTCAAACCCTCCTCAAGCCACCACACTAACATTCAGAACGAATAGAAATACCGGTGAAATAATTGTAATTTCTTCCCTTTATCTTTTCAAATCGTTTGGCAAGTTCGGTGCTGAACTTGGTATTTGACATACAATATTCGTTGTTGCTGTCTGCCCACGATACATAGGCAGCATACAACATACTTGCCTGTACAGTGCCCTCAAGAGTACATTTATCCTCGATAAAAGCAGAAATAACATCCATTTCACGCCTGTACTCTCTCACGCTCTTTAATACAGCTGCGGGCATTTGCAGGCCCTCTCTCTGCCACATCAGACAGCCGTCAATGCACCATTTAAAAATCCCTGCCATCTCCGCCTTTAGCTTATGCGTAAGGTTTTTATCTACCTTGTCCTCGGGTATCTGCACATTGAACGGTATCATATGTATTCTTCGCCAAATGCCTGTGTCTGTGCCTCTGATAATAGGTTTATGGTTTGTCGCCATCCATAATTTGAACTCGGGTTTAAACTCAAATTCCTCACTGTACAACTTTCTTGCTGTTACCGTATCGTCACCGGTAAGCTGCTTTAAAAGTCCCTCATTCAGCCGCACACCCTCATTTGGCTCTACCGATGTAACAAGTCTTGCGCCCTTTAATCGTGCAATGTCGCTGTTTATGGCATTGCTCTGCGAGCTTTTCACCATAATGGTTTCGGGCTGAATATTCGCCGCATAATCGCCAAAAACATCTCTTATTACATCAATAAAAGTACTCTTGCCGTTTCGACCTGTACCGTAAAGAAAAAATGCACATTGTTCCGCCGTTGAGCCTGTCAGACTGTAGCCTACCGCCTTTTGAATGTATCTGATTAAGTCCTTGTCGCCTGCAAAAATATCGTCAAGGAACGCAAGCCAACGAGGGCAGTCGGCAGCTTCGGCGCAATCGACCGAAGTAATCTTTGTAAAGTAATATTCGGGGTTATGTGCCTTTACATCGCCGTTTTTCAGATTAATAATTCCGCTTGGCGTGTTGAGTGCCATTTTGTATCTGTCCATTTGTATCGGCAAAATCGGAAGATGATGTTCAATTTCGTTGAGCATTGCTTTTTTTGACTTATTTGAACGGCTTGATTTCATATGCTTTTCAAATGCTTTCGCCATATCTCCGCCGCTCTCTTCATCAGCCTGCAAGTAAAGCTTTGCCTCGGCTTTCATAGCCTCAACGCACTTATCTGCCATTCTTAAGATAACACCGAGATTGTCGACGCTCCACCTCATTGAATTATAAAAATACCATTTCTTTTCCGTATAGCAGTAGCGAACATTTTCGCCAAACAGGTCAACAAACCTTTCTGCGTTGCCCATATCGTCAAATGTATATGCACGCATTTTTTCTTCGTCAACAGTCTGAATAACCTTGCCGTTGCCTATTGAAATCGAATAATCGTTTTGTTTTTTAGGGTTATAGGTCTGACTGCAGCCGGATATTGCTTTTTGCAGGGTGATTACTCCGTATGTAGTGCCTGACTGCTTTCTATCCCACTTGTCACGCATTAAACCCGATTGGCGGAAAATTGCGTCCATTTTTTCGGCATCGCAGCCGCACCAAAAGGCAAGCATATTGCAAAATGCCATATCCGCCTCGCTCTGTGATAAGTAAGCCGAAAAGTCACCGCTGTACAGAGCCTTGAAAAGACTGCCGTTCTTAGCGCTGCAGGCGGCTCTGACGATGTCATCAACGGAATTTAAATTGACCGTAATATTCTGCCTGTTCGGCTTAGGCTCTGCCGTCTTGCCGAGATATTTGGAGTGCAACGGCTTAACACTCTCGGTACAATCGTTGATGTATCCGTATTCCGAGCAGTAGTTTCCTGTCACAACGAAAAATCTGCCGTTCTCGTACATTTCAAAACCGCCCGAATCATTTTTTGCCTTTCTTCTGCCCTCGGGAAGAGTTCCCTTGCAGATTATATGAACGCCTGTTTTGCTCTGCGAAAATTCTGTGTAGCTCTGCAAAGTGTTCACGAACTCGCTGATTATGTTGTCAGCTCCGCCGTTTTGGTAGTCCTCAATATCGTTTGGCATATCGTCAAGGTCAACACCGAAGAACGGCGAATTTGAGAACATAAAGCCTATGCCCGAATACTTGCCCGACTGCCTGACAGCGGTTTCAAAATCCGACCAAGTGTCGGGATTGTTTGACTGGGCAAGTCCGCCAGTCTTTGGATTGACGGGCTTCTTAGAAATGCCGCTGTGCGACTTCGGATCAGGGTATGCCTGCCAACACACCCAATTTTTATAGCCTTTTAATTCCTGCGGAATTGCACTGTATTTATCGTTAAAATTTGTAAATCCCATATTTTATACCTCCTTATGGATTCTTATGGATTTCATATGTACCGACTTAAAATTCAAAAGTTGCATAAATTAGTGCAATTTCCGTAAAAATTTTCTGAATTAAAACGGTAAATCATCATCAAGTGGCATATCCGTAAAGCCTTGATTTGTCGACTGTGCAGATGCATAGCTTTGCTGTGGCTGTGCATAGGCTGTAGCTGTATTGGTCGTCGTCTGCTTTGGAATATGCTTTACAGTCGGATATTTTGTAGGATTTCTCCAGCTTACTCGCTCCTGTGTTTTTCCGTTGTATTCTTCGTGCTTTATAGTTACACGCATCGGCTTATTGACAAGTTCACCGCAGAACTGCTCAAGGCTGTCGTACTCCTTGCCATCGGGAAGTCCTGCCGCCTTGCCGAGTGCCATAATCTGACCATAGCTGTATCCCTTGACCTGCAAGTCTGCGTTTGTAGGCTCTTTCTTCTTCCACAAGGTATCAAAAATATATCCGTTTTTATAATTCTGCTCAACATCATTTCTGATTACCATTGAGATGTTCAGATTTTCCTTGCCATTCTTTGTTACTCTCTCCTCAACCTTTGCGATGAGGCACTCATAATCACCCTCAGGCTTGATTGAACTGCCCTGTGCTGCTTCGTTCCAGTTTGATTTAAAACCCATAATTATTCCTCCAAAATTAATTTAATTGCTTCATCGGCACTTCTGCATATTCCTGCTACCGCACCGTTAAATTTCATCATCTGTAAAAAGTTATGCTGCTTTTCGGTTGCTCTGCCTTTTGCTGTTTTAACCTCAATGAATACCGCCTTGCCGTCTGACTTTCTTACTCCGAAAAGGTCAGAAAACCCCGGTGGTACACCTGTGCTGAAATATCGTCCGTCCTTTGTGTAACCCTGCCCGACATTGATACGAAAAATATCGCAGTACGGTGCAATTGCAAGGCGGATTTCATTCTGTATAGCGTGTTCTTCTGTCAAGCTATCAATCCTCTCTTTCGTGCTTGATAATACGCCCAGCCGGGCTTATAGCCGTGTGTTTTTGCGTAAACAAGTAAATCGTTGTAGCTGCCGCAATCAGATGGTGAACTGAAATCGAGCTTAAAGCCCTCAACCTTTATAAGCTCTGCGGCAGTATCAAAATCAACCTTTCGCTCTGCTGTCGGAAATTCATATCCGCATCGAGGACACACGGCTTTCTGCCCCGCCGGCGGTGCAGAGAATGTAAAAAAGCACTCGGGGCATTGCTTGACCTTTGTTGCCTGCTCGTCCTCAAGTTTTTTAACACTCTTTTTCTCTCGTTTTTCAAGTGACCATGCCCTGTCATCATCAGGCATTCCGTGTCTTGCATAGTTGCCCACATGGTCAATGATTACCGCCCTTTTGTTCGGTCTGTATCGCATACATCGCATTGACTGCTGAATGTAAAGCGTAAGGCTGTGAGTAGGTCGGAGCAGAATTGTACATTCGCAGTCGGGCACATCAAAGCCCTCTGAAATCAAATCCACATTGCAAAGAATTGTAATTTTTCCGCTGCGAAATTCGTTTATAATCTGTTCTCTTTGAGCTTTCGGGGTACTTCCGTCAATATGCTTTGCCGGAATGCCTGCCTCACAAAAAGCCTGTGCCGTTGCTTGACTATGCTTAACCGTTGAACAATAGCACACCGCTTTTTTGCCGTCTGCAAGCTGTCTGTAATACTTGATTACATCTCCGAAAACTGTATTTTTAGTCATTGCTTTTTCTATCTCGGAGGCGACATATTCGCCCATTTTGGTGTGCAGTCCTGTAAGGTCGGCAACACTCGGAGCATAGTAATCATATGGGGCAAGGCAGTTATGCTCAATGAGCCACTTGGTACTTACTCCTACAATCAGCTTATCGTTGACATCACCCAAGCCGTCACCGTTTAGACGGATAGGTGTTGCGGTGACGCCAACCCTTGGAACATCTGAAAAATATTCATAAATGCGTTTGTAGCTTTGTGCAAGGCTGTGATGATTTTCGTCCGTAATGATTAACGCAGGCTTAGGAAGTTTTTTAAGCCTGCGTGTAAAGGTTTGTACCATACCAATCTGACATAAATCCATAAGCACACCCCAGCGGACAAAGGTTTTGAATATTTGATCAACAAGTTCTCTCCTGTGAACAAGGAACAGTACCCGTTTACCGTTCCAAGTTGTTCGTCTTGCAATTTCTGCGACAATGCAGGACTTTCCGCCACCGCACCCAAGGACAATGCAAGGAGCTTTGTAACCCTCTCGCCAAGCCTGTCTTACCTGTTCAACAAGGTCATTCTGATACGGTCGAAGCTGCATTTCCGGCACCCTCTCTCTGCTTTTCCTGTTTCTTCTGCTTTATCAGCTTTGCGACACACTGCATACAGAGCTGTCTGCCATAATTTTTTATTGTGCCGTCAATAATCTGCTTAACGGTGCGTTTACCGTCAGAAAGTATCGGTGCTTTGCACTCATCACAATACTGTTCGGGTTGCATTGAATAGTATGTTCTCAATGCTTCATCAACAATTTTAAGGTCATTTGATATGTACATTGAATCAAACAAGCCTATCGGACTTTTGCAGGTGTCGTTGCCGTCTGTTTGTGTTGCAAAAAGATACTTGCCGTCAACAACAACCGTTTTCAAAACTGTGGTAAACATTCCCTCAACCGAGATTTTTTCGTCAAGCAGCTTACCGATTGTTTTAGCTTTTTGTCTGCCGTTTTCGTCGGTATCAATATGACTTAAAAAATAAACAATTGTATCGCTTGGTAGAGTTTCAATCTGTTTCACAAGTTCCCAAAAATTTTTGCCAATGTCGGTAAACTTCTGAAAGCCTGTTTCCTTGGCTCTTCTCATATACTCGTTAGCCATGAGATACTGTGCGTCATCAACTGCAATCGACTTACATTTCTGCTTTTTGATAAAGTCCTCAATATCAATGTAGTTATCAGAGTTGATTGATGAAGTAAATTTTGTTCTGAACGGGAGTGATTTTCCATTCACATTCACAAGAGCAAGTTCATTTGCTTTGAAATTTCTTAAAGAGGCAGATTTTCCGCTGCCTGAATATCCTAAAACCAATATAGGTAATCCCATAAATAACACCTCACTTAATACTTAATGACTGCTTGGCTTCCATATGTACGAAGGGGATTTCTTCACCTTTTTTGCAGAGAGCCTTGACATCATTCTTTTTTACTTCGGGCATACTGTACTTTAAAAGGTGGGCAAGATTGTGTTCCTCCGCCCACTCAATGAATGAAATTTCATCATCAACAATAAGGCTCGGTGCGTTGTTTCTGATTGATACAACTGCGTGCGGCATATCTACCTTGCTACTGCCGATTGCTTTCATTGCGTTAAGAAGATATGCAACGAGTTTTTCAACCTCTCGCTCTTTCTGCGACTGCCTCTTAGCGATTGCAGATTTCTCAAACTTGAGTATATTAGCCTCTGCTTTAAGCTGTTTGATGTAGACTGCAATGCTTTCTGCTTTCTCGTCAAATTCGCCCTCAATGCCCTCGAGTGTATCGAACCACGCTGTAAGCATTTTTTCTTTGTATGCATCAACATCTTCGATAATATCGCCGTTGCCGTCAATCGGCTGACCGTCTGCGTCAGTATCGGGTTCATATTCGTTTATGTCTTCAAATTGGCTGAATAATTCAGCAAAGCTTTCCGTAAGCTCATAAAGCTTCATTGTTGCTCCCCCTTAAAGATTTATGTTTTGTGTGGCAAGTGCTTCTATTAAATGTTCAACCTTGCCCTTGAAAAATTCCTTGTCCTGTGACTGCTTGGCGAAATCGAGCATACGGATAAAGCTGTCATATGCAATCGAAAAATATGCCTTAAAGACATCCTTGTCATCTGATGTACCGTCGGCAGTCTGAACATTTTTCAGTCTTTCTTCATACTCCTCTTTCTGTCTGCGAAGAGCCTCTTGCTTTTCGTCCTCAAGCTGTTTTCTTACAATTTTTTCGTTCTCACGATATTCTGCTTCGAGTTCGTCATTGCGCTTGATGTTCTCACGCTCAAGTGCTCTGATGGTTTCGTTCAGTCTGCGCTCATTATCGCTCGGCTCTGCAACGGCAACCTCGATAGGACGGCTTTCGAGTTCTTCAACCTTTGAAGTAAGATCCTTGTTTTTCCCTCGCTCCGACCTGAGCTGTTGTTCAAGAAGTGAATTGTGTTCTCTGACACCTTTAAGCCTGCATTCAGCGTCAATCCGCTCTCTTTTCAAGCCTTTCAATAGCTTTTCTGCTGTGGAGAGCTTGCTCTGACTTTCGTGCTTTTCACTTTTCAGCTTGTCAATTTCTGCTTTTAACTGCTTAACCGTTGTGTTTTCAATGTCAAGCTTTTCGGCAATTTCTGCCTGTTCGGTTTCGCTTATGGTAGCGAGCAACATCAACTTACTTTTGCTAATTTGTGCAAACGTTTGCACATTTTCAGTGTTTATTTTTTCTACAATAGAAATATAGTTATAAACATTTCTGCGTTTCATACCTACTTCATTCTCGCAGTAGTCCTCAAAATTCGGATAGCCAAGCTCCTTGTACAGCTTGTTGTCACGCATTGTTTTAAGTCCGTTGCACATATCCCATATGTTCTGTTGTGCAAGGTTTGCACTTACAAGAATTTTCTGATGCAGTTCAATTGCCTGCTGTTTCTGTGCCGTTATTTCATTCATTATTATTACCTCTTGATTTTTATTCGATTTAAGGATATAATGGCATTGATGTTAATTTAATATTATATCCTTAAACCGTTGAAAGCATTGCCGTGCTGTCAACGGTTTTCTCTTTCTTCGTATTCTGCGATAACAGCTTTAAGCGTTTTTAATGTTTTGTTGAGCTCTTTTAATGTCGATGTACGGTCGAGATAAATTATATCTCTAATCTCTCTTGCATTTGTATTGTGAAAAGTCCACCCCTGTGTGTAGATATTAACATCTAACTCGCATGTATGACCGCTAAAATTAACAAATATTGTCGGCTTGCTACCAGTGCACTCACACTTTGTACTTCTGCCGTTAAATTCGAGTGCAAGTGCCATTATTTCAAGCACTTTGGATTTTACTTTTTTTGTCATCCGTTACACCTCCTCTCCGAAAAAATCGTAATCATACATACTGTTAATACGCTGTCTGAGCTTGATGTTCTCCTTGCGGTAGCCGTTGATTGTGTCCTCTTTAATGCCGAGGTCAAGCCTTGCGTTCTCAAGCTCAATCCGCAAGTGCTTGACTAAGCTATGTAAGTGCTTGTTCTCGTCCTTAAGACTGCGTTTTGTTTTAATGTGTCTGAGTGCCATTGGTTATGCCTCCTTTCTTCTGATAAGCATTTCTAAAAGCTGTGTGGTCTGCAAGACATCAACACCGCTTGCGTATGCTTTGAGCCTGTCGCAAGGGATATTGTAAGTCCACCTGCCCTTTTCGCTCTGTACTGCTGTGCCGATTGGCAACGCTTTTTGCTTTAAGCCGTCATACACGAAATTGAGAGCCACGCCGAGATATTTAGCCGCCACCATCGGCGGTACATCGTCATACTCCTGACCGGTCTTTGGATTGATAAGTAAAGTGCTGTTCATCTCCTCATCTTCTTTCTGTTGGTGTGTTTATGCTGTTTTTCTGCTGTGCAGCAAGAACTTTTGTTTCGGAAGTCGTTTTTTCTTTCTGCCGCTTTGATAAAAAATCAATTAAAGCTGCAATCACCTTATCGTTTTGTTTTTCGTCCATCTTCTCACCTGCTTTTCGATATTTTATTGCTTTACACGACCTTAAATGCTATGATTAACTATGAAAGGAGGTGCACACTATGTCAACTTCTCATAAAGACCTCATTCTTGATAAATCAGAAGTGAGAATACTTAGGTCCTTATATAAAGGTAATAAACTTTTAAAACAAGATGTTGACTATAAATTTAAAGAAAAATATTCTTTCTTGTTGCGTTATCATCTTATTGACTATTCACCCGATCCTAAATACTACTGTATTTCTAAAAAAGGGAAAATGTTTTTACTATACCGCAGAAAAGAAAAAATCCGTTTTTGGGTCCCGATAATTATTTCGGTAATAGCGTTAATATTGTCTGTAGTTTCCATATTAATGCCACCAGTGATAATAATAGAGCGGTAACCGAAATAGTCAGTGCAAGACCGCTCCTGAAACCCTCTCGGTATGCTCTCTCTATCTTGACATCATACTTGCCAAGCAGATAAAACGAATGAAGTAGCTTTTCGTCAATAACTTTGTTTAGATTATCTTCTAATTCGTCATCGGTTGGAATTTCACTTGAACAAATTGTCTCAACTTCTTCATCGTCCAAATAGTCAAGTTCATTGTAAAACATTGCTCTCACCTCTAATCTGTTTTCACCTTTTCCGTACCGCGTTATTTTATTTATGCGGACTTCTTCTAGCTGTCTGCAAGAGACTGAGTGTATCCGCTGATGTAAGCCTGCAAGGGATTTCTTGTTCTTCCAAGCAAATAATCAACCGAACAATCAAACATGTCTGCCATTTTCACAAGAACCGGAATGGGAATATTTCCACTTTTAAGCCAGCTATAATAGGTTCGTCTTTCCTTATAACCAAGACGACAAATTATCTCTGTCTGTGATAATCCCATACGAATCCTTTCTGCTTCAATATTCGGATATCTAAAGTTATTTTTCATCATTTATCACCTTCTCGTAAAATAAATAGGTTATCACGCTGTTTTCTGCTGTTCGGCAATCTGCTTACCCACGACCATTCCTTTCATCATTGCGAAAGCAATAGCCTTTTCTTCATCTGTCATATCAATCAAGATTTTTGCAAGCTCTGCGCCGATTGACTTGATGTCCATCTCTTGTTTATCTGTCATTGTTTTCACCTCCCTTGATTACTTTGCAACTTTATTTTAACTCATTTTGATTACATTGTCAACAGTTTTTGCAAAAAAAATATTTTTTTTATCTTTTTCACTTTATTTGTTGACAAATTCATCATTATATTATATAATAACAACTGTAAGGAGGTAATCCAATGAGTAATAATATTGCAAAAAGAGTTATTGAGGTTCGCAAAGCCGTACATCTTAATCAAACTCAGTTTGCCGAAAGGCTCGATTTACAGAGGTCAATAATTTCTCTTTGTGAAAGTGGAAAAAGAGAGTTTTCAGAGCGAACGCTTAGAGATATTTCGGCTATATTCAGTGTAAATCTCGAGTGGCTCAAGACAGGCGAGGGCGAGATGTTTGACGAAGAGAGCGAAGATGTCGTGATTGATGCCCTTAGAGCAGAGTATGACCTTGATGAAGTCGACATTGACATTATTCGTACATATATAAGTATGGCTCCGATTGAGCGGCAAGTGTTCAAGAACTTTATTAAAGGAATTTCAGACAAAAACAAAGGGGAGCGTTAAGCTCCCCCGTGACCGTCCAGATTACGACGATATATGATTTTTATGAATTTTAGTATAGCTACTAAGGCTTTGTGATTTTCAATTGATTCTATGTATTCGATTATTTCTTGCCGGATTGCTGTGTTTTTCTTCATGAATAAACTTCCTTTCATTCGTAAGATTCAGACGAAATTCCTATAATTAAATTATAGAACTTCTGTTCGACAATTTCAAGTGGTAAATTTTGCCAGCGTATTACAAAGTCCAATAAAACGGACTTTGCTAATCAAAAATAAAAAAACCGCCCTACCCTGCGCCAACAGGATAGAGCGGAAACCATTACAACAGGTGCAACGGTGTATGAAATTAGCAAATATATTATACCACATCCTGTTGAAATTTACAAGATTTTAACGGGATTTTTGCACCCTTTTTGAGGTAAAAATTATGAAAAAATGTATCAACAAAAGGTGCAACAGAGAGTTACAAGACGATTTCATTTTTTGCCCTTACTGCGGTAAAAATCAGACCAACAGCAAGCCAAAAGTCAGACGGCGAACAAAGGGCACAGGCAGCATTTACTTACGCAAAGATAACAAGTCTAAGCCGTATGCAGCCGCAAGCTCCGTAACGGGCAAGCAAGTTTATTTAGGTGCTTTTGCAACAAAGCGAGAGGCGGAAAACGCACTCAAAGATTACGAATATAATCCTGTCAATGGCTTTAATATGACACTTGAACAACTGCACGAAAAATGGATAAAAACTAAAGCATATAAAAAACTTGGTGATAGCGTAAAAAGCAACTACGCAAGCGCTTATATCAAGCTAAAGCCCTTGTACAAGCGTAAATTTAGGGATTTACGCACATCAGACTATCAGTACATCGTGGATTATTACGATAATCCGCATCACGAGGTCGGCGCAGGCGGTAAGCTGAAATATCTTCTGCCCAACGGCAACGGTACCTATAAAGTCACTGATACGCCTAAAATCTGTCAAGGCTTAGGATACTCGGCTCTACATAAGATTAAATGCTTTGTCACCAGCCTTTACCATTTTGCGATGCAAGAGGATATTGTTAATAAAGACTATGGCACATTTATAGAGCTTCCGGAATCCGAAGATGTAAACGCTACACGCTTCACCGATGTGCAGTTAGAGCTAATACGACAAAACATAGGCAAAGTGCCTTATGCTGATTATGTCTATATAATGTGCTATCTCAATTTCAGAGTGACCGAGTTTCTTTCGCTCACTACCGAGCAGTACCATATGAGTGAACAGGGCATACCTTACTTTATCGCAGGCATAAAGTCAGATGCCGGCAAAAATCGTATTGTTCCTATCCACCCTAAGATTTTAAAATTGGTTGAGAATTGTATAAATAATAAAGGTGAAACAATCTTCTGCCGAACACACGAAGGTTCAGAGTTTGGCAAAGCGATGAACAAGGATTATTTCTTGAAATACGGTTTTCGCCCGGCGATGCAAGCCCTCGGCTTAGGTGATGAGTTTACTCCGCATTCTTGTCGCAGAACCTTTTCAACAAGGATGTCAGCGGCAGGCGCACGAGAAGAGGACATCATCGCTCTTATGGGGCATACGGATTACAAGGTTGATATTGACCATTATATCATCCAAGAGGTTGATACCCTTTACAATGCGATCAAATTATTGGCGTAAAAAAAGCCGTCCGATTACATTTCGGGCGGCTTTTGTTGTGCAAAATCTGTAGTTTATCTGTAGTATAAGAGATTAAAAAGCATAAAAAGAGATGAATATTCTCTTTAAAACAAAAATATTTGAACGCAGAAAAAAAGTCAGTAAACAAGCCGTTTTTAGCTTATTTACTGACTTTTACTTTGGCTCCCCCAACTGGGCTCGAACCAGTGACATCATGATTAACAGTCATGCGC
>ERZ773202.1584-NODE-1584-length-14080-cov-2.779180_pt1 | contig 14080 bp, 6 predicted proteins | sample MGYA00580998_ERZ773202 | MGnify/ENA primary metagenome ERZ773202 (study PRJEB29015, sample SAMEA2737803) | human gut metagenome | biome: human gut; feature: human-associated habitat; material: faeces | place: China | collected 2012 ...
GTTTCCGATCATCGAACGGTATACCTTTGTTTTTGGCGCATCCGCCGTCTCCGTACTCTGCGTAATATCGACCACTTTATCATTCATCGGCAAGCACGCCATCATTTCTCATCTCCCGCAGCTATTTTACTATTAAAAATAATCATTTTTTTCACGAACTGTCAACCATTTTTATGAATTTCACATCTTTACCCAACGCCCTTGCGCATTTTTCTGCGCAGTTTCCGGCAAATAGTGCGCACCCCTTGCGCTGTTTCCTGTGTACACGGACCGGGTGCAAACTGTGCCGTCTGCACAGCAGCCAGCATGCTTTGAATTGTCTCGCCGTCTGTTTGCGGGCAATGCGCCTGCAGAAATTCCGCAAACGCCGCCTCATCGGAGGAGACATTCTCCCCCAGCCCGCAGCGCCGCATTTTGCGGTAGAGCGCGCGGAACTCCGCCTGCACGATCTGCAGCGGTGTGCGGCGTACACGGCGAACCTCGACTATCACCAGCACGGCCAGCAACAAAATTACCGGCAACACCCACAGCAGTGCCGTATTCCGCGATGTACTGTCAGGGGTTTGCGTTTCGCTTTGTGTTGGCAGCGGTGCGTCATCTTCGTTGGCAGCATTCTGTCCGGCCAGCGGTGTATCAGCTGACAGTTCACCTTCAGTGAGCTCCGCTGCCATGCCGGGCGTCACTTCCAGCGGCGTCCAGCCCTGCCCGGCAAGATAGACCTCAGCCCATGCGTGCGCGTTGTCATCCTGCAAAACAGCACGGTAACTGCCGTCCCCTTGGGCAGTAAACAGGCTTTGCGGCGCGGCATAGCCCACTACATACCGGGCCGGCAGTCCCAGCATTCGGCACAGCACCACCGCTGCCGAGGCAAACTGCGTGCTGCTGCCGGCATGGCTCTTGTTCAAAAAATAAAGTACCGGATCCGCCCCATCAGGCGCGGCGGCATCGGCGCTGTAATGGCAGCGCTCATTCAGCCAACTGCGCACCAGCGTGCGGCGGCCATCGGTATCGTTGTCCTTCAGCTTGCGCTCCTTCACCAGTGCGTCAAGCTCTTCCCTGATTGCATCGTACTCCGCGCCTGCGGGCAAAGCCAGATAACGCGCCTCGGCATAGGCAGCATAGGCGCTTTCAAGGCGATCCAGCACACTGGCGTCACCGTCAGCACGGGCGGCCAGCAATTCTTTGGCCTGCTTGCGCGGAAAATAGTAGAATGTATCATCCTGTGTGGTCTGCCCTGCAATGGCTCCATCACCGTCCGGCGTGTAGTAATCGTTAAAATACGCATTATACGGTGCAAAAGTGTAAGCATCATTTGCATGCAGACGCTGCACAGTCATTTGCCGGGGCTCTGTGCCACTGTAGGCCGCGCGCAAAAACGGCAGGTTGGCTATAGCCAGCCGACCGTTGCCATCGGTCTTCCAGTTGGACGCCGCACTGTCAAAGGCTGCGGCATCACCCGCCTGCCAGCTTGTTCCGTCATAGTCCGCACCAATAAAACCGCGCAGATAGACGGTCTCTTCCGGCTTGGCACTGGCCGTGACCATCAGATCCTCCAGCCCGGTCAGCGCAAGGCCGTTGCCTTGGGTCAGGCTGCCGTCCTCAACGCCGCCCGCCGCCGCGCTGACGTGAAAGTTCAACGCCCCGCCGCTGATTTTTGGCAGCCACTCGATGGCCGCCCCCAGCGCCGCCACCCGGGCGCGCTCCGTCACCGGCTGCAGAGCATCCAGCGGCAGGGCCAGCACCGGGCGCAGTGCCAGCGCAGGCAGGAACAACACCGCGCAGACCAGCATCATCCCGGCGGCGGTGGTTTTCTGGGTCGTGAGGAAGTTTTCCACATTCGCAGCGTAAACGGTGGAATCTTTTTTGCCCCACAGCCGCCTGCGCCGCACCGACCGCGCCGCCGCCCACGCGCCGACGCAGCCCAGGAGCAGCAGCAGCCAGCCCACAGCTCCGCCGCCCGCGCCCGTCAGCAGCACAAGCACCACGGCAGGCAGCAATACCAAATCCAAAAGCAGCGCATCGCTGCGCCAGACCGTCACAGCGGCAAAAAACGCCGTGATGGGCACAAGCGCCAGCAGCACAAACAGCCCGCACGCACCCGCCTCAACCACGGCAAAATCCGCGTTGAAACGTTCATTCAGGCATAGCTTCACGGCGTTGGCAAAGGCATCCATGCCGCGCAGGAAGTCCCGCTGCACCAAAAACAGCAGCACCAGATACCCCACGGCCAGCGCCAGCACAGCCCCGCGCTTGGCAGCGGCAGGCAGCGGTGCATAGCACAGCGCCAACCACAGGGCGCACAGCGCCGCCGCGCCGGGCCAGATCCAGGCGGGCAGCGCCAGCGAAAACGCGCTGTTCACCGCCGCCAGCAGCCCCAGCGTCAGCAGCAAAAGTATCGAAAAATCCACGCAGCCACGCAGAACAGGTTGTGCCGCTGCACCCTGCTGGGGCAGCAGAACGCGGTCCACAAATTCCAGCCCGGTGTCCGGGTCAGCGGCCTTGCGGCGGGTCAGGGTGCGCAGCCGGGTCACAGCCGCCCGCCCAAAATGCAGCACGGGCGGCGGGGTTCCGCCATCCTCGGCCAGCAGCGTACCGGCCGGGTCGGCACGGTAGGTCGTGCCCAGCGGCTCCCGCACGGTCAGCTCGTCCACCTTGGCCGTCAATTTCCAGTGGATTTGTTTTAAGGGATCCCCCACACGGTAGGGGCGCAGATCGTAGACGCCGTCGGCAATGTCCTGTCCCGCGCGGCTCTCCCGCTCGGCGCGGTTCTGCGGGGTATTGCCCGCGCCGTCGGCCTCTCCCTCGGCGGGCGGCAGCACGCACAGTTCCCACGTTTGGCCGTCCGGCGGGCTGTCCGCCGCAAACAGGCCCAAGTGATCCCGCACCGTCAGCTTTTGCAGTTTGAACCGCCACAGCCCGCTTTTGGCGGCCCGTAGCGTCACCCACAGGTCGGCGCGGCCGCCCGGGGCCAGCATGGCGGCACAGGGCAGCTCGATGGCCGTACCGCTCTCGGCATCCTCGGCCCGCAGCACGGCCCGCAGTTCAGGCACGGTGCGCCGCCCGGCGTTTCGCAGATGCACGGTCACGGCAAATGCCTCGCCGGGGCGCACCGGTTTGGCGGGCAGCTGCAAGGCCGCCGTCACCTGTCGCCGCAGCGTGCGGGCGTCCCACCACAAAAACGCGGTGAACACCATCGCCAGCGCCAGCAGGAACACCACAAACGGCGCACGGCTGACCGCGGCGGCGCAAAACAGCACAGCCAGCAGCAGGCCGCAGCCCACCTTACCTGCCATGGGTCGGTTTCTCCGGGCGGGGGCGCGGCACAGTGTGCAGCACGTCGGCAATCACGTTTTCCACCGTCTCCCCGCCGGTGCGGGCCTGCTCGGTCAGACTCAGGCGGTGGTGCGCGGTGTCGGCAAAAATCGCGGTCACATCCTGGGGCACGACAAACTCCCGCCCCGAGAGGTACGCCGCGGCCCGCGCCATACCGGCCACGGCCAGCGACGCACGGGGGCTAAGCCCCAGCGCCAGCCGTGTGTCCTTGCGGGTTGCCTGGGAAAGCTCTACGATATACCGCAAAATTTCCTCGCTCATATAAATGTTGTCCACTTCGGCCTGCATGGTCAGCAGGTCGTTCTGGTCCATGACCGGCTGCACGCGGTCCAGCAGACCGTGGCGCGGCTGGCGGGTCAAAATCTCCATTTCGGCCTCGGTGTCGGGGTAGCCCATGACCACGCAGACCATAAAACGGTCGAGCTGCGACTCCGGCAGCATCTGCGTACCGATTGAGCCAACCGGGTTTTCCGTCGCCATGACGGTGAAGGGCTGGGGCAGCTTGCGGGTCACGCCGTCCACCGTCACCGCACCTTCCTCCATGACTTCCAGCAGGGCGGATTGGGTGCGGGCACTGGTACGGTTGATCTCATCGGCCAAAAACAGGTTGCAGGCCACCGCGCCGGGGTGGTAAACGAACTTGCCGGTTTCTTTTTGGTACAGCGAAAACCCCACAATATCAGACGGTAATACGTCCGGTGTGAACTGTACGCGGTTCTGGGTCAGCTGCATAGCGCGGGCAAACGCCTGGGCCAGTGTGGTTTTGCCCACGCCGGGGATATCCTCCACCAGCACATGGCCGCGGGCCAGCATTGCCATCATGATTTTCAAAATTGCTTCGGGCTTGCCCAGTACGGCCTTGCCCACCTCGGCCGTCACGGCCAGCGCTTTTTCTCGTGTCTGCATCAATCAGTCCTTTCTGTGGCGGCGCAGGATCAGCCCGCATCCCACCACGGCGGCAATCAGCATAATTCCTGCCCACAGGGCGTTGTTTTCCAGCCATATCATCCAGTTGGAGTACGCCCCGCCCGCATCCTCGCCGCTGCCCTCGTTCGGCAGCGGGCTGATGCTCTCGGGCGCGATTTCCTCCACGGCGGCGGTGCCGTCGGGGCTTTCCACCGTCACCTGGCGGGGCGCGGCGTCCCAGCTGCCCGCGCACTCGGCCAAATCTTCCTCATGGGTGACGGGGGCGGCGCCGGGGTCGCGCTCGGCAATGACCAGGTAGCGCTGGGTATTCTGGGTATAGGGGTGGCAGGTCGTTAAGGTCAACAGGTCCCGCCCCGGCTGTATCAGTATCGCATTTATGTCGTCCGGCTGTATGATCTTCAGCTCACACACGCGGTAGGTCAGGGTCTCCCACGGCGTGGTCAGGGTGATTTTGTCGCCGATCTGTATCTGCTGCACGTTGCGCAGCATCTCCGCGCCGTAGTAGCCGCGGTGGGCGGCAATGACCGTGTTGGTGTTCGCGCCGCCCAGCGGCATCGAGGTCTGCCCCAGCAGTGCGCCGCCCCGGGCCATGTTTTCGGTGCTGGCCCCCAGATACACCGGCAAATCTAAATCCAGGCGCGGCACCCACAGCGCGGCAATCATATCATCGGGCAAGCCGTAGGCCGTCAGGTCAAAGGCGGGCGTCTCGTAGGCAAAGGGGTCCTTCAAGCCGCTTTGTCCCTCGGCAAAAATCTGCGCATTGTAGGCTTGCAGGGCGTCGTACAAATCCGCGTAGGGGCGCGTGTTTTCGGTAGCCGGGTCATCAGCGGCCACGGCGGCGGACTGCACAAAGGTTTCCACGGCGGCGGTGCTTTTACGGCGGGTCAGGTATTGGCTGACCGTCGGCTGCAGCATCAGCCCCGCGCCCACCAGTATGGCAAGCCACGCAGAAATTTGCAACAGCAGGCGTTTCATCAGTCTTCCTCCTCGCGCTTTTTGCAGCGGTGCAGCAGCAAAAGCAGCAGCAGTGCCTCGCCGCCTATGATAATACTGCCGGTCACGCTGATCCACGGCCAGGCGTCCACCACGCGCTTGACGATGTTGCCGGTGTTCAATGCCTGGTACTGCACGGCCTGCGGGGTGTCGGCGTCCTCGTCCTCGCCGTTGTAGGGCACGCGCACGCCGCGCACCAGCATACGGTGGGTGTTGATGGCATAGGGCGTGCAAGTGACAAGGGTGCAGTAGTCCCCGCCGGGGATGATTTCCAAATCCTCGGTATGTTCCGGCTCCACGACCTTGACCTGGTCGACCTGGTAGGCTAGGACTTCGTCCATGATGTGCAGATAAAATTTGTCACCTTCCTGCATTTTGTCCAAGTCGGTAAACAGGACGGCCTCGGCCAGGCCGCGGTGGCCTGTCAGCACGCTGTGGGTGCTGTCGCCGCCAAGCGGATAGCTCGACCCTTCCAGATGGCCGATGCCCTTGAGCAGCACCTCGTCGCTGGTGCCTTCATAAATCGGCAGATTGACGTCGATTTTGGGGATTTTTATGTAACCCAGGCTCTCGCCCACGTCCATCAGGTCCACATAGCTTGTGCCGGTGTCGGCGGCTTCGCCCGCCGCGTCGCGGTCCACGGCATTGCTGAGCTGTTCGTTGTAGCTGCGGGCCGCTTCTTTTGCAGCATCGAGCTTTTCTGTGCCCATGGATTGGACGGTATCGTCGTAGCTGTCAATGACCGCCGACGCATGGCGCTGTGCCACCGCGTTGCTGACGACCGGGTACATCGCCACGCCGATGCCCGACAGAATCATCAGCGCCGCAAATCCAAGTTTTAATTTGCCTGTGGTATCCATAGGTGTGCCTTTCTGTTCGTGGGGGAAATATCTGTGGCAATTTGTAGGGGCCGAGCCTTGCGAGGCGGAGGGATTCAAGCCTCCCCCTTTGCCTTATAGTATACCCCCATAACCACCCATAGGGGAAGAGCCAATCCCGGCCCTTCCCCTATGGGTTTACCCCTTCTAATTATCTTTTGGTGTTTGCATCATGCGGTTTTAAGCGCGGTCGTTCTTCTTTTTCATGCTGAACAGCACCGCCACACCGGCCAGCACCAGCAGCACGCCGATACCGCTGAACAGGAGTGTGCCAAAGCCACCGGTGACAGGCAGCTGGAAGCCCTTACGGTTGACAATGTTTTTCAGAACATACGAATTGCTGCTTTCGCCGCCACTATACGTTGTTGTCGTCACTTCGCCATGCTTGGTTACATTTCCGTTGTCGTCAACGGTCATCTCGTTCCAAGTTGCAGTTGCCTTGATGCTCAGCGGAAGTTTAACCGGCCCATTCAGCAGATTATAGTCCTTAACAGTTTTCGTTTCAACCAACCAATATTCGCCATTTGCTAAACCTGGAATATAGTTCTTATTCTTACCATCACCATAATCTGCTGTATCGATTTTTCCATCTTCACCCGATGTCAAAGTCTGTACTAAGACCCACTTCATGCCGACGCCGGGAGCCTCAAGCCCAACATTTTTGTATGTTGCTTCATCGACCGCTGTGCCTACGCCAGTCTCACTAACTTTTTTGTACAGGTCAAACGTAACACCGCTTAATCCTTCGCCGACTTCATTCGTCTTGTGAATTTGAATGCTAAACGTGTAAACCGTTGCACTGTCCTCAATGTGATTTTCCTTGCCAGTAACCGGTTTACCGTCCTCGTCGATTTCGTTCGTGTAAACCAGCTTTGCTTTATTGGAGTTGCCATTGCCACCAATCGTAAGCGCAGTTCCTTCATCCAATGTAGCGTTATAAGTAATTTCAACTTTCTGCCCTGCGAAAGCTTTCATTTGGTTCGGGTCAAACTCAATAACAAAGCCGTTCTGATTCTTAGCATTCTCCTTCACTACATAGTGTGTATTTGCTTCCAGGCTTGCAGCATTTGCTTTCAGGCTTGCAATCGAGATGCTACCCTTATTATCCTTCAAGCCCTTCGGAGAGTCACTGACCGTAAATACGCCCAGCTTATCAATATTTTGGGGGATAGTCACTGTGATTTTGTAAGGAATCACATCGCCCTTGCCATATTGCGCTACATTTCCCCAAGCCGAAGGCGTTCCAGCTACCGGAACTTCCTTTTTCAGGTCAGGTTTATGGTTTGCTAAAGTGAGTGTCAGGCTGGTATAGTTCTTACCATCGTACTTGATTTCGCTGTTCGGCGTGACTTCAAATCCATACTTTGTTCCATCCAGGATGTAGCCGCCCTTTTTGCTGTCGCCCGTATACTCTTTCTCAAAAACCTGATATACACCTACCGGCAAGTGCTTAATAACAAGTTTGCCATCGCTATCCGTAGTCAACGTATACTCATTGTTTGTTTCATCATCATATGTAACGTCAATCCACGTTCCATCGTCCTGCTTCTTCTGCAACCCGAAGCTGACCCCTGCTAAAGCGGTCTGCTTCTCGTCTCCTACATAGAACTCTTTCTGAATCGTCACTGTACCCATGGCAGTGCTGTTTTTCGGATAAACGTGTACATCATACAGCCAGTCGGCATTTGCTTCGGAAACCTTAGAATCTTTGGTATAGTCTACCGTCCGCGTCATCGGGACAGAAACCAAAAACGGCTCCGTGCGATGAGTAACCTTCTTCGGCGCTTTTGTCTCAACAACCAAGTACAGACCATATTCCAAACCATCAAATGTTGCCAAACCAGTATCTGCAGCAGTCACTTTCGAGTGCTTGTCTTCATGCGTCACACCCTCTTTAAAAGTAACTGTATCTTTTTCATAGTCTATCGACTCGTAGTAGTCACTTGGTTTTAGCTTACTAAGGTCTTTATCTTCATTAGCTTCACCGCTGTAATACGCCTTTAGCCACTCTTCATCCTGCACTTTATATACATGGAACGTGACGCCGCCAAGCGCAGTTGCTCCCTCCGGTACTTCTTGTCCCGGGTTGCCGTTAGCTGGCTTTCCAGAACCTGTAAAATCATACTTATGAATTGTAATACTGCCAGTGCCTGTTTTCCAGACAGGCGTATTATCCTTGGTGGTTGCGCCTTCCGCCGCCGCGGCGGGGAGGGCGCAGACGCTGAGGGCCATTACGGCGCTGAGGACGCCGGTAAAGAAACGTTTTAGTTTCATCTGTCATAACCTCTTTCTTTTTAAGATTATCGTAGCGGGGAAATCGGGGGCCATATCAGGAACGCTTGCCCCCTTTCCGATTGTAGCGGAATACCAGCACCAGCAGCCCGGCCACCAGCAGCGGCAGGCCAATCAGCAGCCACAGGCTGGGGGCGTCCGCGCCGGTGTGCGGCAGCGTAAAGCCCTTGCGGTTGTTGATGGTCAAACTCACCGTGTAGCCGTTTGCGGCGTCGCCTTTAACCATATCTTTTTGCGGCGTACGGTTTATCAAGCATTCGCCGTTTTGCAGGGTAAACTCGATTGGTGCGGCCAGCAGATTGTAGCCGTCCACGGTTTTCAGCTCCGTCAAACGATAGCTGCCCGCAGGCAGTTTTTCAAAACTGCACTTGCCCGCATTGTCGCCGTCGCCCGCAGTCGTCCCGGGCATGAAACCCTTGCCGTCATTAAACGTCGCATCAACGCCGTTGTCCTTCAGCTTTTCCAGCTTGAACTCCACGCCGTTCAGCGGCCCGGTGTTCTTGCCGCTCTCGTCAAGTCCCTGCTTGGTGATAGCCAGCTTATACACCGGCGGCACCCGCGTGTTGGTCAGGGTAAGCGATGCCGATTTATCGGTAGCCGTTATGGTTATCGTTTCGCTGGTAACTTTGTAATTATAGTCACCCAGTTGCAGCGTGCCGCTGGCTTTGTAATCGCCATCTTCCGCATCCGATTCCACCACGCGGTACACATAATAGGTCTTGCCGCCGATGTCACAGGCATCCATGCCGGGGAACGTGTGTTTCCACGTTCCATTCGTCAGTTCAACTTTCGTGCCCTGCACATCTTTCCAGTCCTTGTCATTCGTACTGCCCTTATGGCGGCGCTGCAATTTGACCCAAATCGATTCCGGCAGGTCGGTGGTAAGCTCGTCACCTTTGGAATCCTGCCATTTCTTTTCTACATCAATCGTGATCGGCTTGTGTGCCGTGTTGGTGAACACCACCTGAACGCCGGGTGTCGTGTTGCCGTTCTTGTCCGTCTTGTCCTCACCAATAGTGACGCAGGCTTTGTTGCCGGCTACTGGCTCGTTATCCACGGTGATGCTCTTGATATACTGATTCTTCGGGGTTTCTTCTGTGATTGTAACCTTCGTGCCAATCGGTATCCTGTCCAGCGTAAAGGGTTCGCCGACTTTCACTTGAACTGTTTCGGTTACTTCCCCGCCGCCCAGGCCGCCGATGTTCGTGTACTGCACGGTAAAGGTGTACGTTTCATTCCCCAAAGCCTCTCGTTCGTCCTCCGGCACCTTTTTGGTGATGCTCAGCGAGCCGGTTCTGACTTTGTTGATGAATTTCACCTTCAGCTTGGTGAACTGGTTTGTACCATCCGGGTCACTGTACGAGCGGAACACGATGGAGTTTTCCGGCTTTTGGGTTGTTGCTGTGTAGCCTTTGTTCTCAATCGTCTTTCCGTCTTCGCCTAGGCCCGTTTGGTACTTTTCCTTACGGCCATCATCCGGGGTTGTGCCATTGCCCTGCATTTCCTCCTTCGGGGCACTAGCTTCAAGGTCAACTGTGTCACCGTCCACGCTTTTCGTGACGAGCTTGCCGTTCTCGTAGATTTTCCAGGTGGTGTCATACAGTTTCTGGTCGGCGTCCTCTTGCAGCGAGATATAACTGCCGCGCCGGAACTGATCCGCAAAGGTGACGATTTCGCCGTTTTGCAGGGTAAACGTGCCGTCAGCTCCCACCTCGTTGGTGCTTTCGCCCTTGCTGGTGGTATACTGCGCCCCGGCCGCGTACACCAAGCCTTTTTCCGCTACTGAGCCGTAGTCCTTGATGGTATACTGCTTGGTCGTAAAGCCGATGCCGGAGCCGCCGCCTGCATCCGTTGTTGCCGTCTGGTTCAGTGCGGCATAATGGGTCGCCCAGTTTTTGATGCCGACCGTGAACTGGAGGTTGGAATTCTTGAAGTAGGGTTGCAGCTTGCCGCGAACCCCGGTCGCATCGACCTGTTTTTCCACCTGCAGCTCGTTATGGTCCGGGAAGTTGAACGCCACCGCCATGTTGGACTCCCACATACCGCGCTCCATGTAGTACATGGTAAGGGTGTGCTTGGTGTTCTTGGTGAGCGTCATCTGTTTGTTTTCTTTGCTCTTCCATTTGAACTCATAATTCGTACCCCTAAAGGTTACGCGTTTGGGGTCACTTCCCAGCGGGTCATAATTTTGGTTGTTGCTGGCTTTGATGTTGCTGACGTAGGATGTAACGGTGTTTTTCCCGCTGCTCTTGTCCACGCCAAACTCCAGCAGACCTTCCGCTTTTGCATGGGCACCGCCGACATCCAGCACCAGCTGGTCATCAATGAACACCCACACATCATCATCGCCGGAGAAGAAGAACCTGATGGGGACGGTTTGCTCATTTCCCTTGTCATCATGGCCAACCACAATCCGGCCGTCCTCTGTCAACGTAAAGTCAAATTGCAGTTTAGCACCGTAACCGTAGTTGTACTTGATAACATGATTGCCTGCATATTGGTTGAAGGGGAAGAAGCCGTAGCCGTCTCCCGCACCATTTACTGTATTACGATTTCGGGAGTGTTCTTTTTCAGCGTCACCCTTAAAGCTGTCAAGATAATAGCCGCCGCCTTTGCTTGTATCTTGTTTCAAATACAGCGGCGTCTCGTTGCTATCATAGTACCAATACTGCGCTTTGCCTTCCTTGGCATCGTTGTTTGTCCCATTAAAAACGCTCTTCTGCTTAAAAGGGAACGCAACATCTTTGTAGACCTTGCCCAGTACAGCCTTTGCAGAGTTTTTTCCGGTCAGAAATGCTTCATTAAAGTGCGGTTCTGCCAAATTTGTTCCGTACAGGGTCGGGTTATGATTTCCGTCGCGCGTATCGCTTACCAAGCCTTGGAAGGTACTCGAATTAAGGCTATTTTCAGTCTTACCATTTACATCAACGACTGCATTGTTGACTGCCATAAACGTATTATACGAGTTACCGCTGTCGCCCCATCCATACAAGGCAAGATTAGCAGCAATCTTGCTAAACCAGTCCGTGTCCATACCAGTTGGCTGGAAATGCCCTGTATACAACGGATACTGAACCGTTGTCTCTGTCGGCGACGGCACATAATCCTTGTAATAATCGCTCAATGCGCGGTCAAATTGCTCAAATTCAACATACGAACGATGTTTTTGATTTTCTGTGTAGGAATAGTCTTCACGTGTTTTTCCGTTCAGCTCGTAGTCCGAGTAGTAGTCATACAGCGTTGTACTGATATACTTTGTGTTAGGTTGCTGGGTAAATGCCTTCTCTTCAAGTTTAACGACCGGTTTCCTGGTCTCGCCGACCTTCGTCTTGCCCGCTTCCGCATCGCGGATTGCAGATTTTTTATCCCAATAGCCATCACGATAATCGCCGCCGTAGGTAATGTCATCGCCGGTGTCCGCATAGAAGCACGGCTCTGTCAGACTGCTATCCCATGTCAGCGTGGCCGTTGCACGGCCATTGATATCTTTCGTCGGCGGGATTGCTGTATCGGAGAACTGTACGCTCGTGTAGCCCTTCGGGACATTTACATACCAAAGGTGTCGTGACTCGGTACTATCCTCCAGCCGGGTCATCTCACCGCTCCTGTTATCTGTTTTGTCGTCCTTGGTCAGGATATAGTAGAGCTTTCCATCGTTTCCCGGCATTCCGTCTGCCGTTTCGGAATCTCCACTATACGACATATCCGAGAACGTCGCGTCAAAGTAAATGCGTGTTGTGTTGGGCTCGCCCCACTGGACGTCAGACGGCCCATTGTAGATAAAGCAGTAATTCGTTTTGGCGTTATACTGGAATGTACCTACATCATCCGAATCAACGTCATCGTTGTAGAAGTTATAGTACGGTTTGCCGATGATTTTTTCTTCTGCATCGGTGAATCTGACATAGCGGCAAGGACCATCCGGAATCTCGATTCCTTCAGAGACGCCGTCTGCGTCAAACAATTCAATGGTCTTTGCCTCGCCGACTGCCCGGTATTCATCATTGACTTTTTCGTAGAACGTCACTTTGATACCGGTGAGTTCGCTCTCCGTTTTGTTTTGAAAATAGATTTTCTGGCCGGTGTAGGGAGTCTGCTGGGCGACCTCGGCGTAGGGTTTCAGGCAGTTGGGGTTCCATGTGGTGTCTGTGGTGTCACTTAGGCCGTCCGCGTCAAAGATATGGTCCCCCATGGCATCAACATACAGCCATGGTTGATTGTTATTGCCTACCGGCCCATTCATTTGAATGGTATGCTCACCTGATTCTGATGTAAACTTTATATATACATAACCGCCCCATGGACATTCTGCCGATTCGCTGCCGTTTTGGTATCGCAGACGCACGACATAAATTGGGCGTTTACCCTCATCCTTGGTCGTATAGCCTACGACTCGGTTCATTGTGCAGGATATCTCGCCATCCACTGCTGGATTATCTTTATTCGTGCCGCGCTTGCCTATGAACGTAACCGTTTCGCTTTCGCCCCAGTCGGCAGGCGGGGCAAAGTAGAAGGTGTACGTGCCGGGTTGCGGGTTGCCGCCCTCCGCAACTGCATTGACTGCCGCGAAGGTTACAAATTTTTCTTCGCTTTCGCTGTTTTCCTCGTCGTCCGGTATCGGCGTCACGGTGGGCGTCGGTTTCGGGGTGGGAGTCGTGGTGGGGGTTTCCGTCGGCGTGGGGGTCGGGGTCGCGGTAGGTGTCGTCGGCGGCGTGGGGGTCGGGGTCGCGGTGGGTATTGCCGTCGGCGTGGGGGTCGCGGCAGCCGCGCCGTCCGGGGCGGTCTTGTCCTCGTCGGTCTGCTCACCTGTCAGGGTTTCGGCGGTGGGGGTGCTCCCTTGCTGCATCGTTTCCACATTCTGCGCAGAAAGGGCGTCGTCGGCGCCCGCGGCGCAGACGGGCAGAGCCAAGCCCGCCAGCAGGCACAGAGCGGCCAGCAATGCCGCTGTGCGCTGCAGTACAGAAAATTTCTTTGTCATCTGCTTGCCCTCCCTTGCCTGACAGAGCTTATTATTCCACAGCCCGCTGTGGAATAATAAAGGGGCTAGCCCCTTTCGCGCTGCGCAACCGTTGGTGCGCAATCTGGTTAAAAATATGCAGCAGTCTTTTTTTCCGCCGCCTACCTAATTTTTACATTTCATACATAAAAATATAGCACTTTCGTTGCAAAATCGCAATATATCCCGCTTGATTTGCTCATTTTCGGCATTTTGCAAAAAGAGCCATTCATATTTTTGTGAACTTCGTCAGTTTGCCTTGTACAGCTCGTGTCGAATCAGTTTCGCAGTTAGGCAAACTTGGCCGGTTCTGTCGGATTTGTTGTGCATTTGTTGCGCATTTGTTGCGCGAATGTTGCGCAAGAATTGTTCGGTGGGGGCTTAGCGTGGAAAGCGTGCAAGTAAGGCACGGCAGCACAGCCCCCTCCGGCCTTCGCTTTGCCTGAGATAAGCAAAAAAGCCCGGTCATGGCAAAATGACCGGACAACTGTGATAAATTCCGCCCCCAAAGCGAGGACACAAGTATGCCATTTTTTGGTGTTGCAACAAAAAAAAAAGGCTGTGACAACATTTTTGTCACAGCCTGATGGTTGCGGAGACAGAACTCGAACCTGCGCCCTCCGGGTTATGAGAAGTCTAAAATTTGTGCGTTACAGTGCGG
>ERZ773202.1591-NODE-1591-length-13999-cov-3.075229_pt1 | contig 13999 bp, 16 predicted proteins | sample MGYA00580998_ERZ773202 | MGnify/ENA primary metagenome ERZ773202 (study PRJEB29015, sample SAMEA2737803) | human gut metagenome | biome: human gut; feature: human-associated habitat; material: faeces | place: China | collected 2012 ...
GATGAAAGAGGGGTATGCAATCAACCGGTTTGCGCTCGGCGGCTTACAGAAAGCTGGGATCGAGGGCGCGGCGGCGCCGGAGTATCTGACGGACCAGAGCGAAAGTGTGGAATTGTACTTGAAGCCGGATGCATCAACGTATCAGGTTCTTCCGTGGGATTCCGGGCAGGAAAATGTAGCGCGCGTGATCTGCCAGGTCTGCAATGCGGATGGGACGCCGTCCTGGACGGATTCGCGTCATATTTTACAGGAAACGGTAAAACGTGCCGAGAAGATGGGACTGGACTTTGATTTTGATTTCCAGTGTGAGTTTTATCTGTTTCACACGGATGATGATGGGAGACCGACGACGGTGACGCATGAGGTTGCCGGGTATTATGACGCGGGGCCGATCGATCTGGCAGAGGGCGTCCGCCGGGACATGGTTCTGAGCCTGGAGGAAGCAGGATTTGCGATCGAGAGCACGCATCATGGTCTGACTGCCGGACAGCACAGCTTCGTCCTTCCGGCGCGCCGGGGCATTGAGGCAGCAGATTATTTACAGACGTTCAAGGCGGCGGTCAAACGGATTGCGAAACGCCACGGTCTGCATGCGACTTTTATGCCGAAGCCAAATATGAGCGGCGACGGCTCGGGGCTTCATGTGGGCGTGTCGATCTCTTCCAGACGGGGCGCCGAGGCGATGGCGCAGGCGAAGCAGTTTGCGGCAGGCGTGCTTAAAAATCTGAGCGATATGATGATTTTCACGAATCCGACCGTCAATTCATACAAACGTCTGGCGGCGGAGCGGAGCACGGTGTTCCAGCCGGAGTTCCCGGCGGCTGTGTGGGAAAAAGGAAGTGAAAAGGCAGTTCATGTGAAGGAAGACCGGAACGGACGTATTTCCGTGGAAGTGCAGTTCCCGGATCCGTCTGCGAATCCGTATCTGGCGCTGACGGCGATTCTGGCAGCAGGACTGGAAGGAATCGAGAAGGCGCTGGTGCTGGATGAAGAAGCGGGCGATGAGAATGCGCCGCGGTTCCCGGAGACATTGGGGATATTGCTCCAGAAGCTGGATCAGAATGAATTTGCACACCGTGTATTTGGGGAAAAGTTCTGCCGGATGTACGGCGAGGGCAAGAAAGAGGAGTGGGAACGCTTCTGTGCCTATGTGACGGATTGGGAGACAGCGGAATATCTGTATCGTTGTTAGGGGGTACGAAATCGCAGTGAGGTGAGACCACGTGGGAAACATCATAGTAGCATTTTCGAAGCCGCAGGACGGACGAAATATTAGAAATATACTCGTAAAACATGGAATACAGGTCACAGCCTCCTGCACATCGGGCGCGCAGGTTTTAGCGTTAACCGATGATTTGCGAAGCGGGATTGTGGTGAGCGGCTACCGGTTTGGTGATATGACCTGCCGGCAGCTTGCCGACCAGCTGCCGCCGGGATTTGATTTGCTTCTCATTGCTTCCCCAAGCCGGTGGAGCGGCGAAGCGATGGGAAGGATTGTCTGCCTGCCGGCGCCGTTTAAAATGGGAGATTTAGTTTCGACAGTCCGCATGATTGAGCAGTCACAGGCGGAAAAAAGACGGCGGATGCGCCGCCAGCCGCCGCAGAAGCGCAGGGAAGAGGATCAGAAAGCGATCGACACCGCAAAGGCGATTTTGATGGAGCGGAACCGGATGGCGGAGCCGGAGGCGCACAAATATCTGCAGAAATGCAGCATGGACAGCCAGGTCAGCCTTATTGAGGCGGCACAAATGGTAATCAGTCTTTACAAAATGGCGTAAGATCCTTTACAATAGGATCAAAAAGGCAGAAGGAGCAGCAAAAACGATGAAATTTACAAAAATGCAGGGACTTGGCAATGATTATGTCTATGTCAACTGTTTTGAAGAAACGGTAAACGATCCGGAGAAGCTGGCGATTGCCGTCAGTGACCGCCATTTTGGAATTGGTTCCGACGGATTGATTCTGATTACCCCATCTGAGGTGGCAGACTGCCGCATGGATATGTACAATCTGGACGGTTCCCGCGGCGCGATGTGCGGCAACGGCATCCGCTGTGTGGGAAAATATGCGTATGACCACCATATCGTGGACAAGCCGCAGATTTCTGTTGAGACATTGTCCGGGATTAAATATCTGGATATGAAGGTTGAAAATGGCAAAGTAACGGCGGTCACCGTCGATATGGGCGAGCCGGAGCAGACTTCCGAGCTTCCGGAGAAGATCGAGGTAGATGGAACGGAATACGAATTTACCGGAATTTCCATGGGAAATCCGCACGCCGTTCTGTTTATGGATGAGATTGATTCCCTGGATCTGGAGACGATCGGACCCAAATTCGAGTTCCATAAGCGTTTCCCGGATCGTACCAACACCGAGTTTGTCAAGGTCATTGACCGCACACACGTAAAAATGCGTGTCTGGGAGCGCGGATCCGGCGAAACGATGGCATGTGGAACAGGTGCCTGCGCGGTTGCCGTTGCATCCATTCTGGCAGGGCATACGGAGGATGCGGTTGAGGTCGAGCTGCTGGGCGGCTGCCTGCAGATCCGCTGGGACCGGGAGAAAAACCGCGTGTTCATGACTGGACCGGCGGTGGAAGTGTTTAGCGGGGAGTATGAGGAATAATTAAACAGGAAACTTTGGGACTTCTTTCACATATGGTAGTAGTACAACGATATGTGAGAGGAGTCTTTTCTTTTGGAAGAAAAAAAGAAAGTGATGATAGATGCCGGGCACGGCGGAACGAAAGATCCGGGAGCAGTATTTGAGGATCGGATGGAAAAGGACGATACCCTGCGTCTGGCGCTGGCAGTAGGGAGGATTCTCGAGGAAAATGGGGTGAATGCCGTCTACACGCGGTCAACGGACGTCTATGACACGCCCTACCAGAAAGCAGAGATGGGAAATGAGGCGGGCGCGGACTATTTTGTTTCCCTGCACCGCAATGCGGCGAGTGAGCCGGGAAAAGGTTCGGGCGTCATGACGCTGGTGTACAAGACAGGCAGGGAATCAGAACAGCTGGCGGATTCAATCCAGAGAGAGCTGGCGCGCACCGGATATGTGGATCTCGGCGTGATCGAGCGCCCGGATTTGATTGTGCTGCGGAAAACGCAGATGCCGGCGGTTCTGGTTGAAGCCGGATTTATCGACAATCCGGAGGATAACAAGCGGTTTGACGCGCAGTTTGACGAAATTGCGGCGGCGGTTGCATCTGGGATTCTAAATGTAATCGATGACGACATGGATCGCCGTCCGGTGGAAGAGAGCGACTATTATTACCAGATCCAGACGGGGGCGTATCGCATCCGATCGCTGGCAGAGCAGCAGTTAGAAGAACTGCGTCGTATGGGATTCCCTGCATTTCTGGTGTACGATGGGACGTATTTCAAGCTTCGGGTCGGTGCGTTTAAAAATCTCGACAACGCTGTGCGGATGGAACAGGAACTGCGGAAGGCGGGATTTCCGACGGTGCTTTTGTATGAGAGGGAGGTGAAGTAGGGGAGAAAAGCTGAAAAACAGGCACTATCTGAAAATAAGAATAGAATGACTTATTTGATTGATTTTTGCTGTGCTTTTTGTAAAAATGAATGGAAAAAATCCCCTCATTATGGTATGCTGAAGATAGAAAGCAACATGCATTTTCTTGTAGATAAAGGGAGGGGTTTGGTATGTCAGAGAAGAAAAAAATTATCATCACGATTGCGAGGCAGTATGGAAGCGGCGGTGCGGATACGGGCAAAAAGTTGGCGGAAGATCTGGGGATCAGTTTTTATGATAAGAACATTCTCCGTATGAACTCAGATGAGAGCGGTATCAAAGAGAGCTATTTCCATCTGGCAGACGAGAAGGCGGGCAACCGGCTTTTATACAAGATTATCAATACATTGACACCGGAAAAGGGTGCACCGTCGTTCGGTTCCGATCTCATTTCAGCCGACAATCTGTTTCGCTTCCAGTCGGAAGTGATCCGGAAGCTGGCGGCAGAGGAATCCTGCGTCATCATCGGCCGCTGCGCGGATTATGTGCTGGACGGCACTGAGGGACTGATTCGCGTGTTCCTCTACGCGGATATCAAGGTGCGCGAGGAGCGCGTGCGTGAGCGGAATCTCTACGCGGACAAAGATGTCCTCAAAAATATCCACCGGATCGACCGGGAACGCCGCGATTATAATCGTTATTATGCAGGGCGCGACTGGGAGAAGCCGGAGAATTACGACCTTTTGATTAATACGACGCAGATTGGTGTGGACGGGGCGGTTCAGTTGATTAAGGATTATTTAAAAATGAGGGGGCTTTTGTAAGGGAAAAAGAATGACTTCCACTTGCAATTCAATATAGTATCGTGTAAAATGGCACATACAGCCGGGCGAATACGAGAGTGTTTGGACGGCTGTATGTGCTGTTTTGCTATTATTACAAGTAAGGGGAAAATATGAAATATCAAAATGATATTGACAAAATGAATACGAACCGGAATTTATTTCTGATGTCGCTGCCGATCTTCGTGGAGCTGTTATTGCAGCTTTTGGTCGGAAACGTTGATCAGATGATGGTAAGCCGGGTATCGCAGCCCTCGGTGGCAGCGATTGTCAATGCGAACCAGATCATGAACCTGGTAATTATCGTGCTGAGCATGGCATCGACGGCGGTTACCGTGATTTTGTCCCAGTATCTGGGCGCGCAGGATGAAAAAAATGCATCCCGGACCTGCATGGTCTCGATCGTGCTGATCGGCGGCGTCAGTCTTGCGGCAACGATCCTGGTTTTTGCCGGGCACACGCCGCTTTACCGGGCGATCCATGTGCCGGAGGAGGTTTTTGATGAGGCGTCGCTGTATCTGCTGATTGTCGGCGCATTTATTCTGGTGCAGGGATTTTATCTGACCTTCTCAGCGATGATCCGCGCATTTGCCATGGTAAAGGAAGTCATGATTATATCAGTTATCATGAATGCCATGAATATTGTGGGAAATGCGATTTTAATCAACGGCTGGTTCGGAATGCCGCAGCTTGGGGCGGTCGGAGCGGCGATCTCGACGGATATCAGTAAGTTAGTTGGTCTTACATTGATGATCGGAATGTTTTTCAAGAGCCGCCGCGTCAAAATGGGAATGAGTTATCTGCGTCCATTTCCGGTGCAGATTTTAAAAAATCTCTGCCTATTGGCAATTCCGACGGGGGTCGAAAGTTTTTCGTACAATCTCTCCCAGATGATGATTCTGGGAATTGTTAATTCCTTTGGAACGCTGGTTACTGTAACCAAGGGATATTGTACGATTTTTGCCAATATTGATTATGTTTATGCGATGGCGATCGCGACGGCAACCCAGATTGTGCTGGGCTACCTGATCGGAGCGCGCCGTCTGAATGATATACAGAAACGAGTGAATGCGACACTGAAGGTTGCGATTGCGGCGTGTGTCGGGATGGCGGTGCTGATGTGCCTGGGAGGTAAATACATTTTCCTGATTTTCACAGACAACCCGGAGATCATTACGCTTGGGCGGCGGATTCTGGTGATTGAGATTGTGCTGGAGATCGGGCGCGCAGTCAACATTGTTATGACCAAATGCCTGATTGCGGTCGGCGATGTCCTGACCCCGACCACGGTCGGAATCACCTTTCAGTGGGTCGTAGCTGCCGCCGGCTCCTGGTTGCTCGGCAGCAAGCTCGGCTGGGGGCTGGAAGGCGTCTGGATCGCAATGGCAGCCGATGAATGCGTGCGCGGACTCATTTACGCGGTGCATTTTAAGAAAGAACGTTGGAAGAAGAATTTTAAGGGCGTGAAGACGGAAGCAGAGTTGGGAGAGGCGTAGAAGATAAGCGAAGAAAGAAAGTGTGAGAAAAAATGAAAGAAACAGGATGGAAAAAGACAGCAGGGAATGGTTCTGATGGAAAAAGAACGGAAGGAAAGAAATCGTTTGGCCGGGGGGAGAAAACAACTGGATTTTCCAAGAATAGTGCAAAAGTTGGAGTCAATGGGGAAAAACAGGGAAAATCTGCTCGTAAAGTGTCTGGAGTTGAGGATAAATGGGGCACACATGGGGACAGGAAACGAAATGTAGGGGAAAAAGACGGTCAGAAAACGGTTTGTGGTGGACAGCGTGGAAAAACAAAATGTCCGATTTACCGTGAGTGCGGTGGCTGTCAGTATCTCCATTTAACCTATGATCAGCAGTTAAAAGAAAAACAGAAGCGCATGGAAGAACTGCTGGGCGGTGTCTGTCCGGTTCGTCCGATCATTGGAATGGAAGAGCCGTATCATTACCGCAATAAAGTTCATGCGGTATTTGGATTGGATCGGAAAAATAATCCGATTTCTGGCATTTACAAAGAGGGGACACATCGGATTCTTCCGGTGGATTCCTGTCTGATTGAGGATCAGAAAGCAGACGAGATCATCGTGACGATCCGGAGTATGCTTCGTTCGTTCAAGATCCGTGTTTTTGATGAGGACACCGGATACGGTCTGCTGCGTCATGTATTGATTCGCCGCGGCTTCACAACCGGCGAGATTCTGGTCGTTTTGGTGACAGCATCCCCGGTATTCCCGTCGAAGAACAATTTCGTCAAGGCGCTTCGTGAAAAGCACCCGGAAATTACTACGATTGTCCAGAATATCAACGGCAGAAGCACCAGTATGGTGCTTGGCGACAAAGAACACGTTCTGTACGGAAAAGGATATATAGAGGATGTTCTCTGCGGGCTCCGTTTCCGCATCTCATCCCGTTCCTTCTATCAGATTAATTCGGCTCAGACAGAGAAGCTGTACGGCAAGGCGATGGAACTGGCAGGACTTACAGGCAAGGAGACGGTACTGGATGCTTATTGCGGTATTGGTACCATCGGTCTTATCGCCAGCAAGCACGCAGGCAAGGTGATCGGTGTAGAGTTGAATCAGGATGCAGTGCGGGATGCAGTGCAGAATGCGAAGAAGAACGGCATCACCAATGCACAGTTCTTCTGCAATGACGCCGGACGGTTCATGACCCATATGGCAGCCCGTAGCGAGAGTGCCGACGTCGTTTTCATGGATCCGCCGAGAAGCGGAAGTACCGAAGAATTTATCGATGCGGTAGCCCTGATGCAGCCGAAACGTGTCGTCTACATTTCCTGTGGTCCGGATACATTGGCACGCGATTTGAAAGTATTCGCAAAGCATGGTTATCGGGCGAAAGAAGCATGGCCGGTGGATTTGTTTGGATGGACGGGGCATGTGGAGACTGTGGTAGGACTACACAGAAAGGATATGTAGAAATCCTTGAATTTACGCACTTTGTAGAGTTTTTCAGCTTCAACAGGATTGCTGAAAATCACAAGGAAAAAGAGCTTGTGAGGAAGGTAACGGTTGTTGTGGCATTAGACCTCGGTTGTGGGAACACAAATAATTCTGAATATGAAAGTAAATAGAGAACTATCAGATATGTTGATAGAACGTAGGGATACTTGAAAGCGTGTCCCGGTTTTTTATATTAGGGCATTCCATTAGGAGTGCCTTTTTCAATTCAATTTAAAAGGAGGTTCACTATGAACAACACAGCGTTAGGAGCAGAAAACAAAAAGGAACAGACAATCAATTTTATCAGCGAAGCACATGAGAAATTCTACTATGAAAAATTAAAAGAAGTGCGTTATGTGGATGTATATCACAAAGCACTTTGCTATTGTCTTGGCATCAGCGATGATACGAGAAGAAATATCAACAGAATTTATGACTTTAAGACTGGCTGCGTAAAACCAGAGTGCCTGCACGATGGTTGGCAGACCAGTGGAAGCGAAAAGGTTGTCAGAATGGCGTTCAATTTGTATTGCAATGGTACACCGAGTGTAGATGATGAGTTGGATGCAGAGGAGCAGATTGATGAGTGTAGGCAGTATTCAGTGGAAGAATTGTTCTGCTGTGCCTATGCACCGTATTTTTGGCAGGCGATACAGATCCGCTATCCGGAGTATGCAACCTATAATCGGAAACTGTATGCCCTGTTTGGAGGAGCTGATTGATGTTAAAAGTTCGATTGATGGGAACGAAGAATGATATTAAATGGTTTGGGAAGATTTTGCAGAGAAATCCCAAGATTGAAGTAACAGAGTTTTCAGATTTATACCCGAATAAAGGAACAAAGAAATTCCACAGGGCTTATGTGGAAGTCAGAAAAAGCAACGTAAAAGAAAATGAGTAGGAAGCAAAGGAGAATTTATCATGTGTAGAGTTATAGCAATCGCAAATCAGAAAGGTGGAGTCGGAAAGACCACCACAACAAGCAATTTAGGAATTGGACTGGCAAAACAGGGGAAAAAGGTACTTTTGATCGATGCCGATGCACAGGGCAGTCTTACCGCAAGTCTTGGGGTACAGGAGCCGGACAGACTGGAAATCACGCTTGCCACCATTATGTCAAATATTATCAATGATGAAGAAGAAAGCCCTGAATATGGCATTTTAAAGCATGAGGAAGGGATAGGCTTCATGCCAGGAAATATTGAGCTTTCCGGTTTGGAAACCTCGCTCGTAAATGTTATGAGCAGGGAAACGGTACTTCGTACTTACATAGAACAGCAGAAAGACCGATATGATTACATTCTGATTGACTGTATGCCATCACTCGGTATGATTACGATAAATGCCTTTGCCTGTGCAGACAGTATCTTGATTCCGGTACAGGCGGCATATCTGCCGGTAAAAGGTCTGGAGCAGCTTATTAAGACGATTGGAAAGGTAAAGCGTCAGATCAACCCGAAACTGGAAATAGAGGGTATTTTGTTGACAATGGTTGATAACCGTACCAGTTATGCAAAGGACATCAGTATATTGCTGATCGAGAACTATGGAAGCCGGGTGAAGATATTCAAAGAAAGTATCCCGATGTCGGTAAGAGCTGCTGAGACTTCTGCGGAAGGTGAGAGCATTTATCAGCACGATCCGAATGGAAAAGTGGCAAGTGCCTACCAGTCATTGACAGAGGAGGTGCTTGGCAATGAGTAAGACAGGAAGTGCCGCAAAGGTAAAGTTGAACAGCTTTGATGATTTATTTGGAACAGAGAAGCTACAGACAGGAACAGAACAGGTACAGGAAATCGCATTGTCAGAACTGCATGAGTTCAAAGGACACCCGTTTAAGGTACTGGATGATGAAAAGATGCGGGAAACGGTGGAAAGCATCAGGGAGCATGGAGTATTGATGCCAGGCATTGCCAGACCAATGAAAGATGGCGGTTATGAGATTATTGACGGACATCGCAGGAGACACGCCTGTGAGCTTGTCGGACTTACTACAATGCCGATGTTCATCCGTGATTATACGGATGACGAAGCTACGATTATCATGGTAGATTCCAATATTCAGCGGGAGGATATTCTTCCGAGTGAGAAAGCAAAGGCATACAGAATGAAATACGATGCAATAAAGCATCAGGGAAGTAAGGAAGGCGGACTTACGCTTGGAGAACTGGGAGAAGCGGCAGGAGAGAGTGCAAAGACGGTTCAGAGATATATATGGATTTCACGCCTGTCGGATTCGCTGCTCGATATGGTGGATGCAAAGAAAATCGGTATCATGCAGGCGGTTGACTTATCATTTTTATCAGAGGATGCACAGCAGTGGGTTTTGGTTGCAATACAGGAAACAAATGTTGTTATTACAACTCAGCAGAGTGCCATGCTCAAGGAAAGTGACAAAAAAGGGGAACTTACCTTTCCGATGGTTCGCATGATGTTGGAAAAAGAGAAAACTGTGAAGCGAAAGGTTGTCATAAAAACAGAGCACATTAACAATTATTTTCCTGCGACATACAGCAGGGAGCAAATAGAGAATATTATTTATCAGTTATTGGAGAATTGGAAGAGCACGCAGTAGAAAGGAGGAGCCGGGAATGAGTGGAATATTACAACTGGATTATTATTACGGGATAGAAGCAGAACAGTTCTCATTCTATCGTGTTCCTCACCTACTGATCAAGGATGAAAGATTTAAGAAATTATCCAGTGATGCAAAACTTTTATACGGTCTGATGCTTGATCGTATGTCCTTATCTATAAAAAATGAGTGGTTTGATGAGGACAATCGGGCATATATCATATACACCATAGACAGTATTATGGAAGATTTGGGGTGTGGAAAGGAAAAGGCGGTTAAGGTTCTTGCAGAGCTGGATTCTGTTAAGGGAATTGGTCTGGTAGAGAAAGTGCGTAGAGGATTGGGTAAACCGGACATCATATATGTGAAGAACTTTGCTTCACTGGCAGAAAATGTAGATGAAAAAAAGTCTGAAAACACTGATAAAATCACAGAAGTCGGAAAATCGAACCCTAATTATACTAACTATAATCAGACTGATTTAAACTATACTGAGGAGAGTTATATCAATCCTATCATTCAATCTGATTCAGGGAAAAAGGATACGATGGATGTGATGGATGATGTCCAGACATACATAGAGCTAATCAAAGAAAATATCAGTTACGATCACCATATGCAGTATGATGGTTATGGAAAGAGAGAGCTTTACGATGAACTGTTCCAGGTAATCTGTGAGGTAGTCTGCGTGAAGCGTCCAACAATCAGGGTAGCAGGAGAAGAATATCCGTATGAGCTTGTGAAATCAAGGTTTTTGAAACTGGAAAGCAGCCATTTGGAATATGTGATTGGCTGTATGCAAAATACCACCACTAAAATCACAAATATCAAGGCATATATGATTACGTCACTTTATAATGCACCCACTACGATAAATCATTTTTATCAGCAGGAAGTGCAGCATGATATGTACGGGGGAGGCTGGCATGAAAAGGGTATTGTTTAAGGTGATACTGCCATTGCTTGTGATTGCAGTGTGGATGAATATGTGCTATTGGATTTGTGTAGATGGAAATGGGGTAAACTGGTTTCAATTTTGGATTATGAGTGGGTTCCCATTTGGGATACGGAAGATGCTTATGCTGTTGATACCACGCAACTTTGGGATTGCCGGAAGCATAGGTGTGCTTGTACTGGATGCCATTATAGGCGGAGTCGTTGGTGTGGTTGTCCTTGCCATAAAAATAGCTGCGATCATCAAAGAAATAATAAATATTATACCGGAATATGCAAGGAGATAGTTCATTTGCTGAAATGCAGGGCAGATATGAGATTGTGGATTTTGTATCTGCCCTCTTTATAACTTCTGGTCACAACGTCCAGAAGTGGAAAGGAAAAAAAGATGGAATCAATACGTGATACGAAACGGATTATGGAGCGGGAAATTAAGAAAGGCAGTACACCGCTTCAATTTGAACGGATTGAACTGGATGCAGACTGTTATCAGGAGATCGCATCAAAAGAGAAATTGACAGAGGTATTGCAGTATCTCCATAGAGTGGGGGGATATAAGGCATTGGCGGGCAAGACCGTAATCAATAATGTCTATACGTTTATGAGAGGGAAAACATCGGATTTTACAAGGGCACGAAGTGTTTTTGACAGGGAAAAAATCTATCAGCAGATGCTGTGGCAGGAGAAAAAGTTACAGCCGACTTATCAAGGGGATTGCTATGTCGAGACGGCAAGATGTTACTTTTCTTTGCCAGAGGATGAATGGGATAAACATAAAATGACGTATCAGAAGAATGAAGCGTTTGGATTTATCATGTCAAACAAGTATATTTTGGGGTTATATAAGTATTGCAGGGAAGCTAGGCGGGATTTTGCTGTATGTTCAGCCAAAGCACCGAACAAAGGGGATGAGGTGGTTAAGCGGCTTATAGATATGGAGAATGTAAAGGTATTGGCACATTGTCTGTTGCTGGATGATGTATGGGGAGAAAATGAACAGGTTGAGGTAAAATTATACACAATATATGTATTGCGATAATTTTTAAGCCTTGAGAATTCAAAAAATCAAAGATATATTAAAAATATCTTTTTATTTTGGTATAATTGTTTTGGTGTTTAATGGCACTTTCTACTATACTATTGAAAATAGATTCGCATTGGAGGGATGGATAAATGATTAAAAAAAAGGATATTTATGATAAAATCGTTCATGCATTGTCAATTTTTATTGATGAAATAGAAACAAAGGCAAAGAATAATTTATTAGATGATAATGTATTTTCAGAAGACTTTATTAAAGATTTATTGAATGTGTGTATGGGGTGGAATTTAGTAAACCTAAATGAAGATGTAAATGGTTTTCCTGGAATTGATTTGGGAGATAAAAAAAGACATATTGGTGTTCAGATAACATCTACTAAAACGAGTAAGAAAATAATAGATTCATTAGATACAATAGTTGACAATAAAGTCGATAATGAGTTTAACGAAATATATTTTTTGATTTTAGGAAGAAAGCAAAAAAGTTATGCCGTTGATTTTTCAAAATATAGCACATTAGATTGCTCAGAGAATAATATTTGGGATATTTTAGACATAGGTGAGTGGTGTGCTCATTATGATGCAGTTCATATGGAGCAGGTTTGGAATGTAATCCAAAGAGAAATTGCTGTGGGAGATTCAAAACCAATAATTTCGCTTGAAGTTAAAAAGAATATTTTTGAACTAAAAAATGTTGTACACATGATTTTAGAAATGGCTATTCAATTAAAGCAAACTCATTATACAGTAGATAATCATGTGGATGAAATAGAAAATATATTAGGCAAATTAGATGAAGTGTTTTCTTATTTGGATGAAAATACATATTTAGTATGTAAAGAAATTCTTGAAGAAGGTTTAGAACTAGGGAATATAGTAAAGAGATACCAAAAATGGGAATGGAAAATTGAAGCAAGATGTATTCGAATATTAGATAGAAGCTTAATAGAAAAAAATTTACAGGAAGTTTCAGAACTGGTTTCTAATAATATTTTAGGAATGAAAAATGGAGTGGATATTATAATTGATGGAGATAGTGTGTTTGATAGACTTATTGCCTTACAGATTGATCAGGATATCTTGTATAAACAATTTTCTGTTACTAAATTTCAGAAAATTGTTGAGCGTAGCATTATGAGGAATAGTAAAAAATGCATAATTGCGTTTTCAAAAGACATAGGTCAGTATAATGATGAATTGATAAGTAGATTAGAGTCTGAAGGTACGAAGGTAAAAATTTTTGAAAATAGAACCCAGACGATAGAATTTTTGAGCGAACAATTAAGGGGAAAAATTGAACTTACGTTAATAAGCTCAAGGGGAGATATACTGAGAAAGGTATCTTCTGATAGGGATCAGTGTTATTTATATACGGTTTCGTTTAAAAATGACTTACCATCACATTTTATGCCTGTTTTTTTCTCAAAAGGAGATATATCAGAAATAGAATTGAATAATTGTTTTAATTATAAGGAATGTAAAATAGTAAATATTAAAGATATCACAGAATCAATATATAAAGATATGATTGCTAATGCAAATGATTGTATATCACATCAATTAAGAGTTGGCTGGTCTGGAGATGTATATATTTCAACAATAACAGGAGCAGAAGAGATTGAAGATGTAAAATTTAGATGGGAAAGTTGGGACGCAGGAAATGGATACGCTGGACCTCGTGCAGCTTCTGATCATGAATATATTAAACAGTCAGTAAAATCATTAAAACAATGTTGGGAAGATGGAGTTCGTGGGTATTGCGATTATTATGCGATAATTTAATCATACAAGTGGTTTATAGGGAAGTAACAGCGTTAAGGCAGATATGAGATCGAAAGATTTTGTATCTGCCTTTTTTATTGCAACAACTTCTGGTCACAATGTCCAGAAGTGGAAAGGAACAAAAATGAGTAGAAAAAATGGTAAGAAGTTATTGATTGTGATTGTAGTAGGAGCAGTTGTCGTAAAGGCAGTGAGGGATGTCATAAATGTAAAAAAGCAGGAGGAAGAACTCAGGTCTGCTTTGGATGATTTTTATGAGGAAGAGCTGAACTGGTGGGACAGGGAGCTTGAGGAAGGAGAGGAATTGTAAATATGGGAATGAAAATACAGCTTCACAGGCTGTTGGTTCCAACCTGAATCCAACCGGTG
>ERZ773202.1599-NODE-1599-length-13970-cov-3.329501_pt1 | contig 13970 bp, 10 predicted proteins | sample MGYA00580998_ERZ773202 | MGnify/ENA primary metagenome ERZ773202 (study PRJEB29015, sample SAMEA2737803) | human gut metagenome | biome: human gut; feature: human-associated habitat; material: faeces | place: China | collected 2012 ...
TCTTTGATATTACCTGTATATCCTTGTTGCTTGAAATCGCACAGCAGATATGCTCTTTTTCAATATTTTCTTTCGTCACTCTTATATATTTCATGAATTTTCTCCTTATTCTTAAAGTTTAAATAGGCGTTTGCAAAACGCCACAAGCCGCATAAATACGGCATTTTTTTGCTACTAAAATCAAAAATCTCCTCTCGGTTTGTGATATAATGGAGTTGCTAAAAACCAATTAACCACGCCCCGAAAGGAGACATGTCTATGATACCACAAAAACAACTCCCTTTGGCAGATATTTTTGAAGATTGTAAAGATATTTATGAATCTGACAAACCTCAGTTCCTTACTCTGCTCGAAAATCACATTGACCTTGATAAAATTATTCCGACTTCTTTTTACAAGCATTACTACGCATCCACTGGCAGAAATCGTAAATATCCTTTGAATGCAATGCTTTGGGCTTTGATTATTCAACGCCTCTTTTCTATTCCAACAGATTCTTTTTTGCTGGTATTTCTACATTATTCCAGACATCTTAGAGAATTCTGTGACTTTACCAAAGTTCATGATGCTTCAAAAATCACTCGTTTTAAACAGGATTTCTTATTGGACTTACAATCAGTTTTTGAAAATCTTGTTACTGTTACTGAACCGATATGCCAGGACATTGATAACAACCTCGCCTCTATGCTGCTATTCGATACTTCAGGTATTGAAGCGTATGTTACAGAAAACAATCCTAAATATGCCAACCGCATTATTAAGCAGCTTAAGGCTTATGCAAAAGCTAACAACTTTAACGGTTCTTATGACCCATACAAAGCTGCTTATGCTTCTATGCCTATATCTGCAGCTGCTAATCATGAAGTGAAGCATCAATACATTAACGGTCATTTCTGCTATGCCTATAAATTGGGCATTTTAACTAACATACTCGGTATCGTTCGCTCCATTGATTTCTATAATAAGGACTATCTGGATTCTCATCCTGATATAGTCGTTAAAAAGAAATCTAAATCTCCTGATAAAGATAAATCTCTTGCAGACTCCAAAGCACTATTACCTAGTTTAAAGGACTTTAAAAAACGACATCCTGACATTAATCCAAGCATTTTTCTTGGAGATGCAGCCTTTGATACCATCGAGATTTACAAATCCTTATTCGGAGATTTTAGTTTTAAGAAAGCTTTTATTCCTTTGATAACATAGGATACACCTTCAATGAAAATGGCATACCTTGTTGTCCTAAAGACCCTTCACTTCCAATGAAGCGGGAAGGCAGTAAATATCATTTAAGAAGCAAACTTCCCACCATGAAATTTGTCTGCCCCAAGATGAAATGGAAATACAACTGCGAAGACAAATCAAAGCGATGTGTCTGCAATTGTGATAATCCATGCACAACATCTTCCTGCGGAAGAATGATTTATGTTTATCCCGAAAAGAACCTTAGAGCCTATCCCGGTGCGGAATGTGGTTCTAAAGAATGGGAAGACACCTACAAAATCCGTATAAATGTTGAAAAATCAATCAACCACTTCAAAGACAGTTTCTGTGTCGATAATCGTAAAACAATAAACGAAAAAACACTACATGCTGATTTACTTCTTGCCGGAATATCTCAGTTATTAACTGTAGTTGTTTCCGATAAAATCAACCAACGAAAACATATCAGAAGTTTAAAACCTTTCATAGCCTAGTACTTACCAACTCAATAAAGCTAGAGGTTTATTGAAGTGTGCCTAAAACTTACGATTATCTACTTTCATCATTGAATTCGTGCTTGACATGAATTATACTTTGTTTTCAATCAGGATTGCGAACGAGCTAAGCGAGTTTCGCAATTACCTAAATAGATGTATTAAAAAATATTCTGACAAATCTATTATAGTACAAGAAAATTGATAATTCAATGAGATTAAAATTTGAGTGTCCACATTTTTTCAGAAACATAAATAATATTCAAAAATAAAAAAGCAAAAGCACTACACTAATGTTATAATTAAATCACCACAAAATAAACAACAAAGGAGTGTTTTTACATGGTTAATTATAACAGATTAGGATATTAAATTAAACGGGATTTAGCAAATTTTTCTAAAAAAATCTCAAAAGATCTAAAACAACCGCAATTTAAATTTCTTTTTCAAATGATTTATGGTATTTAAGTCGGAAATAAATTTCATTTAAGCGAAATTGCTCGTTTTTTAAATGAAGATATCACACTCAAAAAAACAATTGACAGGCTTTCAAGAAATCTTTTTGTCTTTAACCAAAAGAAAGTTGTTATGGAAAACTATATTTCAGAAGTAAAAAAAGATAAATGAAGAACAGGCGGTTATTGTCAGTGGCAATTCGGATATCATGAAGCCTTGTAGCCCTAAAATGGAAGCGATTTCAGATGTGAACGATGGAAGCACTGGAGAAATCAGAAAGGGGTATTTCGTAGTTGAAGCTACAGTTTTTTCAAAGAATAAAAAGATGCCTTTGCCTGTCTATGAAAAAGTCTTTTCAGCAACAGAAAAAGGATTTATGCTTAAAAAATATTTTGACATCATCAAAAAAAATGTTTATAATATAAAAATAGATAGTAAGCAGGAGGATTGGTGCATGACAATATCAGAACAAATAAAAGTATTGTGTGTGAGATGTGGTGTAAGTGAAGCTGAATTGGCAAGGCGGCTGGGAAAATCGCCACAAAGTTTCAATTCGAAAATGAAAAGAGAAAGTTTTACAGTAGAAGATTTAGATAATATTGCAGATGTATTGGGTGTCGAATTTAACAGAGAATTTATATTAGCAAATGGAGATAAAGTTTGATGAAGAATATTGTAAAAGAATTTAAACTTGGAGAATTATTTTGTGGTCCTGGTGGATTGGCGTTAGGAGCAACGACAGCAAAGATTGAAGATTCGGATTATAAGATTATTCATAAATGGGCAAATGATTATGATAAAGACACATGTAATACATATACGAGAAATATCTGCCCAGATGATGGAGAGAGTGTTATTTGTGGAGATGTAAGAAAACTTGATATTGACAGTCTTGGAGATATAGATGCATTAGCTTTTGGATTTCCATGCAATGATTTTTCTGTTGTAGGTGAGCAAAAGGGATTTGATGGTGTATATGGTCCGTTATATACATATGGGGTAAAAGTATTAAAGAAATATGAGCCTTTGTGGTTTTTAGCAGAAAATGTTGGCGGATTAAAGAGTGCTAATGATGGAAAGGCATTTCAGAAGATACAGGAAGATTTGAAGAATGCTGGATATAGAATATATCCTAATTTATATAAATTTGAGGAATATGGGGTGCCGCAGGCAAGACATAGGGTGATAATTGTTGGTATCAGGGAGGATCTGCCATATGAATTTAAAATACCTAGTCCAAAACCATATAAAAATGTTGATGTTACTTGTAAGAATGCAATAGAGAATCCTCCAATCGGAAAAGAAGCTTATAATAACGAGTTAACAAAGCAATCTGAAATAGTTGTAAAACGATTGAAATATATTAAACCGGGAGAAAATGCGTTTACTGCGGATTTGCCAGAAGAATTGCAGCTTAAAGTGAAAGGTGCAAAGATAAGTCAGATTTATAAGAGGTTAGATCCAGATAAACCTGCATATACAGTAACTGGTTCTGGTGGTGGTGGAACGCATATGTATCATTATTCGGAGCCAAGAGCATTGACTAATAGAGAGAGGGCAAGATTACAGACATTTCCTGATAATTATATTTTTGAGGGGTCTAAAGAGTCTGTTAGAAAACAAATCGGTATGGCGGTACCTGCAAAAGGAGCTAAAATTATCTTTGAAGCTATTTTAAGAACATTTGCGGGAATTGACTACGAAAGTGTAGAACCAAGTATAAAGGAGTAAGGTATGTATACTGATAATTTTGAAGAAGAAATATTGTTTATACCAGCGAGAAAAGATGGCGAAGCATGTAATCATTTGAAAATTGTCACAGCATTTACTGATGTTGAGAGAATATCAAGTCATTTGATAAAACTATTTGATGGCAGGAATAAAGAATATGTGTCTGGAATAAAAGTGGACATTATACTTGGGATGACAAAGGGCACGGGTCTGACACAAAAGAAACATGACAAGATATGCTCATTGATAAAAAGATTGAATAGTGTATCTGGAATGCCTCAGATATCATGCAATTATATTGTGGAAGGTAAACAGGTACATTCCAAGGTGTATGTATGGTGCAGGGGGCGAAAGGCAATAGAGGCTTTTAATGGTTCAGCTAATTACACTATGAATGCATTCTTTGTAAGAAGAGAATGTATGGATGCATGTAATCCTAAAGAGGCAAACCATTACTTCAACAGTTTATTGCCTGATACAATAAATTGCTTTGATGGTCAGATAAAAGATAAAGTTTCATTTTCTAGTAAGAAAAATGTAGAAGATGATGTTGCAGATACTAATTTGGAAAATTTATCTTGGGAGAATTATCGGGCTATTGAGCCGGTAGATACATTAGAAGTATCTTTACTAAAAGCAGATGGCAGCGATACGGGATATGGTTCCGGTGTAAATTGGGGAATACGTAAAAATGGCTATAAGAGAAATAGAAACCAGGCGTATATTCCATATAATGTGGCAGATCATAAAGATGGATTTTTCCCAGATGTAAATGCTGATGGAAAGTATCCAGTGTTTAAGGTTGTAACAAAGGAATATGATGCTTTTTATATGAGACAGGCACAAGTAAAGGGAAAGGCATTAGAAACTCCAGAAAGTAATGCGATAATAGGAGAATGGATAAGGCATAAACTTGGAGTGCCGGATGGTACATATATTACGAAACAAATGTTAGATCAATATGGAAAAACAAAGGTTTTGTTTAAAAAGTATGAAGATGGCATATATACTTTGGAGTACTAATTCTGGCATTAAGGAGAGAACAATATGGAGCAGAAGATCAATATCGATAATTTAGACGATTTGCAAAAACAGGCGTTAGTCTGCATGTATTATGCTATGCTTCCTAAAACAGACGCAAGATATAAGCAGAGAATGCATGATTGGGAAGCGTTAGAAAAGAGATTTGGAACAAAGAAAACAACATATAAACATGCAAAGGATGCTTTTGATTTTTATTTTCCTAACAATGGAAGAAAAGGCTGGAGTAATGATAGAGATTTAAAAAGACGAGGACATGCATATCAGGAAGTGTTTGAGCTGTATAAGGATTATTCTGCAGACCAATTGGAAAAAGCTGTAGCGGAGATTATTCATGGATATGAGAATGAAGAACCAACATTTGTATCTATGAAATGTGGTTTTCCAGATACAGTACATAACATTCTCAATGGCAACAAAGATATAACAGTTGATGGTGTTTATACTCTGAAAGAGGAATTGAATATTGGAAAGCATGTATTTGTTACATTGGGAGGAGACACAGGAAAATCAGAGGTTGATTGGGTTCCAGGGTTTATAGGAGTAGCACATGTAATTAGAGAACCTTATGATTTTGGATATAATGGTAAGGAAAAATACTTTAAGTTTGATATAGAAGTTGACTGCGTTTTTGATAAGCCATTTAAAAGGGAAGATTTTTTAAGTTATAGAGACGCATACGATGCTCCATATATAGGACCAGAGTTATCAAGAGATCCGTCACAGGCATTAAGTACTTTGGATATGGTAAAGGCTGTTGCTGTTATACGTGCAGTACTTGATGAATTCCCAGAAAAGCTTGAAAAATTTAAGGAGATTTTTGACAGAGAGTTTATGGATAGGGTGCTTGGAGCAGTTACTGTAATGATACCAACATCTGTAAAATTTGGAGAAAGCAAAGAAGATGCAGTAAATTCTATTCAGGAAGAAATGAGCATAGAGAATGAAGGCTCTGAGGAGGAAGAAATGGAATCTAAGCCATATATTGAACCTGATTATTATACAGGGTGTTCACGCAAAAATAAGGATACGGGGACTGTATATGCACACAATAGAATTGTATTTGGAGCACCAGGAACAGGAAAAAGTTTCAAGCTGAATGATGAGCAGAAGGATCTCATTTCAGAAGGTGGAGAGTACGAAAGAGTAACATTCCATCCAGATTATTCATATGCTAATTTTGTTGGAACATATAAGCCGGTACCTACAAAAAATGGAATATCATATGAGTATGTTCCTGGACCATTTATGCGGACATATGTAAAGGCAATAGAAAATGGACAGTCGGAGAATAAGGAAGATGTAAAACCATTTCTGCTTCTTATAGAGGAAATTAATAGAGCAAATGTTGCAGCTGTATTTGGAGAGGTATTTCAGCTTTTAGATCGCGACGATAGAAATGCAAGCCAATATCCAGTTAAACCTTCTGAAGATATAAAGGCATATTTGGCAAAAGAACTTGGTGGAAGGCCAGAGCAGTATGATGAAATAAAGATACCAGATAATATGTATATCTGGTCAACTATGAATAGTGCTGATCAGGGCGTATTTCCAATGGATACAGCATTTAAAAGAAGATGGAACTTTGAATATATAGGTATTAACCATAAGGAAGAAAAGATTAAAGATACATATTTAGTGTGTGATAAAGCACAGGTGCCATACAGAGTTGACTGGAATGAGCTTAGGAAGGCTATAAATACAACACTTGCTTCTAGAGATTATAAGATAAATGAAGACAAGCTTATGGGACCATTTTTTGTATCTAAAAGCATTTTAGAGAATGAAGATGCGTTTAGAGAAACTTTTAAGAGTAAAATTATTATGTACTTATTTGAAGATGCAGCAAAGCAGAGAAGGCATATGTTGTTTGGAGGCTGTGATGAGGATATAAGAAACCAATATTCAACGATTTGCGAGGAATTTGATAAAAGAGGCATAGATATTTTCTGTAAAGAAATCCGAGACAAAATCAAGAAAGAATATTTGAGTGAATTAGAATGAGAAGGGAATGTTACTGGATGATTTCTAAATATGTCAAAGAGCAGAAACGGTATACTCAAGATGAACTTAGAAAAATATTTGAATGCACTGCTGATGAAACAGTGCAGATTATAAGAAAGTTAAAAGAGTATGGAATTGTTAAAAATGTAAAAAAAAGTGATAGGCAAAGTATGCTCTCTGACTTAGTTGAGGAAGATATCAGAGTAACAGATATCGAAAGTGGAGAGCGGGAATTATATTATGTGTTTTCATTTGTTGGAGTAATTGTTGTATATGGACGGGTATTAAAGTGTTATCCTAAATATATTAATTCTTGTGGTAGTCCAATAGCACAGATGAAGCAGATTATGCGTGTTTTGGAAAAATATAATTCAAAAGAGCAGATAATAAAACTGTATAATGAAAGTGATGATGGAGAATCGTTTAACTTATTGGCAGTAATGCTGTATTTGCTGCAGGATTATTATGATAATGGAATATATGCTAATGACGTTGAGATTGTTGAGACTAATGGTACAGGAGAAATACTGTGGGACAGAACAATCAATGAAACATTTTCATATATATCAAATAACAGGCCATATTATACTGAATTACAGACAAAAAAGCGAACTTCAGATGAATATGATTTTATAAGACGTTTACATGCATGTGTATTGACTAAATTTTCAAAGGAACTTGAAGAATCCGATTTGCCAGAGTTATTTAATATTGTGACAGTAGAGCTGTCGGAAGAACAACTGGAAGATTTGGGGGATGAAGATTATATTTTATATAGGATACAAAATGAACTTAATGTGCAGTACAACACAAGAAAACAACTGGTGTTGAAGGCGATGTATGCGTATATAGCACAAAAAGCAAGCTTTAATAACATAGATAGTTTTAGCATATATGGTACCAACAGCTTTAACTTAGTATGGGAAAAAGTGTGTGCACAGAATTTTGGAAATGTTTTAAATGTAAAATTATCAGAGCTGCCACTTGGAGTTTGTGATGATTATAAAGAAAGTAAAGATAGTACTTTAATAGAAATAATTGATAGACCAGTATGGCATAAGACTTCAGATAATATTAGTGATGAAAAGTCAGATACACTAAGACCAGATTTGATTAGTATTTATGAGTGTGGTGATAGTGGAGAATATTGTTTTGGCATATATGATGCAAAATATTATAATATTAATTTTCACAAGAATTCGTCAGAATACAAAGTTATAGGACAGCCTGGAGTGGCAGATGTTACAAAGCAGTATTTATATCAGCTTGCGTACGATGATTTTATAGCAAAGCAAGGATACAAATATGTGCAGAATATGTTTTTTTGTCCTGATGAATCTGGAGATAAAGAATATGGATGGGTGCAGATGGATATGCTGCATCAAATCGGAGACAAAAAATTAGAGAATGTAGCAGTTGTAAAGCTTTGTGCATCAGAAATGTATTCTTTATATTTGGCAGATCATATAGTAAATGAAAATGAGATGGACAAATATATTCCAGGAATTGGGCGACAGGAAGTAGATAGTCAAAACTTTGCAAATAGGATGATGGCATATCTTACAAGAATCACAACTGCCAGCAAATTGGCTGAAAAGAAACTGGAAATGAAATCGGACAGAGGCAGGCTTATATATCCCAAACAGATAAAAAGAGAGTTGGGTGCCAAAATTATATATGATGCTATATGCCCTGTTGCAAGTAATGCTTTTTATGGATTTAATCCATATGAAAAAGAAGAACATGAAAGTATGGTGGCAGAGGATATGGGCGATTCTTATAATCGTTGCAGTCAGATTGCGGATGCCTCTATTGAGATAGAAGAAATTATAAAAGATTTATCAGAAGCGGAGCTTAGAGATGAAAAAGTACTTAAAGTAGTACTTAAAAAATGCATTGAAAGTAAATCAGATATTAAATCTATGGCGGATGGAAAGTCGCTTGATATGCTGACAGATAAAATAATGGAACTTGTTAGAAATGTGTATTTATAGCGTGTAGCTAATGTACAGTTAAAGAATAAATGCCAGATAAAAAGCAAATGAGAAAAGAACTGGAAAAGTTGGGGAAAACAGATTGTTGAGGTGATTTTGTGGCAGATGATTTAACAAAAGAGCAACGGCATAAAAATATGAAAAATATTCATGGGAAGGATACCAAAATAGAAGTTATATTAAGAAAGGCTTTATGGAACAAAGGGTATCGGTATCGCAAGAATTATAAAAAACTTCCGGGAAGTCCAGATATAGTGCTGACAAAGTATAAGATAGCTATTTTTTGTGATGGAGAATTTTTTCATGGAAAAGATTGGGATACTTTAAAAAAGAGACTTGAAAAGGGTAACAATAGTAAGTACTGGATTGACAAGATATCCCGCAATAAAGAGCGGGATGATGAGATAAATAAGAAATTAGACTTTGAGGGCTGGACTGTAATCCGGTTCTGGGGTGAAGATATAAAGAAGCATACAGATGAGTGTGTGAAGGTTGTGGAAGAGGCAATTTTTGATTCGTTAATAGAGTAATAAATAGAGGAGCAGAAACAATGTTTACTAGTAATTATAAATATAATTTTATAGATGTATTTTCGGGGGCAGGGGGGTTATCAGAAGGTTTTTTCAACTGTGGTTATAATCCGATTGCACATGTTGAAATGAATGGATTTGCATCTGATACATTAAGAACCCGCTCTTGCTATTAAAGAAAACGGGTAATTTGGATTATTATTATAATTATTTAAGAGGAAGTATATCTAAGGAACAACTTTACGAAAAAGTCCCAAAAGAAGTTTTGATGACTGTGATTAACGAGGAAATATCAGATAAAACATATAAAAGTATATTTTGCAAAATAGATGATATAATGAAGAAAGATAATATTAAAGAAATTGATGTTTTAATAGGTGGACCGCCTTGTCAGGCTTATTCGTTGGTTGGAAGAGCTTCAACACAAGGAGGAATGGAAAACGATCCTAGAAATGATTTGTATATTCAATATGCAAGATTTCTAAAAAAATATAAGCCTAAAATGTTTGTATTTGAGAATGTTCCAGGAATGTTAACGGCAAAAGATGGTGTGATATGGAAGCGAATAAAGCAGAGACTGAGAACAGTTGGATATAATATAGAACATAGATTAGTAAATGCACATGATTTTGGAGTACTTCAACATAGGAAACGAGTGATTATAATAGGATGGCGAAAAGATTTGGATTTACATTATCCTGAATTTGCAAGAGTACATGTTAACGCAATTGTAAATGATTTATTGAATGATTTGAGCCATTTAGCACCAGGTGAAGAACATAATGAGTACATCGCAGAACCTAATGAATATCTTATAGAATCAGGTATAAGAGATGAACGGGATATTTTGACAGATCATCAGACAAGAAATATAAGGGATGTTGATAGAGATATCTATAGGATAGCAATCGAAATGTGGAATGATAATCACAGAAGATTACAGTATACTGATTTACCAGTGAATTTGCAATTTCATAATAATCGTGCATCATTTTTAGATAGATTCAAGGTTGTTGAGGGAGATATGGAGAGTGCACATACTATGTTAGCACACATATCAAAAGATGGACATTATTATATACATCCAGATATCGGGCAGGCTCGTTCGTTATCAGTGAGGGAAGCAGCAAGAATACAGTCTTTTCCAGATAATTATTATTTTGAGGGACCTAGAACAGCAAAATTTGTTCAGATTGGAAATGCAGTGCCGCCATTAATGGCGAAGGGGATAGCAAGTTCAGTTGCACAATTGATAGATTCGCTATAGGAAAGTGAGGTTTTTATGGAAAAACAAATTAGTTTTAAATCACGTGCTAGGTTAATGCCTCAGATAGGTGATCAGTTAATAAAAAATGAAAGTATTGCATTATTAGAGCTAGTTAAGAATGCATATGATGCAGATGCACCAGATGTATGGGTTGAAATGTGGGATATCGATAAAACTGATAAAGGTAAAATTATTGTAAAAGATAATGGCGATGGTATGGATCTCTCAATAGTAGAGAATTCTTGGATGGAAATAGGAACAGATAATAAAAAAAATCTTCTTGACGATTATATTTTGAATCATAAAAAAAGTGCATTGGGAAGATTGCGAATGGGGGAAAAAGGAATTGGAAGATTTGGCGTTCATAAGTTAGGAAGTAAAATTACTTTAATTACTAGAATGCAAGGGAGAAAAGAAGTTGTAGTCAAAATCGATTGGACATCATTTGAAAAATTTGATTATTTGGAACAAGTTCCGATTACGGTGATTGAAAGAGAACCTGAATATTTTACGGGACAGCAGAAAGGAACATATATTGAAATTACTGAATTAAAAAATGTATGGACGAGAGGAAAATTAAGAGATGTTTATAGATCAATAATGTCTTTACAATCGCCCTTTGAGAGTATTCAATCATTTAATGTTGTATTTGAAACTAACCATAAAGAGTGGTTAGAAGGTTTACTTACTGTGGATAGAATAAAAAATGATGCATTGTTCTTTGCAGATGTTTCAATTGAAGGAAATGAGATTACAGAATTGAAGTATGAATTTAAACCATGGAAAGTTTTAAATAAATTGGAAGAAAAGCAAGTTGTTAGGACGCATGTTGAAATGTGTCGTGAGGAACGGGAAGATAAGAAGAAAATTTTGAAAAAGATAGATCTTGGTTTGTTTGATATTGGAAAAGTCAGAATGAAGTTAATGATTTTTGATTTGGATAATACTATATTGTCATACGGAGTATCTGATAAAAAGGGGTTGAAAGAATATTTAAAAAATAATGGTGGAATAGCGGTATATCGAGATAATATACGAATCTATGAGTATGGAGATTCTGGAAATGATTGGCTTCAACTTGAATCGAAGAGAATAAATGCACCGGGGACAACATTAAGTAGTAAAATAACTATAGGTGCAATATATTTAAATCGACAAGATAGCGGTAGCTTGATAGAAAAGACAAATAGAGAAGGTTTTGTAGAGAATGAGGCATTTGAAGAGTTCAGATACGCAATTGTCAATGCTATAGAGAAAATCCAGACTTTGAGAAATATTGATAAGGATTTATTAAAAAAATATTATGGTCCATCGGGTAAAGCTGAACCGGTATTATCAAGTATTGAAGATTTAAAGATTGTTATAGATAAAAACATTGACGATATAAAATTAAAAAATTTAATCAATAAATCTCTGAAAAACATAGAGATAGATTATAAGAATATAACAGATGTATATATACGAAGTGCATCGGCAGGACTTAGTTTAAGTGTAGTGATTCATGAAATTGAAAAGATAATAGCTGAATTAAAGTCTGCTATTAAGGATGAAGAATCAACTGAACATGTCAAAAATTTGGTGCTAGATTTATCAAGAGTAACGGATGGATATGCATCAGTAATTAAATCAAAAAAACAGTCATTAGTGAATGTTTCAGATTTGATTGATGATGCACTGTTCAATGTAAAGTATAGATTGAAAGTACATGAAATTGAAGTGGTTAGCTCATATCGAGATAAAGACAGGCAAGAGATTATAAAATGTGCTTCTAATTTAGTTATAGGAACGATAATGAATTTGGTTGATAATTCAATATATTGGCTGGAATATTCTCATATTGTAAACAAAAAAATGTATTTTGATGTATCACTTGATTATGAAGGTTTTATAACAATTATTGTAGCAGATAATGGATATGGATTTACTTTGCCAACGGATCAAGTTGTTAAGCCTTTTGTTACGGATAGAGTTGGAGGCATGGGACTTGGTTTGCATCTGGCAGATGAAATAATGAAATCAAGTGAAGGGAGACTTGTATTTCCAGATAAAGGCGATGTGTATTTGCCAGAGGAATTTAAAAAGGGTGCTGTAATAGGTCTTTCATTTCCAATAACAAAGGAATAAACAGGAGGGAAATTATGGATTTACCAAAGAATGGTAGTGTTGTAATAATTGATGATAAGATTGAAGAAGCTTTTCCGTTAATGAATGCATTAGCTAAAAGAGGCGTGCCATATTCTTATTATGATGGCAAAAGTAAGAACTATCCGGAGAAAACACTAGATAATGTAAGAATTATTTTTTTGGATATGCATTTGGATGAAGCAGCCGGTGGTGCAACAAATACAAAAAATATAGTGAGCTTGTTGGTCGCAGGTATAGATGCACTTGTTAATGAAAATAATGGACCATATGTGGTTATGGTTTGGAGTAAACATGACTCCCAGCATTTGATAGAATTAGAGGATACTCTGTTGAATAAAAATAGTGTGTCTTGCAGACCAATTGCTGTTTTAAATATGGAAAAGTCACTATGTTTCGAGTCGATATATGATGAAAATAACGTAAAATCAGAATGGAAACTTAGATATGATGGAATGGACATTTTGGAAAAAAATCTAAGCGTACAGCTTAAAATGATAGATTCTTTTATGATATTATGCAATTGGGAAAATGGAATAAAAAATTCAGCCAGAGAAACGGTTGAAGCAATAGGAACTCTTTTTGATAGAAAAGATCAGAAATGGAATGATAATCTAAAGGCATGTATGATAAGAATGGCTAAGGCATATGCTGGACAGAATTTAGATATGTCAGATGAAAATATTATTAAGAATGTTTATTTTTCGATGAATAATATTTTAAGTGATTTTAATGGTGTAGAGACAGAACAAATTGTAAAAAAGATTGCAGGAGAAATACAATTTCCAAAAGAAAAAAAAGATATCGCTGGAAGAATACTGGTGTTAATAGAAGATGCAGGTAAAGAATACACATTATCGTGTGATGATAAAATATATTATATTTATGAAGATACGAAACTTATATGCCAAAATAAGGATATGATAAAATTGTTTAAAAATAAAGAAGATGGCTATAATAGAATTAGAGGACTTTTATATGATACATATTTATCAAATGTATGCTCTATTAATTCACTATTAAATATACGAAAAAATTTAATTGACAAAACAAGACCAGGAAATATTTATGAAGCTTCAGAAAAATTTAAAAAAGAGCTGTGTGATGT
>ERZ773202.1607-NODE-1607-length-13919-cov-2.726486_pt1 | contig 13919 bp, 8 predicted proteins | sample MGYA00580998_ERZ773202 | MGnify/ENA primary metagenome ERZ773202 (study PRJEB29015, sample SAMEA2737803) | human gut metagenome | biome: human gut; feature: human-associated habitat; material: faeces | place: China | collected 2012 ...
AGGTCGAGGAACAGCTGGGCGAACTGCTCCTTATACTTCTTTTCAAGCGTCGGGAACTCATCGCTAAGCAACCGCACAAGACCGTCCTGATCGATGGATGGCATCTGGATGACGACAAAGCGCGACGTGAGCGCTTCGTTCAGCTCGCGTGTGCCGGCATAGCCGTAGTTCATCGTGCCGATGAAGCGCGCGGCGGGATCGACCTCCACGCGCTCGTAGCCGGGAACGTCGATGGCGCGGCGGAAGTCGAGCGTCGCGTGCAGTACAGCAAGCGCCTCATTTTTTGCCATGTTGATCTCGTCGAGCACGCCGAAGCCACCATGCTTTGCGCAAAGGTACACGGGGCCGGGGCGGAAGCGGACCTCGCCGCCCTCGAACGTGTCCATGCCGATGAGGCTCGCGGCGTCCATGTTCACGTGGAACGACACGTCCCATGCGGGACGGGCGAAGACCTGGGCGAGGTTTTCCGCCAGCACGTTTTTGCCCGTGGCCTTGCTGCCCGCGAGCAGCAGGTTCTCCCCGCACAAAATGGCGGCGACCGCCGCCTCCCACACGTCCTTGCCATAATAATGATACCGCGGCTGCGGGATGCGGGTTTGCAGCTCCGGCGGCGTCGGATACTGCGCGTTAAATTCACGAATGCCATCCAAAAGGTCGGGACTCAGCCCCTCCTGTTTCAAAAATCCGACCACATCCGAAACCTCATTGTCGGACACAAACGCGCCCTGTACACGCTGCGGTTTCTGATAGCCCGACGGATAGAACAGCATATCGCCCTTTCCGAGCAGTTTCTCCGCGCCGTTCATATCAATAATGGTACGGGAATCCACTCCGGAAGAAACGGAGAACGCGATTCGTGACGGCACGTTGGCCTTGATGAGACCGGTGATGACATTGACAGACGGTCTCTGGGTCGCGATGACCAGATGAATGCCTGCCGCGCGGGCCAGCTGGGCCAGACGGCAGATGGCATCCTCTACTTCGCCCGGAGCCACCATCATCAGATCCGCAAGCTCATCAACGATGATGACGATCTGCGGCAGCTTCTTCGGTTTGTTCTCATCTTCGATATCCTGAATAGTTTCAATCTTCGCGTTGTATCCCTTTACGTCACGCACTCCGTATTTGGCAAACTTCTTGTAACGATCCGTCATCTCTGCCACTGCCCAGTTTAACGCGCCGGATGCCTTCTTCGGATCCGTCACGACCGGGATCAGAAGATGCGGGATACCATTATATACACTGAGCTCTACGACCTTCGGGTCTACCATGATAAGCTTGACATCCTCCGGATCTGCCTTGTAGATGATGCTCATGATGATGGTATTGATGCAGACAGACTTACCGGATCCGGTAGCGCCCGCGATCAGCAGATGCGGCATCTTGGCAATATCCGTCACCACAACCTGACCTCCGATGTCTTTACCAACCGCAAAAGCCAGCTTTGACGGGTGCTTTTGGAAGGTATCAGACTCCAGCAGGTCACGCAGGAATACGGATGTTTTCTCCTTGTTCGGAACCTCAATACCCACGGCAGACTTGCCCGGGATCGGCGCCTCAATACGGATATCCTCCGCAGCCAGGCTTAATTTGATGTCATCGGCCAGACCCACGATCTTGCTGACCTTGACCCCCTGCTCCGGATGAAGCTCATAACGGGTAACAGAAGGGCCGCAGCTGATATTCGTCACGGGACACTGCCGTGAAGTTTCGCAGTGTCTGCTGCAGCTTCACGGCAGTGTCCCGGTACTCCTGCTCAGAATAGCCGCCGGAATTTCTGCCGCCGCGCTTTAAGAGGCTGAGGGGCGGATAGACATATTCCTTCTTCGGTTCCTCTTCCGTTTCCTGAATCTGCTGTTCCACAGTCGCTTCACTGTCTGCAGTTTCTGCTTCTTTCTTCGCTGCTGCCGCTTTCTTTGCAGACTCCAGCTTCTTCTGAAGAGCCTCGGTATCGGTATCGATCACCTTGCCGCCGGCTGTTACCACATGCTTGTTCCCTTCCGGGATTGCGAAATCGGTGTTCTGCTCCGTCTTAACGGTGTAAGCCACATCCGGCTCTGGAAGATACTCCTCCGGGGCTGCCTCCTGCCATGCAGGCTCCTGCAGCCGGGTATATGTACACTCCTCATGTTCTGCTTTTGCAGGCTCATCCCACGGAGCCTCATCCTGAATCTGCTCCGGTTCCTGCTGATGCCCTGACAGCACTGTCTGATCATGCGCCGGATTCACCGCGGATTCTTCATCCAGTCTTCTGGCACCGCCGGTAAAAACCTCCCCCGCCTGCTCAAACTGTCCAAAACCGGACTCTGTCAGGCGCTTTGCCGCTGCCTCCAGATCATAGTCATCTTCCGGCATGGTAATACTGCCTGTAAAAATATCCGACAGATCCGGTTCCATGGCTTCCTCCGGAGACAGGCGCCGCCCGCGCGATGTTCCGGGAGCCGGAGCCTCCTCTGACGCCTCATCCGCAGCCTGACTGCCGGCCTGCAGGTCTGCGCTGCCGCCATCTTCACTGCTTTTCCCGTAATCTTCTTCATTGCTGTCATCCCTGCCAGCTTCGAAGCCTTCTTGCGGCATATCCTCTGCATCTTCATTGTCAGAAGCTGACAGCTTCGTGGAACCCAAATTCACGCCCCGCACCCGCTGCTCCTCCCGAAGACGCCTTCGTTCTTCCTGACGCTCGGCATAAAGCTCACGGCGCCGCTCCATATCTTCTCTTGCGTGCTGATAGGCCACATCGCTGTGACGTTTTACCGCTTTCACAAAAGAGCGCTGGGTAATGCACCATGCAGATGATCATTCCAACCGCCATGACCAGAAATGCTCCGATACTTCCGATAAAGGCACGGATTCCGCCAAACAGCAGGCCTCCAAACAGGCCTCCGCCCATACCGGATGCTGCTGAAAGGCGGTAATATTCAAAAATGCCTTTCCCTGCTTCCGGCTGCTGCCCGAACATCATCTGTGAAAAACCACATAACAGGAAAAACGCTGCGGCCGTAGCAACGGTCTTTTGCAGTACAATCCGGTTTTCGCGGTTGGCCTGATAAAAGCAGGTTCCGATAAAGAGAACCAGCGGAGCCACATAGCCCGGAAGGCCAAACAGGCCAATCTGGATTCCTCTTAAGAAATCACCTGCAAATCCGCACAAATGAAAATTGCTCAAAAATAAAAGCACAGCCAGAGCAAATGACCCTAACACAATGACCTCTGCACGGACCAGTCCCTCCTGCTCCGGTTCCGGCTCCTGGACCCGCCTCGGTCTGCCCGGTTTGCGTCCTTCTGACGCTCCCTGAGCACCGGAACGCACAGACTTTCTACTGCCTGCCGCTTTTCCCGTTCTGTCTGAATTTACTCGATTTTGCTGTTTCTTCGCTGCCACAAACTTCGGCCTCCTCTTTCCCAATGTAGTTAGTATACAAAAAAATATCAGGAAATGCAAGCCACGGAAAACCGGACACAGGATTCCCAAACGGTCCCGACAGAGCTTACGCTCCTGCTTCAATCTGCTGATACAAATACCTAAGTGCCTCCCGAATCCCTCCAACCTCATCGATCAGTCCGGCCTTTACCGTATCCTGGCCTACCAGCACAGTACCGAGATCTTTCGTCAGCATTTCCGTGTTCAGCATCAGCTTCTTCACCTGATCGTAGGCGATCTTTGCGTGCTCACTCACAAAAGTCAGGATCCGGTCCTGGATCATCTCAAAATACTCATAAGTCTGGGAAGCCCCGATCACGGTCCCGCTCATCCGCACAGGATGCACCATCATGGTCCCAGTCGGCACAATAAAGGAATGATCTGTTGACACTGCAAGCGGCACTCCGATGGAATGGCTGCCGCCCAGGACCAGGGATACCGTCGGCATGGAAAGAGAGGCGATCATCTCCGCAATGGCCAGGCCGGCATCTACATCACCTCCAGAAGTATTTAGCAATACCAGAAGGCCTTCCACGCTGTCGTCATCTTCCAGCTGCGCCAGCTTTGGCAGGATTTGGTCATATTTGGTGGTTTTCGTATTGCCGGAAAGATTTTCATGGCCTTCCACTTCTCCGATAATGGAAAGCAGACAGATTTTGTGTTTGCCGTTGCTGCCATCCAGGATAGCCCGGGCATCGTTCTGGTTCACATTTTCTTCGTTATTCATATAAGGATCTCCTTCTCTTCCATACTATAGATATTTACAAATATCCCCCATAACTCAGGATATATTCGCATTTTCTCCGCGAATGCGTTATACTAGGGGCAATACGAAATCCGGAGGAATTATGAGTGATGTCAGACTATACCGTAAGCAGAATTTTACCCACCGATAAGCGCGCTGTGCGCCAGATGGACGCATTATTAGAAAAAGAAGGAATCGAGCGGGACAAAAACCTCGATTACAGCATCGGACTGTTCGATGATAATTACGATCTTGTGGCAACCGGATCCTGTTTTGCCAACACACTGCGCTGTATGGCTGTTTCTTCCGAGCATCAGGGAGAAGGCCTGATGAACCAGATCATCTCCCATCTGATCGAGTTTCAGTACAGCCGCGGCAACACCAGTCTCTTTCTGTATACAAAATGTAATACTGCGCGTTTCTTTGGTGATCTGGGCTTTTACGAAATTGCCCGGGTAGAAGGCAAAGTTGTTTTCATGGAAAACCGCAGGACCGGCTTTGCCGATTATCTGAAGCGGCTGCAGAAAGAAACCGCAGATTTCACGGCAACAGAAGGAAATCCGGCTCCGCCTGTGAAAACCGGTGCTGTCATCATGAATGCCAACCCCTTCACCCTGGGTCACCGCTACCTCTTAGAGCAGGCAGCCTCAGCCGTAGATCTGCTCCATGTGTTTGTGGTATCCGAAGATGTCTCCCTCGTTCCTTTCTCCGTCCGCAAACGGCTGGTGGCAGAGGGCTGCGCAGATCTTCCAAATGTGATCTGCCACGAAACCGGTCCCTACATGATTTCCAACGCCACCTTCCCATCCTACTTTTTAAAAGACTCCGACACTGTCATCCGGTCCCACGCCAAGCTGGATATTCAGGTCTTTCTGCGCATTGCCAAGGCCCTGTCCGTGACCGACCGCTTCGTGGGCGAAGAACCCTTTAGCCAGGTAACCGGCATCTACAATCAGGTGATGGCAGAGGAACTGACAGCCGCAGGCCTTGGCTGCAACATCATCCCGCGAAAGGCCGATGAGGACGGTGCCATCAGCGCCTCCGAGGTACGCTGCCTGATCAAAGGCGGCAACTTTGAAGCACTAAAAAAGAAGGTGCCAGCATGCACCTTCCAGTATTTCACCTCCGAGGCCGCCGAACCTGTCATTCAGAAGATCCGGTCAGCCGCAGAGGTACGGCATTACTAAATTTTACATCAGCGGCGCAAACAGCCGCAGCACCTTACCCGCGATCTTCTTCGGCATCGGATAGGTTCTGCAGTCTTCCAGTGTGATCTCCTGACAGTGTTTCAGGGTTTCCTGGAAGTCGGCTTCGGCCTGCTGTACAGCCGGATTCCTGAACAAGTACACGGCGCACTCAAAATGCAGATGCAGGCTCCGGTAGTCCATGTTGATGGAGCCTACCACAGCTTTCGTGTTATCACTGGTAAATACCTTGGCATGTACAAAGCCAGGCATATACTCATAGATCTTCACGCCGGCCTGAAGACGCTCCGCGTAATAAGACCGGGCCAGGAGGTACGCATAGATCTTGTCCGGAATATGCGGCATGATGATGATCGTCTCAATACCGCGCTTTGCCGCAAACGTCAGTGAAGTGATCATATCACTGTCCAGGATCAGATACGGTGTCATGATATGCACATAATAGCGGGATTCGTTTAAAATATCCATATAAACATGCTGTCCTACTGTCTCGTTATCCAGCGGACTGTCCCCGTATGGCATCACAAAGCCGGTACCGTCCGGCTCTTTCGGGTTTGAAGCAGCCGGCCGGTACAGATACTGGGCATAATCATCCGTTCTGTGTTCTGTAATATTCCACATCTGCAGAAACATCATCAGAAATCCGGTGGCCGCATCACCCTTCAGCATAATGGCGGTATCCTTCCAGTGTCCAAACCGCACCTTGCGGTTAATGTACTCGTCTGCCAGATTCACTCCGCCGGTAAAGGCAGTGTGGCCATCAATGATTGTGATCTTACGGTGGTCGCGGTTATTCTGATAGGAAGAAAGGACCGGACGCACCGGAGAAAACATCTTGCAGTGGATTCCGTATTTTTCCAGCTGCTTTGGATATCCGTAAGGCATCAGGGTAAGACAGCACATACCATCGTACATAAAACGCACTTCCACACCGGCGGCCGCCTTCTCTTTCAGGATTTCCAGAATACTGTCCCACATTTCGCCTTTTTCCACGATAAAATATTCCATGAAAATATAACGTTCTGCTTTCCTCAGTTCCTCCAGAAGCACCGGATACATGTCATCTCCCAGCGGAAAATACTGTGCGCTGGTGTTTTCCCAGATTGGATATCCTCCATACCTGTTCATATAGTAGGCCAGCCGCGCAGTTCCCCGGCTTTCACGGTACAGACGTTCCATAACCTCCGGCCGCTGTCTCAGCATCGATTCCGTTTCCTTTATAATTTCTTTCAGTCTCCTGTCAATGGCCCGGGTTCCCGGCTGCGTCTCCACAAACAGATAAAACAATGCGCCAAACACCGGAAACACCAGCACAGGAATGATCCAGGAGAGCTGATAAGATGGATTCTGATTTTTATTGATAATGTAGATCACAACAACCGCACTCAGTCCAACAAAGCCGCCATACAGGTAAAATACATGTTCCCGCAGCCACTGAAAGCTCAGACAGAGGATCACAAGCTGGATCAGAAGTGCCGTGATCACAAATGTGGTTCGCCCGAATATTACCCGCAGAAAACGTCCCCAGGTCTTCTTTTTCGGCTTATGCAGTTCCCATTCTTCCTGAATATTCATAGTTCTAGTCTCCTGTCTGCTACTCTTCTTCCGGTATCATTTATTGTTTCTTTCTTGCCGTTCCAAGATGGATCTTGTCGCGTCCCACCTGCTGTACTGTAATTTCTTCTTTTTCTTTTGGTTCCACACCCTTTGCGATCAGCCTTGTCTTTGAATAATACTGGGTATCTGCAGCCTTCCCGTTCACGCAAATCTTAGACCAGATGTTGAACGGTCCTCCGAATACGATCACCTGATCCGTATTATGCACTGTAGTTCCCTGGATGATCGGTGTAACCCCAAACTCCAGCTGTGTTGCCTGATACGGAGATTCTCCTCCATAAACCTCATGATCACCATACAGGATATCATACTGGAGGAGCTTCATCGCATCCAGGTAGCTCTGGGTATCCGTATCCCAGGCATCCAGATGCCGCTGATGAAAACGCAGCATGGTTCCTTCATGGATATCCAGCATATTCAGCACATGCGCCGCAAGCTGGTATGCCTCTACATTCCGTTTCACCGCCGGGAGATTCACATTGTTCCACACAACATATTTTGTCTGGAAGAGGCTTTCATTCTCCATCTCCTGAGCTGTCCACTCAAAACCCGGCAGGTGGTCTCCATACAGCACCAGAACGGTCGGTTCCATACGGGTATTCAGCATATTGATCAGCTGCCCCACAAATTCATCCATCTCATGGATCTGCTCGCAGTAATACTCAAAAGACGGATATTTTCCATGCCCCTGTACGGAAATCGTGTATACAAAATCACTTCCGATCGAGGAATCCAGTACTTTTTCAATTTCTCCCACCAGTACCTTGTCCTTACACCAGCCAGTCGGATTCCGCTCAATGTCATACATGTATTCGATTGGGGTAAACGTATCAAATCCAAGCTGGGCAAATACCTTGTGGCGGTCATAGAAGGTTGCCTCATTATTATGCACCGCATGAGCCTTGTAGCCCAGATTTTTCATATCAAAGGCCATACTCTCGCAGGCCGTTTTCTGCAGGATCGTCTTGTACGGATATTCACCCGGACCGAAAAAATCCAGATTCATGGCACTGATACATTCAAACTCTGTATTGGCTGTGCCGGCTCCTACAGACGGAACGCTTAAATATCCGGATGGAAAATTTCGTTCCAGGAAATGAAACATCGGAATGGGATCACCCTGCACCGGATTATTTCGCCATAGTGTCGGATCAAAAAAAGATTCCAGCTGAAGCATGATGATATTCGGATAACGTCCTTCTATGGTTTTCGGAACCTCCACCTGGGTCTGCTCCTCGCTCTCAAGCTGATCCACCGCTTCCGTGTCATAACCGTCCGGCTTGTCAATCCCTGTATTCAACAGAGAGTTGGCAAAACAGTACGCCACTCCATAATCCTTGTAGGCCTGGCCGATGTTTCCAAAATGAAGTGCCACACGGCCGGAGGCAACTGAAAAATTCAACATTCCCCAGATTACCAGCATGGTTACAGCAGCCACACAGCCGGACTCTGTAAGGTTTACTTTCTGCAGATCCACCGGTGCCTTTCGCCAGAGCAGCACGCAAAAAAGGATAGCTGCCACAGCTGCCGCTGCCATCAGAATAATCTGCCACCAGGTCAGATAGGTTGTCAGAAGTGTTGCAGCATATTTCACCAGACGAAGATCCGCCGCAGTAAACGGCGTTGTCCGGAACACCAGAAGCACACTATTGATAATTGCCGCAGCAAAGCCGATCACCAAGAACACAACCGCCAAAAATACTTTGTGCCTTGTAAAAAATACCAGCAGAAACGGGGCCAGAAGCAGCAGCGTATCCAGCAAGAATACCATCGGCGCATGAATCATAAAACGAACCGTTCCCACAAAGGATTTTCGATTCAGAATCTCTGTTACCACATTGAGCAGCAGTGCCGTTCCCAACAGAATCCCCAGTATCTTCCACAACCGCTTCATAGCTTATCTGCCTGTCCTTTCTCTCTTGCACTCGTTCTCGTGACTTCGTCACTCGATTGCCTCGTCGTTCGCCAGAAGCATGCAAGCATGCTTCTGGCTCTCTTGCACTCGTTACATTTTAGCATATTCTGGGGAAAATCAACATAGTATTTTTTATAAACGAATCTGCGGAAGCAATTGAATTTTTCTGTACTTTCTCCTATAATAAACCGTATGTGACTTTTTGGCCGGCCCTATTGCAGGATATTTCCTGATATTTCCGGCAAATTCACACAATTCCATACAGAAAAGTGAGGATATATTATGACTGATACTCTTGTACAGGGACTTGCTTCCCTGCTTGGGGGAAAAGTATCCGGCGAAGTGATCATCTTTATCATCTCCATGATCCCGATCCTGGAGCTGCGAGGCGGACTGCTCGCTGCATCCCCCGCCCTCTTAAATGTTCCGATCCTGCGGGCCATTCCCATCTGCGTGATCGGAAACCTGCTCCCGATTCCATTCATCCTGCTGCTCATTGAAAAAATCCTGAATGTCATGGAACGCATTCCCGGACTTGGAAAGTTTGCTGTCTGGATCCGGCAAAAAGCCGATAAAAACAAAGGACAGATTGAAAAATTCGGATTCTGGGGCCTGGTTCTTTTTGTAGGCATCCCACTTCCAGGCACCGGCGCCTGGACCGGCTCCCTGGTGGCCGCCCTGCTTCACATGAAATTCGGCAAAGCCATCGGCGCCATCCTCATTGGAATTATCATGGCTACCGTGATCATGTCTCTTTTATCCTACGGACTGCTTGGTGCAATTTTCGCCTAAATGATACAGTTGCTGGAAACGCCAGTTGAAAAATGCTCCGGTCCCCTGTATTTTTCGACTGGCGTTTCCCGATTCCATCTGTACAAAAAAGCTCCCGGCCTGCGAAAGCAGGTTCGGGAGCTTTTTTTCCGCTACAGCACAAGTCATTCCATCCGGAACTGACCCGCTCATGCTGCCCGGCGGACCGGGACAGCTATGAACGATTTATATTGAATTTCTCACGAACGATTACTCGTTGTCGTCACCGTACAGCTTAACCAGCTTGGTCAGGTACTCGTAACGCTCCTTAGCCTCTGCCTCGTTTCTAGCGAACAGGGTAGCTGCTCTCTCCGGATTCTTCATAGCCAGAGATGCGTAACGAACCTCGCCCTTCAGGAAGTCCTGATAGCCTTCCATGTTCGGAGCCTTGCTGTCCAGGCTGAACTTCTTCTCAGCAGCCGGGTTGTAACGGAAGTTGTTCCAGTAACCGGTCTCAACTGCCAGCTTCTCCTCGGTCTGAGCTTTGCTCATGCCCTTCTTGATACCATGGTTGATACACGGAGCGTAAGCCATGATCAGGGACGGACCCGGATATGCCTCTGCCTCAGCGATAGCCTTAACAGTCTGAGCGTAATCAGCACCCATGGAGATCTGAGCTACGTATACATAGCCGTAAGACATTGCGATGCTTGCAAGATCTTTCTTCTTAGTCTCTTTACCGCCAGCTGCGAACTGAGCTACAGCACCAGTCTTGGTAGCCTTGGAGGACTGACCGCCGGTGTTGGAGTAAACCTCGGTATCGAATACCATAACGTTGATGTCCTTACCGGAAGCAAGGATATGGTCTACGCCGCCGAAGCCGATATCGTAAGCCCATCCGTCACCACCGAATACCCACTGGGACTTCTTAGCCAGGTAGTTCTTGTTTGCTACGATGTACTTGCAGGTCGGGCAGTCAATGCCTTCCAGAGCTGCAACTAACTTATCGGTAGCAGTACCATTGGTAGCACCTACGGTGAAGGTATCTAAGTACTCTTTGCATGCAGCCTTCACTTCGTCAGAAGCGTTCTCGTTTGCTGCAACCTGCTCTACCTTCTCCTTTAACTCATCACGGATTGCGTTCTGAGCCAGTAACATACCGTAACCAAACTCTGCAGCATCCTCGAACAGGGAGTTATCCCATGCCGGACCCTGGCCCTTAGCGTTTACGGTGTAAGGAGTAGACGGTGAAGAGTTACCCCAGATAGAAGAACATCCGGTTGCGTTGGAGATGTACATTCTGTCACCGAACAGCTGGGTGATCAGCTTAGCGTACGGAGTCTCACCACATCCAGCACATGCGCCGGAGAACTCAAGTAACGGCTGTTTGAACTGGCTTCCCTTAACGGTTGTCTCTTTATATTTATCAATGACATCCTGTTTGATCGGAAGTGTCTGACCGTAGTCATAACCCTTCTGAGCCTCCAGATTCTTGTCAAGACTTACCATCGTAAGTGCTTTCTCACCCTTCTTGCCCGGGCAGACATTTGCACAGGAACCACATCCGGTACAATCCAGGGAAGAAATAGTCATCACGAACTTGTACTGCGGCATACCTGTAAGCGGCAGTGTCTTTGTTCCTTCCGGAGCGGCAGCAGCCTCTTCCTCGGTCATCGCGATCGGGCGGATAACTGCGTGCGGGCACACATAAGAACAGAAGTTACACTGGATACAGTTGTCCGGATTCCAAACCGGTACATTGACTGCGATACCACGTTTCTCGTATGCAGCGGAACCAGACGGAGTTGTACCATCTACATAATCGGTAAATGCAGATACCGGCAGGTTGTTACCCTCCTGAGCATTAACAGCAGCCTGAACGGTGTTGACAAACTTAACAACATCTGCTCTTCCCTCGGTTGCGTGAGTCATCTCAAGTCCCTCGTCCTCGCCGTTCTTCCAGCTTTCCGGAACCTGAATCTCTACAACGTTCTGAGCGCCTGCATCGATAGCAGCCCAGTTTTTCTTAACAACATCTTCGCCCTTACGACCGTAGGTTGCCTTTGCAGCAGCCTTCATCAGTTCGATCGCTCTCTCCTCCGGAATAATATTTGCCAGCTTGAAGAATGCGGACTGAAGAATGGTATTGATACGGGTCGGGCCCATACCGGTCTCGATACCCAGTTTAACACCGTCGATGGTGTAGAATTTAATCTTGTGGTCAGCGATGAACTTCTTAACCTGTCCCGGTAAGTGCTGCTCCAGCTCTTCCATGTTCCACGGGCAGTTTAACAGGAATGTACCGCCGTCAACCAGTTCCTGAACCATGTTGTACTTACGGATGTAAGCCGGGTTGTGACAGGCAACAAAGTTTGCCTTGTGGATCAGGTAGGTGGATTTGATCGGTTTATGACCAAAACGAAGGTGGGACATTGTAACACCACCAGATTTCTTGGAGTCATAATCGAAGTAAGCCTGTGCGTACATATCGGTATTGTCACCGATGATCTTGATGGAGTTCTTGTTAGCACCTACAGTACCGTCAGCACCAAGACCCCAGAACTTACAGTTTACAGTTCCTTCCGGAGTGGTAACAAGCGGTGCGCCAAGCTCCAGGGAAAGGTTGGTAACATCATCTACGATACCGATGGTGAACTGTTTCTTGGTTGTGTTCTCATATACAGCTACGATCTGAGCCGGTGTGGTATCCTTGGAACCAAGTCCGTAACGACCTGTGAAGATCGGAGTCTGATCGAATTTTGTACCCTTTAATGCTGCTACTACATCAAGGTAAAGCGGCTCGCCAAGGGAACCTGGCTCTTTGGTGCGGTCTAATACGGAAATCTGCTTAACTGTATCCGGAATAGCGTCTACGAGTGCGCTGGCTACGAACGGACGGTACAGGCGAACCTTTACAACGCCGACTTTCTTTCCAGCTGCTACGAGGTAATCGATCGTCTCCTCGATGGTATCGTTGACAGAACCCATTGCGATGATAACGTGCTCTGCATCCGGAGCGCCATAGTAGTTGAACAGCTTGTAGTCTGTGCCAATCTTCTCATTGACCTTGTCCATGTATTCCTGAACAATCGCCGGAAGTGCATCGTAGTACGGGTTGCAAGCCTCTCTTACCTGGAAGAAGATATCCGGGTTCTGAGCAGAACCGCGCTGACACGGGTGGTTCGGGTTCAGTGCATTCTTACGGAATGCATCGATTGCATCCATATCTGCCATATCTTTCAGATCTTCATAATCCCAGGTCTCGATCTTCTGAATCTCATGGGATGTACGGAAACCATCGAAGAAGTTAATGAACGGAATCTTGCCCTTGATGGATGCCAGATGTGCAACCGGGGTTAAATCCATAACTTCCTGTACGCTGGATTCACACAGCATCGCGCAGCCTGTCTGACGGCACGCATAAATATCAGAATGGTCACCGAAGATGGATAACGCATGGCTGGCCAGTGCACGAGCAGAAACATTAAATACGCCCGGGAGCTGCTCACCTGCAATCTTGTATAAGTTCGGGATCATCAGAAGCAGACCCTGGGAAGCGGTGTACGTGGTTGTCAGCGCACCTGCTGCCAGAGATCCGTGTACTGCACCTGCTGCACCTGCCTCAGACTGCATCTCTGTAATCTGAACTGTGTGGCCGAAAATATTGGTTCTTCCGTCTGTTGCCCATTCATCGGTAGCCTCAGCCATCGGAGAAGAAGGGGTAATCGGATAGATAGCTGCCACGTCGGTGTATGCGTAAGAAGCATGCGCTGCTGCGTGGTTTCCATCCATGGTTTTCATCTTTCTTGCCATAGTTTGTTTTTCCTCCTTAAAGGTATGATGAAAATTTTTATTTATTTCAGACCACTGAAACGGTCTAAAAGTCCACTGGTTATTATAGCATACACTATTGCAATTGTCCAATCGGGATTACGCATTTTCTGTATCTATTTACATACAAAAAAGTTAGCCATTTATAAGTTTTTTCAGGGATTTTCGCTTCAGCATCCTGCACAGTTCTTCCTGAATTTCCGCGAGTTCGCAGTGAACAGAACAGGTCTGTCCGTCTGCGCTGTTCCTGGCACAGTCATAGCCAGGTTCCAGGCAGTCAATGATGAACATTCCCGGATCGATCGTTGTATAAACATCATAAAGTGTTATCTGATCAAGATCACAGTTCAGAGAATATCCCCCATGAACACCACGATACCCTCTGACCATTCCTGATTTCTGCAGTTTTTTCAGGATTTTGTATGCAAAAGGTGC
>ERZ773202.1608-NODE-1608-length-13917-cov-2.627254_pt1 | contig 13917 bp, 13 predicted proteins | sample MGYA00580998_ERZ773202 | MGnify/ENA primary metagenome ERZ773202 (study PRJEB29015, sample SAMEA2737803) | human gut metagenome | biome: human gut; feature: human-associated habitat; material: faeces | place: China | collected 2012 ...
CGGCTTTTTGCACCCGTGCCCGTATATGAGCCGATTTTTACAGGCGCGTTCCACAGAGCCTTGTCCTCGGCGGTGACATGCTTGACGGTATCGCGGATATGCGAGCCGCAGAGCAGAGTCTTGTCGAGGAAGCAGTGGAAGTTGAGCCCAGTCGTGTCTGCGGGGCAGAAATCCGCCTGCATGAGTATATATGCGTCGAGGACAAAGGCGTCGGTGTCCCTGTCCGCCTTGATACCCGAACAGCCGGATTCGACAACGTTCAAATCTGTGTCGAATGTCAAGCAGTCGATTATAGTCGTCAGCACATCGTGGCAGGTCGCGCCGCCCTTGCTATACGGGACATGGATAGCAAGCTTAACTTTTATATTCGCAAGGCGGCAATATTCATTCTTGACCAACACGCCCTCATCGTTCGCGGTGAAGCTGTCGACTATATCCATCTCCCCTATTCCGACCGCGACGGTCACACGCTTTAGCGGTATCTCTTTTTTGACGGCGGGATATTCGGTTATGAATCTTATCCCGCTCAGTCTCGTCTGCTCGGACAGCCAGTTAGCTATCTGCGAGGGAAGAACACTGATTGTACTCATAAAAACCTCCTTTATCGGGTCGCCGGGAAAACCCCGGCGACCCTTTGAGTTATTCCGTTATCTCGACGACCGTCCGCACGACCGCCCAGACATAGAGCACCTCTTCACCGAACTTTATCTTCTCCGCGCGGTCGATCTGGTATTTTATATCGCCGTCGATTATCAGCGCGTCCTCGTTGACCGTCAGGTCATGCTCGGGCGGACCGATATAGAGATAATAGCCCTGCGAATTGTAGCCTATCTCGGTGTTTACGCCGTAGAGATACATCTTGTTCTTGTATCTCAGCGGCTGAATAAAGCCCTTGAACGGCGCGGACTGAGTGGAGTCGGTGTTCTCGATAACGAGTGTTCTGCCCCACTTTTCAAATTCCGCTGAGAGATTCATATCTCCACCCCGCAGCAGAAAAAGCCGTCGTCGCTCAAAAGAGGCGTGAGCTCGGCGAGAGCAGCGTCGCGCACGGATGCAGCGAATTTGAGCGAGCTGTCCGCGCTCTTTTCGACGGAGATATCGCCCGCCTTGAAGCTCTGTATGCCGTCGGCGCTGCCCGCGCGGCGCACGCACAGGGCGTAATAGGCGAGTCCCGCGGCCGCCTGAGCGATGCGGACATCGTCCCTGTCCGCATCGGCCTTCAATCGCGAATTCACGCGTTCAAGGGAGCTCAGAGCTATTCCGAGGCAGACTTTTTCTTCGTCCTCGCCGATATCCGTCAGCTGCCTGAGCAGAGAGAGTACGCTCCACTGAGTTATCATGCTCTCACCCCCGCCGTCAGACGGTAAGGGTGCGCGCGGCGGAGTCGAATATCCTTGCGAAGCCCGCAGTCGAGCTTATAACCGCGCGTTCGAGCTGGCGGTCGATGAGCTTGTCATACTCGGTGGATACGGGGCCTGTGGTGACCATTTCGATGGCGCAGCTGCGGTCGATACCGATTATCTTGCCTGCGGGCACACACGAGCCCTTTATAAGATCTGCGCCGAGGGGAGTTATAACTTCGCCCGTCGCGTGGAAATTGAGACCTGCCGCAGCGTCCCTGAACTCACTGATGCCGAGCATCTGCGCGACCTGCGCGGGAGCGGCAATAATCGTGTTGAGCTCATAGGGATCGAAGAGATTCCAGAAGTTGACAAGGTCGGTGTAGGTGAGCTTACCTGAGGATGCGACGGCAGTGTTGGAGGCGGCGTTATCATTGCCGTCGCCGTTTATGAGCACATCGACCGCGTCGCTGAGCTGAGTGCGCGCGATATATGCGCCGATCTGGCGCAGAGTCACCGTAAACAGGTCGAGACGCTGGAAGCGGACGGCTTCATAGGAAGCGACAAGCGAACGGCCGCGCTTTTTCAGATGAACAAGGTTCGCCTTGCTCTTGACGCTGGTTTCGGGGATGAACGCGCCCTCGGCGACGACTTTGAGTTCCTTTTCATCGTCGCTCGGCTCGCAGGCTATCGAGCGATAGTCGAGCGAGTCTATAACCGTAGTCGATGCGACGATGCGCGGCAGGACATTTGCATCCTGCATACCCTGCCTGACGGCGCGGGAAACATACTCGGGGAAGAGCACGGCGGAGTCGGAGGTCTTGAAGAACTTGTCAACAACGTCGCTGCCCGCTCCGCTGACCTTGATATCAAAGCGCTTGAGCTGGCGCTGATATGCGTCAAGTCCCTCGAGAGCAGTGCCGCTGTAGTTCTCCGAGGGGTCGATTTTTTCGAGTGCGCCGGTGAAATCACCGGAAGCGTAGAGACCTTTTTCAAGTCTGATGTTATCAAAAGCAGTCATATTATTCTCCTTTCAGAATCAGAGCATGAAGCTCACTGTTTTGGCGGTTGTGTTGACGCTGAGCACGAGATAGGTGTTGCCCTTTGTGCTCGCCTTGACTCCACCTGCGCCGTCAGATGCGAGAGCCGCATAGCCGACCGCCGGGGCGTCCGTGCCCGTATAGGGCATAGTGACAACACCCGAGAGCTGGACGCCCGCATATCCGCCGTTTACATTCACGCTGACGCCGCAGAACTTTGCGTCCGCGCCTGCCGCCGAAACGGTATCGTTTGCGCTGACCGCGACGGGCATGCCCGCCTTGAGTCCGCTTGCCGCCTTGAGCGTGAGTACATTTTCACAGAAACCTTTAGTTGAAACTGACATAATTATCCTCCTTTAAATTCTGAACTCGCTGTTGCCCGAACGGGCCTCGGTATTTTTGGGCGAGAGCTGGCTGTTGAGCTTTCCGCCGCCCGAAAACGCCTTTTTCAGCTCTCTGAGCTGCTCGAGACCGAGCGTGCCGCATATCGCCGAGAGACTCTCGCCGCGCATATCCGGCAGAGCCGCCGCGCCCATGCGTATCACATCGCATATGAGCTCCTCGCGGTACTCTTTGCCCTCGCGGGCGAGCTGTTCGAGCTCGTCGATATAGCCGTAAAGTCCCGCCGCCTCCGCCTTTGTGAGGGTCACTCCCTCATTGGCGCAGGAGAGGCGTTTGACTGTTTTCACCGTCTGCTCGTCCGCGCGGTAAGACTTAGTAACGCCTGCCGCGGGCTGAGCCGGCACGGCAACAAACGACCACTCATAGGCGTCCGTCGGGTCGCAGAGTATCCTGTGGCAGAGCTTGCCTCCCTACCCTTTATATGGGCGCACGGATCGGTTCGCCCGTCCTTGCCGCAGATTGAACAGACGCTTCTGCCGACCGAGCAGCCGACACTCGTCTCTTTCTTTATCCCCGCGTCTATCTCTTCAATAAGTGCGGCGTTCTTTTCGCTGCGCGGCATATATGCCCGCGCGCAGAGCTTCGTGTATTTTTCGCCCGCCGAGGTCGCTTTGCTCTCGTCCGTCTCGACGCGGCAGGAAAATATCCTCGCCGTCTGATCCCTGCCGCTCATGCTGTGGTCGAATATCCCCGTCTTGCCGACAAAAAGCTCGGCTAACTTTTCGAGCGCGGGAATATCGAAGCGCTCGAAGTCCCTGTCGATTTCATTGTCGCAAAGCACGATACCGAAGGTATAGACCTCGTCGGCGCTCAGCGGCTTTACGGTATAATTGTTGATAAGCTCCAGCTCCTGCGGAGTCGGAGCGCCTGAAAGAACGCTGTTCTGCGTAGTTATCACTCCCCGTTTTCAATCTCTTTTCTGATTTTTTCCGCCTGCGCCGCATAGAGCTCGGCGCGTGCAAGCTCAACATTGTCCTGAAGAGTCACATCGTCCCACTCGGCCGTCACCTGCGAGGGCGTTCCCTCGAAGAGCAGATATGTGCGGCATATGCGCTCGATGACGGGTGTCAGAATGCGGCGGTATGCGTCGATCTCGCTGGTGAGCACGTCCGCCTGCTGGGTCGACATACGTTCCGTTGACGACCATGACAGGCCGAGCATAAAAGGCGGCAGTCCGGTTTTTGCGACTATCTGTTCGAGCATCTGGCGCACGGGCACCTCGCTGTCGAGAATCTGATTGTCCGCGCCGATGACCTTTATCTGAACATCGCCGACGGCGACAAAATCTTTTACCGCGCCGCCCGTCTGCATCGCCTCGCTCCATTCCTTTGCCACCTGCATAGCGCGCTCTTTGGCGTATGCGCGGTCGAGCGAGTCGTTCTGCGGCTTATATGTGACCGCAAAGCGGATGTTCCCCATGCGCTCCCAATTGAGCCCGATAGTCTTGTAGATTTTCATGAGTATCCCGCTGACAAACGGCAGGCCTTTGAGCATCGAACAACCGCAGACTTCGCCCGGCTGCGGGTTGAGCACAGACAGCAATACAAGCTCGGGTCGCCTGACCGGCGACGGCATACCGACGCACGAGGCGGAGAAGATATCAACTCCGACTCCGTCCGAGGCGCGGCGAAGCTCGATATTTTCAAGCGGAGAGTTGAACAGCGCCGCGATATGCCCGTCCGAGTCCGTCACCATCTCGCCGACCGCCGTGCCGCAGGTAAGAAGCTGCTCGAAATAAGTTGAAACAAAGCTTTCGAGTCCGCACTGGTTGCCGCCGACGGGAACATTGCGAACGAAATTGTCGAGCTTATGCTGCAGGCGCTCGTCGGCGCATCTGACCTCAAAGCCGCCCGTCAGGCGGACGGTCTTGAATATTGCGGCGTCGATTATCGGCACGGCTTCGCGCATGGCGTAATAGAGCCGCGTCTGATTGCCGCCGAGCGGAGTATAGCTGTCGAGCAGTCCGAGCCCCGACGCGGGACGCGCCGAGGTCTGCACCGCCGCAGGCTCGGGAGCGGTTTTCTTTCTTTTGAACGGATTTATTGTTATTCCTCCTTTTCATGACGGCCGACCGCCCGGCCGTCATCTGCTCATGGCGAGCGCGAAAAAGCCGTCCTCCTCGTGCGCGAGCACTGTGGAGACGAAATAGCGCACATCGTCCATGGCGTGGTCGTATTCCTTTCTCGGAGCATCGCGTGCGGCAGTGTTATCCCATCTGTAGAGGGAAAATTCCCGAAGGCAGTCCGTGCATGACTGCGAGAAAAGGATGCGCCGCTCCTTGAGGGCATCCGAAACGCGGCGGATGCCGTCTATAACGTCATTTTTTGCAGGCACGGCGCGGAATCTGCCGTGGCGGCGGATACATTCGAGGAAGCTCGCGGCGGAGGGGTCGACTATGACCGCCTCTATGTTGAGGTCGCCCGCAAGCTGTTCGAGCGCGGCGTAGTGCTCCTCATCGGTGCGCTGCTCGCCCTCTCTGCGGCTGTCGAAATAGTATTCGCTCAGCCTGTACCACCGCCCGCCGTACTCGCCCCAGAGTCCGAACGACGACGGGTTGACCGTACCGTAATCGCAAGAGATGAAGTAGCGCGACGGTATGCCTGCAGGTTCCGCGACATGAGCCGAGCGCGAAAAGAACGGATAGACGAGTCCCTGCGCCGCGACCCATTTGCCCAGCACGAAGCGGTCATAGAACGCGCCGCTGTAAAGGCTCTCGTATCTGCGCTTTATCGCAGGCGTGAGCGACGGATTGTCGTCCATGGTGAAGTGGAGATACAGGCAGTTTTTCTCCGCGATCTTTTTTATCCATTCCTCGTAGAACCAGTGCAGAGGCGTATCGGGGTTGCAGTTGAACCACAGCTTCGAGCCGTCGAGCGAGCAGCGCGCCAACGCCTGTTCGACAAACGAGCGCGGCATCAGAGCCACCTCGTCTAAAAGCACGCCGCCGAGTGTCATGCCTTGAATGAACGCCGCCGAGCCCTCGTCCTTGCCCCCAAATAAATAAAATCGGTTGCGCCTGCCGGAGTATTCTATCTCCACCAGATGCTGAGACAGCTTTTCGCGGCAGTCGAAGCCGAGCCGGCGCAGGATGGGCAGAATCGGCGTGATTATGTTTCTTCTAAGCGAAGTCACCGTCTTGCCGCACAGCGCGAAAGATGTATCGTCAAACGCCGAAAACGCCCACGCGACAAATGAGACAGACATACACACCGTCTTGCCGGAGCGCACCGCGCCGTCGCAGATTATCGCGTCAAAATTCCTGTCTGGGCTCGACGGGCACCACCAAGAGAGCACCCGCAGCTGTTTTTCCGAGAAGCTCTCAAAAGTGTTGTTTTTGCGTTTACTCACACGCATCATCCCCGCGCAGAGCACGCGCACTGCGGTCAAGCGCAGAGAGGAAATCCGAATTTTCTTCCGCCGAAGCGGCATTGCTCAGCTCGCAAAGTCGGTCGAGCGCCTTGAGCCGGTCAAAAAATTTGACCTCAAGTCCTCCGCCTTTCGGGCGTTTGATATCCGATACCATCGTCAGGTCCAGCTTTTCTATCTCCGACCCGTCCGGCAGCTCGTCCGACAAAATGAGCTTCACCGCGTCCGCAACGCTCCCGAAAGCGAGTCTGCGGTAGCCCTCCGTGACCTCCGCAAGCTTCGCGTCGCGCTCGTTTTCGAGCTTCGCTATTCGCCTTTTGATCTCCGGGTCGGCGAGCAGCCTCATCGCCGTTCGCTCCGGGTGGACGGAATAACCAGCCCGCGCAGCCGACGCGCGCGGTTCGCGGGACGCGACAAATAAGCGGCAGAAATTCTCCTCTTTCGGCGAAAGCGGTTCTTTCTTTTTCATACTCTCATCTCCTCATCTATATTCACGGACTCTTCGGCGGCGGTCTCCGAGGCGCCCGTCACCCATAGCGAAAACGCCCCGATTTTTTGCATATCGGGGTGCAAAAAACGGCGGAGCGTCAACAAAGTTCATATTTTATTAATATTTAGAGAAACAAAAAGTCTGTTTTCGCCTGTTTTCAGGCATTTTTCGGTTGATTTTCCCCGTTTTCGGTGATTGCCGCCGATTACGCAAGATTTTTGCTCTTTTGCTTGACTTTTGAGGTTGTGGGGTATAAACTAATGTAGAAGTGCGAAAAGTGCTCCCGTCGGGCTTTCCCGACGCAAAAATTTTTGAAAAGTGGTGAATTTTTTTGGGCAGCGACAAACCTAAGCCGCGAAGTTGGCAAACTAAAAATAAAGCTGTGGGGTCACGCCCGAAAAAGTTCGACCGATAAAAAAATCGGCTCTTTTTGCGTGCGCCTCACGGAGAAAGAGGTGCAATATGAGCCGTGATATCCTGGAAAATATCAGCGCACTGTTGGCGGAGGGCAAACTTGCCGATCTGCGTGAACAGCTGTGCGACATGAACGTCGTTGATATAGCGCAGGCGATGGAATCGCTCCCGGAAGACGAGCTTCTGCGGATATTCCGCATCCTCCCCAAAGACATATCAGCGGACGTTTTTTCTTATCTTGAGCCCGATTCTCAGGCGCAGCTGCTGAATCTTATAACAGATACAGAGCTTGAGAACCTGCTCGACGACATGTTCCTTGACGACACCGTCGACTTCCTCGAAGAAGTCCCGGCAAATGTCGTGCGCCGCGTGCTCGCAAAGGCAGACAGCGAGACGAGGTGCCTGATAAACAGATTTTTGAAATATCCCGAAAACAGCGCAGGTTCGATAATGACCATTGAGATGGTCGAGCTGCATGACTTTTTCACAGTCGGTCAGGCAATCGAACACATACGCTCGACCGCCGTCGACAAAGAGACGGTCTACACCTGCTTCTGCATCGATGACAAGCGCCATCTTATCGGCACGGTCGCCCTGCATACGCTGCTGATGGCAAAAGACAACGAGCTTATCCGCGACATAATGGACACCGACTCCCAGCTCATCTGCGTCAACACGCTCGACGACCAGGAGAAGGTTGCGGACATAGCGAGAAAATACGACCTGCTCTCCGTCCCCGTTGTTGACAACGAGGCGAGGCTCGTCGGCATAATCACGATAGACGACATCGTCGACGTCATCGAGGACGAGAACACCGAGGACTTCGAGAAGATGGCAATGCTTCATCCCTCGGACGACAACTACCTCAAGACGGGCGTTTTCAAGCTCGCAAAGAACAGAATCCTTTGGCTTCTGGTGCTCATGGTCTCGGCGACTTTTACAGGCAAGATAATCGAAAACTATGAAAATATGCTCGCGGCAGTCGCGGGACTCACCGCCTGCATACCGATGCTCATGGACACGGGCGGAAACGCCGGCAATCAGGTTTCGACGCTGATAATCCGCGGTCTTGCGCTCGGCGAGATCCACCCGAAGGACTATCTGAAGATAGTGTTCAAAGAGATAAGAGTCGCGCTCATCTGCGGGCTGACCCTCGCAGCAGTCAACATCGGCAGAATGATGCTCTTCTCCTCCGGCGGAATGCCTGTTTATCTTGTCGTTTCAGCCGCAATGGTCTGCGCTGTTATAGTGGCGAAGATAATCGGCTGCACCCTGCCGATAATCGCAAAGATGATAAAGCTCGACCCCGCGCTCATGGCAGGACCGATGATAACGACGATAGTCGATATGGTCACCCTGCTCATCTACTTCGCGCTCGCCAAAGCGTTCCTCGCGATATAAAAAAATTATCCTCCGTACATTTTGGTGTACGGAGGATTTTTATGTTTTGTATGGCGCGGATTGTATGTCATTTAAAATTCGAGGCAATAGCACTCAGTCTACGCTTCGCGTATCCGTCTCCCATACAGTGGGAGCCTTCGTCAAAAATTCGCCGGAGATAACAATATAAAAAATGCCCCGCACTTTCGTGCGGGGCACTGAACTTAGCTGATTACTTGCTGAGCTCTGCGAAATACTTAATGGTTCTGACCATCTGGCTGGTGTAGGAGTTCTCGTTGTCGTACCATGAAACAACCTGAACCTCGTACAGATCTTCTGCGATCTGAGCTACCATGGTCTGGGTTGCATCAAACAGAGAACCGTATCTCATACCGATAACATCGGAAGAAACGATCGGATCCTCGTTGTAACCGAAGGACTCGCTTGCTGCTGCTTTCATAGCTGCATTGATGTCCTCTTTGGTAACGCCTGCTTTCTTAACAACTGCGGTTAAGATGGTGGTAGAACCGGTCGGAACCGGAACACGCTGTGCGGAACCGATAAGCTTACCGTTTAACTCCGGAATAACCAGGCCGATTGCTTTTGCAGCACCGGTGGAGTTCGGAACGATGTTTGCAGCGCCTGCTCTTGCTCTTCTTAAATCACCTTTTCTGTGCGGGCCATCCAGGATCATCTGGTCGCCGGTGTAAGCGTGAATAGTGCTCATGATACCGGACTGGATCGGAGCGTAATCATTCAGAGCCTTTGCCATAGGTGCCAGGCAGTTGGTGGTGCAGGATGCTGCGGAAATGATGGTATCATCTGCAGTCAGGGTGTTCTCGTTTACGCTGTAAACGATGGTCTTTAAGTCGTTGCCTGCCGGAGCGGAGATAACAACTTTCTTTGCGCCTGCGTCAATGTGAGCCTGTGCTTTCTCTTTGGAGGTGTAGAAACCAGTACACTCTAATACTACATCTACGCCAATCTCTCCCCACGGAAGATCAGCAGCCTTAGCCTCTTTGTAGATGGTGATCTTCTTGCCGTCTACAGTGATGGAATCCTCGCCAGCCTCTACGGTGTGCTTGCCCTCACCGATGTGACCTGCGTATCCGCCCTGTGCGGTATCGTATTTTAATAAGTGAGCTAACATCTTCGGATCGGTTAAGTCGTTGATTGCTACTACCTCATAACCCTCTGCGCCAAACATCTGTCTGAATGCCAGACGGCCGATACGACCAAAACCATTGATTGCTACTTTAACTGCCATGATTCATTCCTCCTAGATTGTTAAAAATATGATGATTGTTAAAAACTCATCAACCTTGCTCTTATTGTACCTAATAACCAACAAAATAGCAAGCCTTTTTTTGCCATATTGACAAAAACCATGTAATTATCGTCTTGTTTTTGTCAAAGAAGCCCTCCGGAGTTCTGCTCCGAAGGGCTTTCTTTTGTGCTTTGTATACAGAATCCATGCAAAACATGTCATTCTGTTCATAATTATGTCAATTACTACATCTCGTCCTTGACATAGCCTGCCAAATTGTAGGCATGATCGGATACTCGCTCCAGGTTGCTGATGATATCCAGGAATACCACGCCTGCGGAAGCCTTGCACTCTCCCGCGGAAAGACGCTCAATGTGTTTCTCGCGAAGCTCTTCTTCCTGGCTGTCGACATCATCCTCGTACTGGCTGACCTTGCGCACTGCCTCCATGTTGCCGTTCTGTCTTGCGTCAATGGCATACTGGAAGGATTTTAACACACTGTCGCTGATGGATTTTAAGTCATCCGCACCGGTGGTAGAGAACTGAAGGCCGTGCTCTACCATGTACTGAGCCTGCTCTGCCAGGTTTTCCGCATGGTCGCCGATACGCTCGATATCGCTGACACTGTAGAACAGGTTGTTTACGACCTTCTTTTGTTTCTCGGTCAGGGAAAGGTTATCTACCTTAATAAGGTACTCGGTCAGCATCTTCTCCATATTATTGATGGTCTGCTCGGTCTTGAATACCGTTTCCACCTCATCGGAATTCACGGTCAGGACTGCATCAATGGCACGGACCACATTCTCATAGGTAATCTGTCCCATATGGACAACCTCAAGGGCTGCGGTCTCCACTGCGAATGCCGGAGACTCAAAGATACGCTCGTCCAGATGTTTGAGGGTGGCAGCAGTTTCCGCATCCTCTGCTACCGGCTCCTCCTCCGCCTTCTCCTTCACAACCATGCCGGAAATCTTAACCAGCACATCCGCGAATGGAAACAGCAGCGTGGTCATGGTCAGGTTGAAGATTGTATGGAAAATAGAAATCTGCACCGCATTGATGTTGGATGCCGCAAAGGCCGGACGCAGGCTGAAAAAGATAAATCCGATCGATCCGAACACAATCGCACCAATGACGTTAAAGGTCAGATGCATGACAGCCGCACGCTTGGCCGTGCGGGATCCGCCCATACTGGAAAGCATGGCAGTCACACAGGAACCAATGTTCTGGCCCAGTGTAATATAGATCGCTGCATTTGTGGTTACAATGCCGTTCATGGCCAAAGTCTGCAGGATACCAACGGAAGCAGAGGAACTCTGCAGAAGCGCGGTAACCAGCGCACCGATGATCATGCCCAGAAGCGGATTACCTCCTAATATTTCAAAGGCTTTCGCAAAAATCGGTGCATCCGTGTAGGGATTAATCGACCCTGACATAAAATCAAGACCAATAAACAAAAGGCCCAGACCGATCATGATCTCACCAATGGTCTTCTTTTTCTGACTCTTGGCAAAAACCAGCAGCAATGCGCCAATACCAATGATAGCCGGTGCGTAAAAGCCTGGTTTCATAACCTCAAAGGCATCACCCAGCTGGCTCATGGATACGATCCATGCAGTGATGGTGGTACCAATGTTAGCACCCATGATCACGCCGACCGCCTGGGACAGGTTCAATACGCCTGCACTTACAAAACCGACTACCATGACCGTTGTGGCTCCACTGGACTGGATGATCGCTGTGATCAATGCGCCCAATGCAACCGCCAGGAACCGGTTGTTGGTAAGCATCCCAAGGAAACTGCTCATCTTGCTTCCCGCCGTCTTCTGCATACCGTCCGCCATGATATTCATGCCGTAAAGGAACATACCAAGACCGCCCAGGAAACCAAACCCGTTTGAAATGTCGCTGATTGACATACTCTCCTCCTCGTCTCGCGTACTCTTTTCTCTCTATTCTCTTCAGTCCGCAAACAAATTAATCATACCATACCGCTTCTTCCATTTTCAACCGATTTTAAAATTTAGGTAAATTTTGGGTAAATAGTATGTAAAAATGCCCGTCACAAGTACCGTGACGGGCATTCTCAACGAATTTTGTTCAATTTCTGTTAATGATCTGCTGCGTAGGCCGCAAGTGCTGCCAGAATCGACTGGTTGCTGTTCCAGACATTGCCGAATTCACTTGCCGGCATCGGGCAGGCCACACTTCCCACCTCAATGGTCACGCCAGCCACCGGATTGTCCTTGGACTGCATCCAGTCTTTATAACCACCTTTACCGTCACTTCCATCCAATTTATCTGGACATAATCTTTGAACCCTCCTTTGCCGCTGCTTCTGTTGGTACGGTATCCGGAAATGCCGGTTACCAGCTCAGCAAGCTCTTTGGACTGTTCCGCAACCTTATTTCCGGCAAAATCCCAGTACACCAGATTGCCCATGCTGTGATAGCTGATGGTCATCGTCCAGTTTGCAGAATTAGCCAGATCAGCAAGGGCCTTGCTCTCCGGCTCAGAAAGTGCGCTGGTTCCCTTGTAATTTGCATAGGAAGCATGGGAAGGTCCGGTGGTAATGGAGTCCCACAGAGCCGGGAAGTTCTGGTTTAGGTCCACACCGCGTCCATTGGCCTTCCACAAAGCCTGGTAGCGCTCAAAGCTCTGGGTAGTACGTCCGTCTGCCTGGTCCTGCGCGTAACACTGGCTGACAATCCGGCGCAGATCAGCGGAACGAAGGGCAGACACACCAAACTGGCTGATGGTAACCCCATCCGGATTGACCATCGGCACAATATGAATAGCCACTCCCGCAAGGATATCCGAAAGCTTTCGTCCCTGATAGCTTCCGCTGTCATAAAAAGCCAGCAGATGCTCTGCCTGCTTCATGACCAGAAGCGGCGTCATGTATTCCCGCGCGTGAATGCCCGCATGGATCAGGATGTGTTTTGACGCGTTCGGGTTTCCGATGATGATCTCGTAAAGACTGCGTCCGTCCAGGCTGGTCCCTATGGTGTTCACCTGCATATGGCTGCCATAACGCGATTTCAGACTGCTGATATCACGGCTCATCTGATCATAGCTGTATTTTTCAACTACCTTGACGATGGAGTCTGTCAGCTGGCCGGCAAATGAGAGATCACCGGCTCCGATCACCGACGGAACTACCACCCCCGCCGGACCTGACGATGCACCTGCTGCCTTACCGCTTCCTGCCGTGATGATGCCGGAACTTCCTCCTGCTACCGGTCCAGCCTGGCCGCCCGCTGTTACCGTACTTCCGGATGATAATGCGCCGCCAACAGTGACCGTGCTGCTTCCTGCTACGACTGTACTGCTTCCCGCCGTAACCGTACCGCTTCCTGCCGCACTGTTGTCAGATGCCGTAGTTTCTCCGGCTGTGACGGTTGTATTGCTGCTTTGTGCTTCTGCTGCAGGTGCCGCTGCGACAGTTTCTGCTGCTTCGCCTGCTGTTTCATTTCCTGCCCCGATAGTTTCACCGGGTGCTGATGTAAGTCCTGCCGGATCGGTTCCTTTTGTCACCGGTCCGTCCGCGTAAGCCATAAAAGCACTACTGGCCACCATAAAGGCAGCCAGAGCACCTGTAAAATATCTTTTACAGTTCATAAATTAGTTTTCACTTTCCTTCTTTGCAAGGTCGCCCGGCTTCATGCTGAGGCTGATCTTGCCCATCTTATCTACGTCAAGAACCTTCACGGTTACTATATCACCGATATTGACAACGTCTTCCACCTTCTCTACGCGCTTGTCAGAGAGTCTGGAAATGTGGATCATACCATCCTTCTTCGGCTTCAGCTCTACGAACGCGCCGAACGGCATGATGCGGACAACCTTACCGGTAATAATCTGTCCCGGTTCAATATCCGTCACGATATTTTTGATGATGCTCTTTGCTTTCTCAATCATCTCTTTGTCGGTACCGCAGATTGCTACGTTGCCCTCCTCGGAAATGTCGATCTTCACGCCGGTCTCCTCAATGATCTTGTTGATCACGCAGCCCTGCTTTCCAACCACATCACCGATCTTCTGCGGGTCGATGCTGATCTGGTCAATCTTCGGAGCATACTTGCCAACCTCTTTTCTCGGCTCAGAGATAGCCGGCTTCATGCAGGTATCCATGATGAAGAGTCTTGCCTCACGGCATCTTGCGATAGCACCCTCTACAATCGGTCTGGTCAGGCCATGGATCTTGATATCCATCTG
>ERZ773202.1609-NODE-1609-length-13915-cov-6.647330_pt1 | contig 13915 bp, 14 predicted proteins | sample MGYA00580998_ERZ773202 | MGnify/ENA primary metagenome ERZ773202 (study PRJEB29015, sample SAMEA2737803) | human gut metagenome | biome: human gut; feature: human-associated habitat; material: faeces | place: China | collected 2012 ...
AGGAAATCTATACCTTGCCAGCCGAGTTCGGCTGGAGCGACTTAGGCAGCTGGGGCAGCCTCCGTACCTTGCTCCCACAGGATGAGGTTGGCAATGCCAAGGCAGGCAAGGACATCCGCCTGTATGAATGCAAGAACTGTGTGGTTCATGCAGCCGATGAGAGCAAGGTGGTAGTTCAAGGCTTGAATGGCTATATCGTTGCCGAGAAGCACGGACAATTGCTTGTCTGCTCCTTAAAAGAAGAACAGGAAATTAAAGAATTTGGAAGATAATTTATGATAAATCATACATCTGGTAATAATAAGAGAATAGTTAAAAATACTGGCTTACTGTATATCAGGATGCTACTTCTGATGTTTATATCTTTGTTTACTTCCCGTGTTGTGTTACAACAACTTGGCGTTGAGGATTTTGGTATAAATAATGTGGTTGCTGGTTTTGTTTCGATGCTTGCGTTTTTTACGACTAGCTTGTCTAATGTAGTCCAACGTTTTTTGAATTTTGGTTTAGGCAAGGGGGATATTAAGGAAACAACTCGATATTTTAATCAAAGTTTTACAATATTGCTTGTAATATCAGGAATAGTTGTTATTTTAGGAGAAACCTTAGGATTATGGTTTGTATCCAATAAACTTGTTATTCCAGAGAGTCGTTTGAGTGCTGCAATTTGGGTTTATCAATTTTCTATTTTAGCTACAGTATGTTCAATTATTGAGGTTGCTTTCATGGGGGCTATAGTTGCTAGAGAAAAAATGAATGCTTATGCTTATTTAGGTTTATTTGAAGCTTTCGCTCGTCTTGGTATTGCTTATGGATTAAAAATAAGTCCATGGGATCATTTAGTTTTATTTGGCTTTCTTACAGCTATGGTTTCTGTTGCAACCATGACTTTTTATGTTGTTTATGCTAAACGTTCATTTTCGGAGTGTGAATGTAGATTACTTTTTAATAAGAGAATAATTGGGCAAATGGCTAAATTTATGGGTGCTAATTTATTTGGATGTTTAGCTTGGTCTGTTGGGAATCAAGGCATAACAATTATCTTAAATTTATTCTTCGGTCCTATAGTAAATGCTGCTCGTGGATTAGCTATGCAGGTTAGTGGAGCAGTCATGCGTTTTACGGATAGTATAATGACTGCAATAAAGCCTCAGATAATTAAGTCTTATGCCAGCAAAGATTATGCATATATGAATATATTGGTAGAAAAAGGATCTAAATTTTCTTTTTTGCTAATATGCTTTATAGCTATTCCTGTTATTGTTGAATGTGAAAAGATATTGAGTTTATGGCTAGGTCAAGTCCCTGATTATGCTGTTGCATTTACTCGGCTAGTTATTGCCGAGCAAATGATTAGTATATTTATAACACCATTATGGATAGTTGCTAATGCAACAGGTAACATAATGAGGAATCAGGTTTATGGAAGAATCTTTGCTTTGGCCGCTTTGCCAATAAGCTATATCTTGTTATTATTTGATAAGAACCCAATTTATCCGATGCTGATTCTTGTTTTTTCAAATATTGGTTATTTTCTATATTCTTTATGGGATATACATATGCAAACCAAACTTGATTATAAAAAATATGTATGTGGAGTTATTGCTCCCTCATTATTATTTTTGATATTGTTAACTTTAATAGGTTTTTCTATTAGCTTTATTCCTATAAAAGCTGATTTTGTTCATGTCATGTTCGTTACGATAGTGATGGATTTTTGTGGGCTAGCAGCATTGTTGGTGATTTTGTCTAAACAAGAAAGAGAATATATTATAAAAGTTGTAAAAACTAAATTAAAAAGAAGATGAGACCATTACACATTATAATGCCAATGGCAGGTGAGGGTAGCCGATTCTTGAAAGAGGGATGGACTACTCCTAAACCATTGATTAAGTTGCACGACAAGGAATTGTTTCTTCGTGCCATCGGGAGTGTTAAAGTAGAAGATGCTCCGATGAAGTATTCGTTTATTGTTCGACAGGAACATATAGACAAGTATCAAATTGATGAGAAGATAAAGCAGATTCTTCCAGATGCAAACATCTTTTCTGTTTTGAAAACAACTAGAGGTGCTGTCGAGACTTGCTTGATGGCTCGTTCTGCAATTGCTCCAGAAGATTCCATTGTTGTGATGGATTGCGACTTGGAGTTTAAAAGCAAGGGTTATGTTGAAAATATCGAGTCCATTCTGTCTAAGCCAATAGAAGATGTAGATGGTGGAATGCTGGTATCTTTCGACTCAGACCTTCCAAAGTATAGTTATGCTGAGGTGGATGAGGATATGAATGTTATAAGAACCGCAGAGAAAGAGGTGATTTCTCACCATGCTTTATGCGGCGCTTATTTCTTTTCAAAAGCTCAAAGTTTTCTGAATGCTGCAGATGCTATGTTGGCTGATACTCACTTCTCAAAGCCTGAGTTTTACGTATCCTTGTTATTCAATACACTTTTGCAGAATGGTGAGCATGTAAAGTTAGCTAAAATGGAGGAGTATTACTCATACGGCACACCTGAAGAACTAAAACGCTATATGTAATGTCACAGATAAAACTATTGGTAACAGACTTTGATGGAACTTTGGTAGATACCTTCGAGGCTAATTTCTTGGCTTATCAAAAAGCTTTTTCCCGGTTTGGCTTGAATTTGTCAGAGCAGCAATATAAAGATTGTTTCGGTTTCCGATTCGATGACTTTATGGAGCACATGGGAATCTCTGATACAATCATCAAGCAAGGTATCAGAAAGGCAAAGGGTGAATGTTATCCTCTTTTCTTCGACAAGTTAAAAGTCAACCATTCTCTCCTTTCTATGTTGAAGTCCTTCAAGCAAGCAGGGGGATTGACAGCTGTGGCATCTACGGCAAGAAAGAAAAACTTAATGAATGCCTTGGAGCATATCGGAGCCATGGAAGCTTTTACGTTGATTATAGCTGGCGAGGATGTTGAGCATGGGAAACCCAATCCTGAGATATATAATAAAGTTTTAGAGAAGTTGAATATCCAACCTAGCGAAGCTTTGGTCTTCGAGGATTCTCCCGTAGGTATAGGCGCAGCTGTTGCTGCTAATCTTTCTTATGTTAAAATAACAAAAGACTATTTTTATGGAAATACAAGTAAAAGGTCATAGTGGCTGCCAAATAGATATTGTCAATGACGGCAATAATCTGTATATTTATAAGAGTACACATGACCCTAAATACATCAATCGCCTCTACTTGCAGGCTAAAAAACAGCAAGAGGCATGTAGAAGAGCTTATCAGCACATACGTATTCCTGAAATTTTTGAGATAGACAAGACGAATGAACATCTCATTATTAAGATGGAGTACGTGTATAGTAAGAATTATATTGATTACTTTGAGGATGCAGGGTTCGACAATATCAGTTATTTTGTCAAGGCCTTGAAAATCTTCATGAATGCCGAGATAGAAGATTCTCCGCTTCGAAAGGTCAATACCCAGATTGTTAAAGATAAATTCTTGGATGTTTGTAAAAAATGCCATGTGAATGAGTTCTTGAAAGGAGATAAAGAGATTGAGGCTTTGCTGGAGGAATGTAGCAAGGTGTTTGAGCAACTTCCGATTGAGATAGAAATCCCGATGGGAAAATGTCATGGTGATTTGACTTTCTCAAATATCCTCTTCAATGGCAACAACTATTATCTCATCGACTTCCTGGATTCTTTTATCGAGTCACCTTTGCTCGACCTTGTAAAGATTCGCCAGGATTCTCAGTATGAATGGTCCCGATTGATGTATGAAGGAGATGTTGACCTGGTAAGATTGAGCATCATATCTCAGAAGATAGATCATGAGATAGATTCTTACTATTCGCAATATGTTTGGTATCGTGAATATTATCATGTCTTCCAACTGATGAACTTCCTGCGTATCTTACAGTATGCCAAGGAGGAAAAAGTAACCAATTATCTTAAGAATGTAATCAGTTCAATGTTATGAGTTTGAGTTTAATAGTGCCCATAGCGGCAGACCGACCTGAGTATGAGCATACGATGCCGTATGTTTTCAATTTTTCGGAAGATGGTGTTTTGCTATGCATCAAATCTATACAAGGCTTGGATTTAACAAAGTTTGAGCATATTTATTTTGTGATTTTAGACAAACTTGATCAGAAATACCATCTGTCAGAATTGCTCAACATGCAGTTGCGCAATTTAAATTTAGCAGAAAAGGCGAAGGTCTTATCCCTGAAAGTTCCAACAAATTCACAAGCAGAAACTATATATGAGTGTGTGAAGCAAGAAGAGATAGAGGGTGGTATCTTCGTAAAGGATGCAGATGGTTATTTCACCTGTGACTTTACTGAGACAAATGGTGTAGCCATTTATCCTTTGGACAAGTTGGATATGGTTAATCCTCACAATAAGAGTTATGTGGATTTGGATGACCAGTTCTACATCACCAATATTATAGAGAAAAAATTATCAGCCGATATTTTAATGCGGGTGGTTATCTTTTTGAGAATGCCAGTCAATTCTGTTCATATTATGAGCGATTGAGTCATTTCGAAAAGTTATATTTGTCTCATATCGTTTATGCCATGTTGCTAGACAATATCCCGTTCCGACCTTTTAATGTTGATGATTTTATAGATTGGGGTAACAAACGTTTGTATAACAATTTTAAAAATATTTAGTTATGAAAATTTTAATTACTGGTGCTGCTGGCTTTATTGGGTCACAGCTTGCTCATCGTCTATGGAAAGATGGTGCAGAACTTATTCTGATTGATAATTTTTCTTATGGTTCCAAAGATAACCTTATGTTTGAGGACCATGACTTTAATTCTGAAATTCTGAATGTAGATATTCGTGATAAGGAAGCTATTAAGGAGATTTTTCAGAATAATAAAATTGATTACGTTTATAATATCGCAGGTATAGCACCATTACCTGATTGTCAGTTGAATCCAACTGATGCTATAGAGGTGAATCTTGTTGGTTTTGTTAATATATTGGAGAATTCGCGCATTTATGGAGTCAAGAAAGTAATTCAAGCTAGTACTAATGCAATGTATGAAAACGAGACAGAGTTCCCTACACATGAGGATAATTTCAAACAACCAACATTGATTTATCCGAATACGAAGTATTGTGCAGAACGCTTTGCTGAGTCATATTGCAAGACTTATGGAATGAACGTTACTTGTCTTCGTTTTGCTAATGTTTATGGTCCACATATTGATTGTTTGAGAAAGCAACCTCCTTTTGTAGGCTATATGATTCGTGAACTTTATTATGATAGAGTTCCTGTTTTTCATTCTACAGGAGAGCAGAGAAGAGATTACATCTATGTAGAAGACCTGATTAATCTTGCAATTCTTGTGCAGAAATCAGAGGGCTTTGATTGTGTAAATGTTTCTTCTAATAAGAATTATTCTGTAAATGAAATGTACGCTATAGCACAGCGTTTGATGGGTAAGGATATCAAGGCACAGTACGCTAATACTGATCATTACTGGTATAAGTATCCTGGTTTATATGAGGGTGCCTATCCTATCAAGAGTGAAATTCTGAATCATGAAGTTAACAAGTACTCACTTTGTGATAATTCTTTAGCTCATGAGAAGTATGGCTGGACTCCAGAGGTTGATATGGAGGAAGGGTTGCAGAATGTTATAGAATATAAAGTCAAACTTCTTTCTAGAAAATAGTATGTCAAAACCAATAGTAGTAGTTACAGATCTTTCTAATAGAATTATCTATTATCAATGGTTTGTTTATGGTTTTATGCTTTTAGACAAAAGCGGTATTATCAAATTAAAGTTTGATTTGCCGCTTTCGCAAAAGCTTTATGTTATAAATCATGCACAGTTCTTTGTTCGCTGCCAGAATAAGATTAAGAATCATTTTCAAGGAAATTACGAAATAAAAACAGATGCCTATTTTAGAGGATATATTTTAGATGAAAAAGGTAAGCATACTTTTTGTATAGATTCAGCAGATAGTCCAAACATGTTTAGTGGGACTCTTCTCCGTTTTTGCGATGTATATTTCAAAATTCAGTGCCCAAAAGAATTCGACTCAAAGGGATTTAAAATTGGTAATGAATATATTCCTTTTTTTGATTCAGAATTTGAAAATCCAGAAGATGCGGGAAAGACGAAGGCAAAGCGCAAATTATGTCCAGAGGTATATCAGTTTAACGAAAAGATAAAACCTTTGTTGCTTGCTGTAAGGTCAATGGGACGAACCTGCTCGTTCAAAGAATTGGATGCGGCTTATAACAATTTACTTTCTGCGCGTTCCGTAAAGCAAACAGGTAAGGCAATGTGTTATTTTGGTAATGCTGCTGGTCCTGTGCCAACAGAACATGTAACAGAACCTGATTGGGATTGGGAGTCAGATATCTTGGGATACTTTGGTAATAAGATAAACCATCCTAATGAGAAGCGAGCTAAGATTGCCGATATTATGGATGGTCTTGGTGAAGGTTATGATGCTAGAGTTATTAATAGAGGTAACTCTGACACTGGTGTCAATACTAATGAGGAATTAGTTATACCGCTGAAAGATTTCTCTAAACACGTTGCAAAGTTCCAGTACAATGTTAATGTTTCTGGTTATCGAATGAGTATTCCTGCTCGTTTCATTGATAGCTTCGTATGCGGTACTGCCATAGCTACCGATAATCTCCATGTGAAATGGTATCATCCATTTGGTGATGAAGTGACGGAAATCGGAGAAATGGGTTATCTGCCTGATGATGAGGTTGATTATTCGGAAGTTGCTGATAAGCTGAAACATTTAAAACCAGTTAGCAAGGAATATGTTATAGAACAATACGAAAAGTATTGGGCACCAGCTAAAGTTGCTCAGTATATAATAGACTCGGTGAAAATAAATAAGATATGAATAACAGTTTATCGAAACCAATTTTATGTAACATATATTTGGTTTTAACAATTTTTGTCGGTTCAAATGTTATTCGCTATTTGCATTTGAATATCGAAGGTGATAGTATTCTCGCTTTGAGTCACTATCTAACCATACCTTTCCTTCTACTTGCATACATGTTAAATATCCATAAGATTTCGCTATACAAGTATGAAAAGTATTTGATAATTGCATCCTGTCTTATTGGTGTATTTCAAAAAATATTTATGAATAAAAGTGCAGGAATGTCTTTTTTTATAAATAGTGTATTTGAACCGCTCATGTTATGTGCGTTGTTAAGATTGTTTAATTCTGCACAATTAAAAAGGTTACGTTTTTTTTTGTTAAGTTTTATATGCGTTGAATTCATAATAGCATTTTATGAATATTTTTCTGGAAATTTACTTTTTGCAGTTTCTGTTGATACATTGAAGATGATAACAGGTCAAGAAGAAATGAGAGCCTTTGCGTTGCAAGGACATCCTTTGCAAAATTCTTTTCTTGTATCAATAATAATGTGCGGTATTCTTTCTAGTAATTTAAATATTAATTTCAGATATGCGTTCTTCTTTATTGGCTATTTATCATTGTTTTGTTTTAACTCAAGAAGTTCTATTTATTTTATGGGAATCATTTTGATGATGAACTTATGGAGGGATTTTGTTATAAAAAAACAAAGTTTATGGAAGAAAATATTTTTGTTTTCATTCTTGGGAATTTCTATTACCTATCTTTTGATCTTTGTTCAAAGTCATAATATGGGAACTCGTTTGGCTATAGGAATGGATTCAAATGATGGTAGCTCCTATGCAAGATTTATTTTAGTTAAAATCTTGACGAGTGATATGAGTATAGCTGATATCCTTATTGGATTGCCGACAACGATATCTACGTCTTTTATGGTAAAATATTCCTTAGTTGCGATAGAAAATTCAGTCGTAAATTTAATTTTTGGTTTTGGAATTATTTATACAATACTTTTTTTCTTGTATTGGTTTAAAATATATAAGTCGATAAATTTAAATAAGTTTACATTGTTGTGCCTAGTTATTATAATGGTTTTATTATTTAATACTAATAATGCTTTGCAGACAGATTGTCCTATAATTCCAATGTCTATAATGACGTTATATGCCTTCAAATATGAAAAAAATAAATATTTAATATGATACCAAAGATTATTCATTATTGTTGGTTTGGACGGAAGCCTAAACCACAGAAAGTATTTGAGTATATTGAGACTTGGAAGAAATTCCTTCCAGATTTCGAGATAAAGGAGTGGAACGAAGACAACTTTGATGTCAACATGATGCCATATACTAAGGAGGCTTATTATGCAAAGAAGTATGCTTTTGTTAGTGATGTGGCAAGATTGTATGCATTGGTGCATGAAGGGGGAATTTATTTTGATACAGATATTCGAGTTGTCAAAAGATTTTCGGATGAGTTATTAAATTCGCATGGATTCTTAGGATTTGAGCATGATGTTCTCATAACAACAGGAGTTATGGCTTGTGAAGCAGAATGTCCTATTTTAAAAACATTTTTGGATGACTACAATAAACGTAGATTCTTTAAAAATTTATTCTTTGATGATTCTACAAATGTATCCAACCTTACTGCTTTGATGAAAAAGAAAGGGGTTATTCTGAATAATACAGAACAAGTTATTGACAATTTAATAATTTTACCTCAAGTATATTTGTGCGCAAATGATTGGCGAACTCATAAGATATATGCTGATGGTAAAACTTATGCTATTCATGAATTTAGTTACACATGGGGAGATAAATCAAGAATTCGTAAGCGTTTGATACAAGCGTATACAATTCTAAAGTATAAGTTACTGGAAAAATAGAATAATATTCTGTGTCTAAATTTGTTTTTCCACTTAAATAATATATGATTATATATGAATTTGATACATAAAGTTATAAATAAAATATTGAGCATTTACTATCGAAGTAGTGGTGAACGTTTGCTGTCTTATTACAAATGTGGGGGGGTGAAGATTGGAGAAGGTACTATAATCTTTGATTCCAAGAATATCTTAATAGATACATCTCGTCCCGAATTGTTGGAAATAGGAAAACATGTGTTTCTTCATGCTGGCACAACCATATTAACTCATGATTGGGCTTCATGGTGTTTTGTGGATTCTGATGCAGAATTTTATCCATCGCATGGTAAAGTTAAAATTGGAAACAATGTATGGCTTGGTCGTGATGTTACGATTTGCAAAGGAGTTACAATAGGAGATAATTGTATTATTGGTACAAAATCAGTAGTCACCAAATCCATACCCTCTAACTCCATAGCTGTTGGAGTTCCTGCCAAGGTTATCGGTAGTTATGAGGACTATATGGACAAGCGTTCAAAGCAATATGTGGAAGAAGCGGTTGAATATGCACAAAGTATCATAGATTCAGGAAGAGAACCTTGCATAGATGATTTTAAAGATGATTATCCATGTTTTGTAGATGGATCAAATTACCAAGATTATGATTACCCATATTCTGTTATTTTTGATCAAGTACAATTTGAGGAATGGAAAAAGTGTCATAAAAAAGTTTTTGATGGTTTTGATGAATTTATTAATTATGTGAAAAATCGAAAGAAAAATGAATGATATAAAAATAAGTATAATAGTACCAATTTATAATGTCGAGAAATATCTCGATCGTTGTATGGACTCTTTGCTTAATCAGACATTGAAGGATATTGAGATTATTATGGTGGACGATGGTTCGCCAGATAATTGTCCACAGATGTGTGATGAGTATGCAAAGAAGGATAATCGAGTGAAAGTCGTACATAAAGAGAATGGAGGACTTGGCTACGCACGTAATTCTGGTCTTGATGTTGCTACGGGTGAATATGTGGCATTTATTGATTCTGACGATTATGTAGACTTGAATATGTATGAGAAACTATATAAGGTAGCTGAAGAGAACAATAATGAGGCTGTGTTTTGTGGATTTAAAAAGGAATTTAGTCCTAATCGCTTTATCGAGTGTAAGGAATGTGATACCTATACTGAATATTCGAGCGATAAAATGAATGAGCTTGTACTTGATTTCATCGCAGCTCCTCCTCACTGTAAGTCTGAATACATACATGATATGTCTGTTTGGCATTCTATTTATAAGCGTTCGGTAATAGAAGAAAATAATATAAGATTTATTTCGGAGCGTGATTATGCTTCTGAGGATATTCCTTTTCAAATTGATTTCCTAAAATGTTGTAAGAAGATAGGATTTATACCGAATATCTTTTATGTATATTGTTATAATGGTGGTTCTTTGACGAAATCCTTTAAGCCAGAAAAGTTTAAAAAGATACAAGCTTTGTATTATTTGCTCAAAGAACGAACGCTAGAAAAAGACAAAGATTCTTTGCGTGCAAAGCGTTTGTTTATTGGTTATGTCCGTGCGATGATTAGATTGATAGTCACACTTGAAATAACCAAAGCGCAAAAGTTGGAGTATATCCGAAATATTATTACTTCAAATATATGGAATGAAATAAAGCCAATATATAAGGCAAGCTTCTTACCTATTCACCAGAGAATCATGACCTCTCTCATATATAAAAGAAGAAGTAGATCAGTTTATGTTTATGCAAAAATGATGAATATGGACATAGCTGCTATGCTGAAACAAATGAGGGGGGCGATTTTTTTAGTTATATATTATGGATTTGCTTCGCATTTGCCAAGTTCGTATTCTCGTTTTGGTGGGAGGTTATTTAATGCTATGAGAATATTCTGTTGCCGTAAAATTTTCAAGTATTGTGGTAAAGTATCCACTATAGATAGGCACGCTTATTTTGGAAATGGTAGGAATGTTGAAATAGGCGATTATAGTGGTATTGGTGAAAATTGTGTTATTCCAAATAATACAATTATAGGAAAATATGTTATGATGGCTCCTGAAGTACATATCGTTGCTAATAACCATACATTTAGTGATACAGAAAAGCCAATGTGTTTCCAAGGGTCTATTGAAGGAAAAACGCAGACAATAATAGATGATGATTGTTGGATAGGTTTAAGGGTTATCATGACACCTGGTCATCATATAGGAAAAGGTTGCATATTGGCTGCAGGTTCTGTAATAACTAAAGATGTTGAGTCTTATAGTATTGTTGGAGGAAATCCGGCAAAGTTAATTAGAAAAAGAAGATAAATATGAAAGAAAATTGTTTTTATATCAATGGTTTATTTTTTTCTCAAAAAACAACTGGTGTTCATAGATTTGCCCGTCAGTTATTGATGGAAATTGATAAAATCTGTGATAAAGATGAAATTGTTGTTGTTGTTCCAATGGGGACAGATACACCATTGTATCATAATATTCAAATAGTAGAATATGGTACTAGACACGGTCTGTTGTGGGAACAGTTTGATTATCCAACATTCTTGAGAAAGCACAAAGGAACAGGTGTTAATTTGTGCAACAGTCAGCCACTTTTAAAGCCTGGTATTATTTGTATCCATGATGTTGCGTATAAAACACATCCTGAGTATTTTAAAACTCTCCATGGCAAATTATCGGTTGCTTGGCATAAGTTGGTTTATCGAATAGCAGCATGGAGTAAAATGCCAATATTAACAGTGTCATATTTCTCTAAATATAGTATTGTAGATACTTATCATGTTAGTCCTAATAGAATACATGTAATAAGTAATGGTTGGCAGCATATTAGTAATGTTAAGCCTGCTGAGCATGTATTAGATAAATATGGTTTGCAAGAAAAAGCTTTTTATTTTACATTAGGCAATATAAACTACAACAAAAATACTAAATGGGTTGTAGAGTATGCTCAGAAGCATCCTCAGGATACATTCGTTTTAAGCGGTATTAGAGTTAAAAATAGTGATATCGATATCGATCATGTAAAGAATGTAAAATGGTTAGGATACCTTTCTGATAATGAAATTGTTGCTTTGTATAAATATTGTAAGGCTTTTATTTTCCCATCTATTCATGAGGGATTTGGCATTCCGCCTATGGAAGCTTTAAGCCAAGGTGCAAAAATAATAGTTGCCAATACTACATGTTTGCCCGAAATATATCAGAGTGGTGCTATTTATATCGATCCTTATGATACAAATGTAGATTTGGAATCACTGTTGAATACCACCCATGTGGATGCCCCAAATCTTGTATTGTCCCGTTATAGTTGGAAATCTTCTGCCGAAAAATTATATAAACTATTAAAGAGTATGTAAAATGAAAGTGTTGATGGTTGGAGTTGACAGAACCTCTGTTGGGGGAATGTTAACAGTTGTAGAAAATTATTTGAATGATGACAAATTTTGTGAAGCAACTAAGCTTGTTTATATACCTTCTGTTGTTAACAGTTCTGTTGTACGGAAAATATTGTTTTTTATCATTGCTCTAGTAAAGATAATATTTTGCATTTTGGTAAGCCGTATAGATTTAGTACATATACATATGGCTGAAAGAACCAGCGTCTATCGTGAAGGTTTAATTGCAAGATTTGCAAAACTACTGGGATGCAAAGTAATCATACATATGCATGGGGCAAATATTGAAACATGGTATAATCATAAAACAAAACGCGGGAAAAAAATAGCTTCTTATTTTATTGATGCAGCTGACAAAGTTATTGTTTTAGGGTATAATTGGGTTCCTTTTATGGAAACAATTGTTTCAAATAAAAATAAGGTAGTTGTGGTATATAATTCAGTTCCGGCTATACCTTATAATTCTTATTCAAATAAATCCCATGACATAATATTTTTAGGTATGTTAATCCAGCGAAAAGGAATAGAAGATTTGTTGTTGGCTTTTGCTAATATACTTCCTAAAATTCCTGAAAATATTTGTTTAAAACTTTATGGAGATGATAAAAATAAAAATATAAAAGAATTAATATCGCAAAATAATTTAGAGAAAAGGGCTTTCTTTTGTGGGTGGTTAACCAACGATAAGAAATCAGATGTCTTTAAGAAAACTTTGTTAAATATATTACCTTCATATAATGAAGGATTGCCAATGACAATATTGGAAACAATGTCGTATGGTATACCAAATATTTCGACAGAGATTGCCGCAATACCTGAATTGATAGAAAATGGTAAAAATGGTATTTTAATCGAACCAGGAAATGTTGCGGCTTTGGAGAATGCAATGCTGTTTTTATTAAATGATTCAGCTAAATTACAAGAATTTAGTGAAAATGCTTATCATACAATTAAAGGAAAGTTTACGGTAGAAAAGCATTTGAAAACTATTTTTTCACTTTATGAGTCTTTATTATATGGAAAATAAAACTAAGAAAATAGAGGCAATAGAAATAATGAAGTTCTTTGCTGCTCTTTTAATAACAAATTCGCACTTTGATATAATGTATGCAAAAATGCCCGCTTTAGCTACGGGGGGTGCAATTGGTAATGTTTTATTTTTCTTTTGTTCAGGCTATACATTGATGTTAAGTAATAGTGTAAATAATAGGTTTGACCAGTTCTACAAGAGACGTATAAATCGTATATATCCATCCGTTATTGCATGGACTTTAATAGGAGCAATCATCTTTAAAACTAATGTTGAATATCATTCATGGGGTGGTTGGTTTGTTCCATGTATTATGCTTTATTATGTTGTCTTGTACTTATGTAATCACTATTTAAAAAATCAACCTTTTGTTTGGTTGGCAATTTCTTTAACTATATGTTTGTCATGGTATTATTTTACTAGCAAAACTATTGGTTTCTATATATTTGAGAACAAGTTGTCCTGGGGATTTTATTTTTTTAGCTTTTGGTTGGGATCTTTTGTTTCATATAAAAGAAAAGATTTTAATGAGCATTCTATTTTAGATATCTTGATGGCAATAGTTTTGATTACTATGTATTTTGCTCTAAACTATATTGTAAAAAGGTATAATTTATTAGAGTTTCAATGGATTATATTTGTTCCTTTAGCTATATTTCCTTATTATCAATACTCTGTTAATTCTTATGTAATCGATTGAAAATGAGAGAGTTAATTAAC
>ERZ773202.1613-NODE-1613-length-13902-cov-5.147469_pt1 | contig 13902 bp, 11 predicted proteins | sample MGYA00580998_ERZ773202 | MGnify/ENA primary metagenome ERZ773202 (study PRJEB29015, sample SAMEA2737803) | human gut metagenome | biome: human gut; feature: human-associated habitat; material: faeces | place: China | collected 2012 ...
CTTCGCCCTTGCTCTCGCTGCGCACACCCTCAATGTCCGCGATAGCGGTGTGGATGATGTGGCGCTCGTAGGGATTCATCGGCTCCATCTCGTAGTAGCAGCCGGTACGGATCACGCGGTCGGCAATGCGCTTTGCCAGGGCAGAAAGATCATCCTCGCGCTTGTTGCGGTAACCGCCCACGTCCAGGCCCAGCTTTACGTAGGGGCCTTCCATGCGGTTGATGACCAGGCTGGCCAGGTAGGACAGGCTCTCCATCGTCTCGCCGCGGCGGCCGATCAGGGCACCCATGTGCTCGCCGGTCACGCGCAGGATCGTGGCTTCGCCCTTCTTGACGGCGGTAAAGCTGAATTCCTCCACGCCCATCAGCTTAAAAATGGGGGTCAGGTAATCAACAGCGGCCTGCAGGCGCGGGTCAGCAGCAATATCCAGGGGAACTTCCTCATCGGCAGAAGCGTCTTCCTCAACCGGGGCCTCGGCAGACTCTTCAGCGGCAGGCTCAACAGCCGGGGCAGCTTCCTCTGCGGGGACGGCGGGAGCTTCGACGGGAGCGGGGGCAGCCTCCACGGGCTTCACTTCCTCTACTTCCGGCTCCTCGACCTTTACCAGAACTTTTGCGGGGATGGTCTTGAACAGTTTACGGGCAGGGAATTCCAGCACTTCGTAGCTTACGTTGATGTCATCGCGGTCTACGCCCAGGGCCTCGCAGGCAGCCTGTACCGCGGCTTCTACGGTCTTGGCGCTCATTTCAATGCTGCGCATCTTTGTTGCCTCCTCTTATTATTGTTCTTTATTCAACGGGGTGGTCCGTTCATCCTTATGCAGTTCAGCTTCGCGCTTGCGTGCCAACTCCAGACGCAGCTTGTTGGCGTCTGCCAGGCTGACTTCTTTGGTAACGGTCTGGCCGTTTTCTTCCACGGTCACGCTGCGCTTCTTCTTTTTCTCGGCACGCTTGGCGGCCAGTTCTTCCTCATACTGCTTCTTGAACTTTTCGGGGCTGTAGATCTTATAGGTCACAAAGCTCTGGCCGATCTGCCAGATGTTGGAAACACTGTAGTAGAAGGAGAAGCCGATGGGGGCGTTAAAGCAGAAGGTAACGAACATCAGGTTGCAGACCAGCATCATGATTTTCATGCTGCCCTGCATCTGGGCGTCCATGCCGGAGAGCTTCTGGGTGATGAAGTAGCTCAGGAACATGGTAACGGTAGCGATGGCCGGGAAGATGGCCAGCGGGGTCAGGGCAAAGCCGGCGATGTCGCAGATATCCAGGCCGAAGAAGGTGGTGTTGAAGTTGGCAATCTCGGCAACCGTGGCAGCCGGAATGATGGACGCATCAATGGATGCACCGTTGTGGATGGCCTGGATCAGGGCCGTCTGCATGGTGGAGGTGTTAGTGGTTACAAGGCCAATTGCCTCGCAGGCAGCCTTGATAGAAGCATTATCCACGCCGAAGATGTAATGGACAGGGTAATACACAACGCCCAGGAAGCCGAACAGAACCAGGAAAGTCAGCAGCATGGGCAGGCAGCCGCCCATGGGGTTATAGCCATGCTCCTGCTGGAGCTTCATCAGCTCCTCCTGCTGCTTCTGGGGGTCGTTCTTGTACTTCTGCTGGATCTCGGTGATCAGCGGCTGGAACACGGACATCTTGGCCGTGGACTTCTGCTGATGGATGCTCAGGGGGAACAGCAGCAGCTTGAGGATGAGGGTGGCAACGATCATGGTTGCCGCGTAGTTGCCGATGAAGCTGTACAGGATCTTCACCAGCGGGCCGATCAATACGGCCAGGAAATACATAAAAGACATAGCCTTTCCTTCTGCCCCGTCTGCGCCCGGGACCTTTATTTTTATGTAGGTCTCTGCTGCGCAGTGCAAAGACATGAGAGGCGATGTTGAAAAGCCTTCTCCCTTGGGAGAAGGTACCCGAGGCCCCGACCGAGGGCGGATGAGGGGGGAGCTTGCGGAGCTGCACATTCAACCGTTTAACGGGTAATTGTGGAAAACTCTGCCCTCATCAGTCCGCTGCGCGGACAGCTTCAGTCTCCGCGCTAAGAGCCGCCTTCGGCGGTTGCGCTCCGACACGCGCCTGCGGGCGCAGCCCCGAGGGGGAAGCCTTTAGTCGCGGCTGCGCGTCAGCCTTCGCTCCGGGTTGACCCACTTTCCCTTTTCGGGTACCGGGTCATAGCCGAATTTTGCAAAGGGCTGGCATCTTAAAAGGCGCCACACCGTTAAAATCAGACCCTTTACAAGGCCGTGTACGGCGAGCGCCTGCATGGCGTATTCACTGCAGGTGGGTATGAACCGGCAGTGATGCCCGAGGTGCGGACTGATATATTTTTTGTAGCCGCGCAAAAGCGCGATGAGAAGGCGGGCGATCATTGCGGGGCCGTCTCGGGCACGGGGGCCGGGGCGGCCTTGTCGGGCAGACCGGCCTTTGCAAACAGCTTGCCCAGCGTTTTGCTCAGCTGGGTGCTTTTCAGGCGGGGGGTCTGGCCGCGCGCCACCAGAATAATGTCATATCCGCCGATATTCTGGGCCAGATGCTCCGACAGGGCGGCGCGCATGATGCGGCGGGCGCGGTTGCGCTGCACCGCATGCCCGACCTTTTTGGTGGCGGTCAGTCCGATGCGGGTATAGCCCAGCCGGTTTTTGGCCACATACAGCACCAGATTGGGGTGAACATAGCTTTTGCCGCGGGCATAAATGCGGGAAAATTCCTTATTTTTGGTCAGGGTTCGATAGCGCATGGCGGGGTTCCTCCGGCATGGTAGGATTGTATGGCCTGCACGGCTTAATACGTGCAGGGAGTGGGAATGGATGGTGCACCGGAACTGTTATAGGCCAAGGCAAAACGCCGAAAAAACGGGTTTGCCTTTGTGAAAATGCTCCAAATTTTGGCTTTTTTCCAGTACATCCTAGCAAAAAAGGCCGCTGACAAGAAATCAGCAGCCTTTGTTTGCATGTGTTTGCGAAACCTGTGCCTGAAAAATCAGACGGTCAGGTTCTTGCGGCCCTTAGCACGGCGGCGGGCCAGCACCTTACGGCCGTTCTTAGAAGCCATGCGCTTCAAAAAGCCATGAACGCGGCTGCGCTGACGCTTCTTCGGCTGGAAAGTCTGCTTCATTTCGTATTCCCTCCTTCAAAGTTTCCCCAATACTGGGCATTTTTTGGCGATTTACGCTTGGCAAATGCCCGTAGATACAGGGGCAGCCTTGCAGACTTTGATTATAGCGCAAGGACGGCAAGTTTGTCAATAGCAAACCGCGAAAAAATCCACGCGGCGATCCCATGCCAGGTTCGAAGGATTGGATTTTGCGCTCTGCGCGGGCGGGCCCAGCGGACAAATAGATGCAAACGAGCCCGCTGTGAGGTGTGGATTTGGTGGAATGTTGGTTCAAAACCTGCATTTTTTGCCATATTTTCAACTTTTATTGCCCATATCGTGGAAAATTGTACCCTATTATAATTGTATTGGGGATAAATTTATGCTATACTATATCTGTATCTCTGTGTCTAAAAATCGGCAGAGCAGGCTTTCGGGCCTGCTTTCCGCGGGTTGACACAGCGGTTTTGGCGGACCGGGAAAGGCAACATCTTCCCCGCAGCCGCCGGCTGCTGCATGCTCCGCCCGCCTGCCCAAGAATTTTAGGCCGTGCAGCAATACCCTGCCGGATGCAGCCGGAATTTTGTGGAACGATACGGCGCTCTTTACTTTATTATAATGGGGGCGGCTTGTGTTTTGTTTGCAAAAATTGGGCGGCAGCCTGCGGGGCGGCAGTGCATTGCCTTGACTAACACAAAAGTGGGGAGTATCCATGGATTCATTCAACGACGTACTGGACGCGGCCAAAGCCTATTGCCGCGAACATACTGCCGACGCGACGTACCAGTATTACATCAGCGGGCTGAAAGCGGTCAGCTTTGAAAATTCCAACTGCATCACGCTGGAAGTCCGCAATGATTTTATCTGTAAGATCGTGTCTGACCGTTATACGGGTCTGCTGAAGGATGCGTTTAAGGCTGTACTTGGCTTTGATGTTGAGGTCAAGTTCACTGTGCCGCAGCCTGAACCAGAGGCTGCCAAAGAAAAACGCCCAATGGATGAAGCCAGCCTGCCCTCGGGCCGGTATGATTTCACCTTTGAAAACTTCATCCGCGGACCGTCCAACCAATTTGCCTTTGCGGCGGCGCAGGCGGTTGCGGCAAACCCGTCCGGCGCTTACAATCCGCTGTTCATTTACGGACCGTCCGGTCTGGGCAAAACGCATCTGCTGAACGCGATTCAGATCGAGATCCACAAAAACCATCCGGACTACAATATCGTCTATGTGGACTGCGAAAAGTTTACCAACGAGATCATCACCGCGGTCAAAATGGCAACGACCGAACAGTTCCGCCAGAAATACCGCGAAGCCGATGTGTTGCTGATCGACGATATCCAGTTTTTGGCGGGCAAGGAATCAACGCAGGAAGAGTTTTTCCATACTTTTAATACGCTGCATAATGCCGGCAAGCAGATCGTGCTGGCATCCGACCGGCCGGCCAAGGAGATCAAGAGCCTGGAAGAGCGTCTGCGCACCCGGTTCGAGTGGGGCCTGACGGCGGATATCCAGCCGCCTGATTTCGAAACCCGTGTGGCGATCGTCAAGCGCAAGGCCGAATTGCTGAATCTGGATCTGCCTGATGACGTTGCGGAATACATCGCCAACCATCTGAAGCAGAACATCCGCCAGCTGGAGGGCGCAGTGAAAAAGCTGAACGCCTACTATATGTTGGAGGGTATTGCCCCCTGCATCGGCGTGACGACGACCGCCATCAAGGATACACTGAATGATACCCAGCCCATCCCCGTTACGATTGAAAAGATCATCAACGAAGTGGCGCGCACCTATAATGTGATGCCCTCCGACATCCGCGGGAAAAAGCGCAGCGCCAATGTGAGTGCCGCCCGCCAGATGTCGATGTATATCATCCGTGAGATCACCGGTATGAGCATGGAAGCCATCGGTTCCGAATTCCAGCGTGACCATTCCACCGTTGTGTACTCCATCAATACGATGGAGAAGAACATCGGCAAGGACCGCCACCTGAAGGAAACCGTGGACGATATCATGAAGAACATCCGTACCTGATGCATGCTGCAGGTTGACAATGAAACGCCCGGCGTTCTGCATGTTTATGCATGAATATGCAGAACGTGCCATGCCTTTTCCGGGTTTTCAAAACGGATATTCCGGGTTCCGACAGCAGTTTCCCACTTTCAACATTTTCAACTGATTTTTCAACAATTAACACAGATTTTCCACGGAGCAGGTTGAAAGGTCAAGTTTTCCACATTTGAGATTTTTCTTTCCACGAGTTTTTGCGGAAAACCAGGTCCTCAAAAATTGCTTCGGAATCGGAGGTTTCAGGCTTTTCCACAGATTCAACGTAGCCTACTACTATGACTATCAAAGTATCTAGTTTACCCTGACATTTTACGTGTTCTGCACCGTCAGGCCCATCAGCAAATAAGGATTATACAAAACGGATATTTCAGATTTCTGAACCGCCTGCCAGGCTACAACACTTCACAGTTTTCTGTAAGTTTAGTGATTATATACGAGGTGACAACATTGAAGTTTGAATGTGACAAGTCGCTGCTGTCTGCTGCGATCGACGGCGTTTCCCGCGCCATCACCAACCGCGCGGCGATCCCCGTGCTGGAGGGCATTTACCTGAAAGCCGAAGGGTTCCAGCTGACGCTGACCGGCTACGATATGGAAATGGGCATCACCACCAATATTGAGTGCAATGTTCAGGTACCCGGCGAGACGGTTTTGGAAGCAAAGCTGTTTGGCTCCATGGTCAGCCGTATGCCGTCCGGCACCGTATCGGTGGAGCTGAATAACGAAGGTATGGCAATTATTTCTGGCGGTGTGGCAGAGTTTGAGATCCCCGCCATGAACGCGAGCGATTACCCCAGCCTGCCCAACACGGCAGCCGAAAATACCATGACCATTCCGACTTCGATGATGCGCGAGCTGATCGAAAAGACCATCTATGCGGTCGCTGTGGAAGATAAGAAGCCCGCACACACCGGTGAATTGTTCGTGATCGAGCCGGGCCGCCTGACGGTTGTGGCTCTGGACGGTTACCGCCTGGCCATCATTAAGCGGGATGTGGAATGCACCCGCGATATCCGCATTATCATTCCGGCAAAAACGCTGCAGGAGCTGCTGAAAATCACCGGCGGGCCGGACGAACCGGTCAAAATTGATGCAAACCGCCGCTATGTGGTGTTCACTACCAACGGCTACACCATCATGAGCCGGTTGATCGAGGGCGAGTTCCTGAATTATGAGAGCGTGATTCCCAAAGAGAGCCGCACCAAGGTCGTGATCGATTGCAAGAGCTTTATTGATACGCTGGAACGTGCTTCTTTGATTATTACCGATCGTTTGAAGAACCCGCTGCGCATCAATTTTGCACCGGATAAAGTAACTGTGCGCTGCCAGACCCCGCTGGGCAAGGTGGTGGATGAGTTTACGCCGGAAAGCATGGAAGGCGATTCCATGGAAATCGGGTTCAACAACCGCTACCTGCTGGATGCGCTGCGCTATTCCAAGTGCGAAAAGCTGCGCCTGGAGATCAACGGCCCCTTGAGCCCGGTAAAGGTCCTGCCGGTGGAGGGCGAAGACTTTATTTACCTGGTGCTGCCGGTACGCTTTAAGAATGAAGGCTGATACGATGGAAAAAGTACGAATCCACACGGAATTTATCAAATTGGATGCTCTGCTGAAATTTGCCGGCTTGTGTGAAACGGGCGGCGAAGCCAAGGAGCTGATCCAGGGCGGAGAAGTGAAGCTGAACGGGGAACCCTGCACCATGCGCGGTAAAAAATGCGTGCCGGGCGATGTGGTGGAGCTGGAAGGCCGCCAGGTTCAGATCGCGGAGGGCTGCTGATGCGGCTGAACCGCCTTGCGGTGACGGATTATCGCAATTTATCCGCCGCTGTTTTGGAACCCGCCCCGCAGTTGACGGTTCTGTGCGGGGCAAACGGGCAGGGCAAAACCAACCTGTTGGAAGCCGTCTGGCTGCTGACCGGAGGCAAAAGCTTCCGTGGGGCAAAGGACGCCGAGCTGATCCGGCGCGGCGCTGACTTTGCCGTGCTGGAGGCCGCATTTGAAGCGGGAGACCGCCCCCAGGAAATACGGTTGACCGTTGGCGCCAAAGGAACCCAGCGCCCCGGCCGGACGGTACGTCTGAACGGAGCCGACCGCGGAAGAGCTGCTTCGATCGCAGGAACTTTTACGGCGGTGGCGTTTGACCCCAACCATCTGAGCCTGGTCAAAGGCGGGCCGGAAGGGCGGCGGCATTTCCTGGATGCCGCGCTCTGTCAGCTGTACCCCGGCTACCTGGCGGCGGAACGGCGGTATTTACGCGTGGTAGCGCAGAAAAATGCGTTGCTGAAAGCGTATGACATCACCCCCGGTGGGGATGTTCTGCTGGAAACATACAACGAAGCGCTTGTGACCTATGGCTGCGAAGTCATGCGGCGGCGTGCGGGGTATCTGGACCAGCTGGCCCCGGCGGCAGCGGCAAACTACCGTGATATTTCCAGCGGGGCAGAAAAGTTGGAGATCCAATACTGCCCCTGCTGCGATCCGGGCAGCCCGGAAGCGCTGGCGGCCAAGCTGCGCGAGGTGAAAAACACCGAGCTGCGGGCAGGCTTTTGCCTGACTGGGCCCCACCGCGAGGACCTGGAAATTTTAATTGACGGCCAGCCGGGAAAAATTTATGGCAGCCAGGGCCAGCAGCGCAGTGCGGTGCTGAGCATGAAGCTGGCGGAAGCCAGCGTGGCGGGCGAGGTGCTGGGCGAACATCCGGTGATGCTGCTGGATGATGTGCTCAGTGAATTGGATGACGCACGCCAGACGTATCTATTGACCCGCATTGAGGACAAGCAGACATTTGTGACCACCTGCGATTCCGCCGCCTTTGCCCGAACCAACGGCAAGCTGGTCTTTGTGGACCACGGAACCGTGCGGGAGGGTTGAGGTTTTGCTTTACGGGGGATTTTGTTCCCTTTTTTGAAAAAAAGGGAACTGGAAAAAACGTTTAATCATCTTTATAATAATAGAGAACTAAAAGTAAAACGCAGTCTTAAAATAAGCACTGATGAATGCAAAGTTCAAAATAAAAACGTTGCAAAAATTGACGCGATGCAGAAATAAAATTTCTAAATTTTGAGACGACCAAAGGGCGGCGCAGAGTGCCATCCCATTCCTGAACCGTGATCCCCAAAAGACAAACCCGGCAATTTGTTCTGTCTCCGATTCCTAATTGCTAATTTCTCATTACTAATTATCATGTATCTTCACTTAGGTCAGGATTTTATCGTAAATACGCGGGACGTCATCGGGGTGTTTGACCTGGATACCGCAACCGATGCGGGCCAGAAGGCAAAGATCACCGATGAATTCCTGCGGCATGCCCAGCAGGAAGGGGCTGTTGTGGATGTGAGCGGCAGTATGCCAAAAAGCTTTGTCCTGACAGATTTCCCCGATGATACGGTTTATATTACCCAGATATCCACCGCCGCCATCCGCAACCGCGCGGCAAAGTTTGATATGGGGCAGTAAAACTGCAGAAAAACGTTAGGCGGACAAAAAAGCGTCTATAATTTTTACAGATACAAAAATGCACCCCAGATATACCAAAGGGCAGGTTTTACCCTGATAACGGCAGAAATGCCGGTTTAAGCTTTTGAAAAAAAGCTGCCGAAATCCCCGCACCTCGTAAGAAATGGGAGGAAAGTTCATGTCAGAAGAAATCATCACCGAAACCAATCGCGAAACGGCGACCGACCATGAGTACGGCGGCGCGCAGATCCAGGTCCTGGAAGGGCTGGAAGCTGTGCGCAAGCGCCCCGGCATGTATATCGGTTCCACAGGCCCTTCCGGTCTGCATCATCTGGTTTATGAAATCGTGGATAACTCCATCGATGAAGCTCTGGCCGGGTACTGCACCCATATTGAAGTGACTATCAAGCCGGGCAATATCATTGAAGTCAGTGATAACGGCCGCGGTATCCCGGTGGATATCCAGCCCAAACTGGGCATCCCGGCTGTCACGGTCGTGTATACCGTGTTGCATGCCGGCGGCAAGTTTGGCGGCGAGGATTCCGGCTACAAAGTGGCTGGCGGTCTGCACGGCGTCGGCGCCAGCGTTGTAAACGCGCTGAGCGAATGGCTGGTTGTGCATGTGCGCCGTGACGGCGCCGAGTACGAGCAGAGTTTCAAGCGCGGAAAACCGGATGGAGACCTGAAAAAGATCGGTGTGGCGGCATCTACGGGTACCACCGTTACTTTTAAGCCAGACCCGGAAATGTTCACCGAAACCACCGAATACGATTATGAGATCCTGCTTAAGCGCCTGCGGGAAGAAAGCTTCCTGAACGCCGGTGTGCGCATTACCCTGACGGATGAGCGCCCCGAAAACATTGAGAAAAATGACGGTGTACCGCCGCAGGAATCCATGTGCTATGAGGGCGGCGTGCGCAGCTTTGTGCAGTATCTGCATGAAAAGCGCGACCTGACCCCGCTGCACCCGCAGGTCATCTATATGAAAGGCGAAGCCAACGGCGCTGTGGCCGAAGTTGCTTTGCAGTACTGCGACAGCTACAACGAGCTGATCCTTTCTTTTGCCAACAACGTGCACACCCCGGAGGGCGGCACCCACGAGGAAGGCCTGAAAACCGCACTGACCCGCGTGTTTAACGAATTTGGCCGTGCCAAGGGCTACCTGAAGGAAAAGGATGAAAACTGGCAGGGCAGCGATGTGCGCGAAGGCATGATCGCCGTTGTTTCCGTCAAGCTGCAGGAAGCGCAGTTTGAGGGCCAGACCAAAGCCAAGTTGGGCAACACCTACATCAAGACGCTGGTTTCCAACATTGTGTACAACAAGCTCAGCGAATTTTTGGAAGAAAACCCTGCTGTTGCCAAGGCTGTGTTTGAAAAGGTGACCCAGGCAGCCCGCGCCCGTGCCGCAGCCAAAAAGGCCCGCGACCTGGTGCGCCGCAAGAGTGCGCTGGAAAGCAACCGTATGCCGGGCAAACTGGCAGACTGCCACGAGAATGACCCCGCCAAGACCGAAATCTTCATCGTCGAGGGTGACTCTGCTGGCGGCTCTGCCAAGCAGGGGCGTGATTCCAACATCCAGGCAATCCTGCCGCTGTGGGGCAAGATGCTGAACGTGGAAAAAGCCCGCGCCGACCGCATTTACGGCAACGACAAGCTGATGCCGGTTGTGACGGCACTGGGCACGGGAATTGGCGATGAATTTGACATCAACAAGGTGCGGTACCACAAAATCTTTATCATGGCTGATGCTGACGTTGACGGCTCCCACATCTGCACCCTGATGCTGACCTTCTTCTTCCGTTACATGCGGCCGCTGATTGAACACGGGTATGTGTATGTGGCACAGCCGCCGCTGTTCAAGCTGCAAAAGGGCAGCACCGTCAAGTATGCGTACAACGAAGACGAAATGAAGCAGCTTTCGGCTGAGATGCCGGGCGCCAAGGTGAACCGCTACAAAGGCCTTGGTGAGATGAACCCCGACCAGCTGTGGGAAACCACCATGAACCCTGATAACCGCGTGATCGTGCAGATCAAGATCGAAGATGCCGAGCGCGCCGACGAGGCGTTCAGCATCCTGATGGGCGAGCAGGTGGAACCCCGCAAGGAGTTCATTGAGCGCAACGCCAAGTATGCACGTCTGGACGTTTGATTCGCGGCTTTTTTGGCGGCTTTTTTGAAAAAAAGCCTGGCAAAAAACTTTAATCATTTGGGTTAAAGAAAAGGCGGCAGGGGAGAGGGAGCAAAAAGCCCGCAGGTTTTGGAACGGTCAAGACCGTTCCCTACGGGGCAGGGCGAATGGCGGCCCCTGAAGGGGCGCACATTGTGCGCCCGCTGCGTGTGGGCAATCTATTACCACCCCGGATTACGGTGGAAATTTCCGCTGCCGCCAGACGCTGATGAATTTTGTTTTTGATATTTTGATGATAGAGTGAAGATTTTCGGTGAAGCTTTTGCAAAAGGGCTTTGAAACAATCCGAAAGGTGAGTTGAATGGAAGAAAATGTTATCATGGTGCCCGGTTCGGGCACGAAGGTCATTGTGCGCGATGTCAAGCAGGAGATCGAAACGGCATTTTTGGATTATTCCATGTCCGTTATCGTATCCCGTGCCTTGCCGGATGTGCGCGATGGCCTGAAGCCCGTACACCGCCGCATCCTGTACACGATGCACGAGCGCGGCAACGACCCCAGCCACCCGTACCGCAAGTCTGCGGATACGGTTGGTGCTGTGCTGGGTGCTTACCATCCCCACGGCGACGCCAGTGTGTATGACGCGATGGTGCGTCTGGCACAGGATTTCAGCCTGCGTTATCCGCTGGTTGACGGCCAGGGCAACTTTGGTTCCGTGGACGGCGACCCCCCGGCTGCTTACCGTTATACCGAAGCCCGCATGTCCAAAATTGCATGCGAAATGCTGACGGATATTGATAAGGATACCATTGACTGGGACCCGAACTTTGACGAAACCAAGAAGGAACCCCACATGCTGCCCAGCCGGTTCCCCAACCTGCTGGTCAACGGCAGCCAGGGCATTGCGGTCGGCATGGCCACCAACATCCCGCCGCACAATCTGCGCGAAGTCGTCAGCGGCATGATTGCCCTGATTGATGACCCGGAAATTGATCTGGCGGGCCTGATGGAGCACATCAAGGGACCCGATTTCCCCACCGGCGGCGTGATTATGGGACGCAGCGGCATCCGTGCGGCATATGCCACAGGCCGCGGCAAGATCACCCTGCGTGGCCGTGCCGAGATCGTGGAGAAGAAGAACGGCCGGTATGAGATTGTGATCACCGAGATCCCCTACATGGTCAACAAGACCCGTCTGCTGGAATCCATCGGCGACCTGGTCAAAGATAAGCGCATTGAGGGCATCAGCGACCTGAACGACCTGTCCTCCAGCCGCACCGGCATGAAGATCCTGGTCGAGATCAAGAAGGACGCCAACCCGCAGGTAGTGCTGAACCAGCTCTACCGCTACACCCAGCTGCAGGACACCGTGGGTGTAATCATGCTGGCGCTGGATGACGGCGTGCCCAAGATCATGAGCCTGAAGACCATGATGCAGCGCTATCTGGACTTCCAGTTCCAGGTCATCCGCCGCCGCACGGCGTATGAGCTGAAAAAAGCCCAGGACCGCGAGCACATCCTGGAAGGTCTGCGCAAGGCTGTGGATATTGTGGATGAGATCATCGCCACCATCCGCGCCTGCAAGGGCGGCTTTGCAGAGGCAAAGGCGGCCATTATGGAGCGTTTTGGCTTCGACGACCCGCAGGCCGATGCTATCGTGAAACTGCAGCTGGGACGTCTCGCAGGCCTGGAAATCCTCAAGATCGACGAGGAGTTGGGCCAGCTGCGCGCCAGCATTGAAAATTACAAGGATATCCTGTCCAACGACGCCCACACCATGGAGATCGTCAAGACCGACCTGACGGCTCTGGCCGACAAGTACGGTGACGACCGCCGCACCTCCATTGAGGCGGTTTCCGGCGAAGTGGACATTGAGGACCTGATCCCCGAAGAGACCTGCGTCTTTACCCTGACCCATGAAGGTTACATCAAGCGCACGGCGGTGGACACCTACAGTGCCCAGAACCGCGGCGGCCGCGGTGTGGCCGGCATGACCCAGAAAGACAATGACTTTACCGAGGAACTGTTTGTTGGCTCCACGCATGACTACATGCTGTTCATGACGGACAAGGGCCGTGTGTACCGCCTGAAAGGCTACCAGGTAGCCGAGGGCAGCCGCACCGCCAAGGGCAGCCACATTGCCAACCTGCTGCAGCTGCAGGAGGGCGAGAAAGTTACCATCATGATGCGCCAGCCCGCCAACATGGACGAGGATGCCAGCTACATCACGATGGTAACGCGGCAGGGCCTGATCAAGCGCACGCCGCTTTCCCAGTTCCGCAACATCCGCAAGGGCGGCCTGAACGCCATTGCGCTGAACGAGGACGATGCCCTTGTCTGGTGCCACCTGACAGGCGGCGAGGACGAGCTGATCGTGGCCACTCATGATGGTGCCGCCATCCATTTCAGCGAGGCTGGAGCGCGCGCTATGGGCCGCACAGGCCATGGTGTGCGCGTCATCAAACTGCGTGATGGTGACTATGTTGTGGGCGTGGGCGTCTGCCGCCCCGGCGCAACCGTGCTGACCGTCACCGAGGACGGCAAAGGCCGCCGCAGCCTGATTGATGACTACCGCATTACCAAGCGCGGTGGTCTGGGCATCCGCAACTACACCCGCGGCGGTGTGGCAGGCATCAAGATTGTGGATGACACCGATGATCTGATCCTCATCAGCCAGGACGGTATTCTGATCCGCATGCACGCCAATGACATCAACGTGCAGTCCCGCTATGGCAGCGGCGTGCGCGTGATGCGCCTGATTGGCGAGGACAAGGTAGCCGTGCTGGCCCGCGTGGACCGCGATGCCACTGCCGAAACAGCCAAGCCGGAGGATGATGGCGAGACTGACCCGACCCCTGAAGAGCTGGAAGCCATTGCCGCAGCCGAAGCCGCCGAAGAGGCTGCTGAGGACGCCGCACCGGACACTGAGGGCGAGGACGAAGAATAATTGGAGTGACGAGGTTCCTTCTTTGAAAAGAAGAAACCGAAGAAACTTTAATACAGGATAAGATAAACAAAAAGGGCACAGCGCCGGGTGAAGAACCGGGGGCTGTGCCTTTTTATTGGGGTTATTTACAGGGAGAAAGCGAAGAGGAAGAGATAAGGCAATACCGCATAATTCTAAGTGCCGATACGGCGAGCGAGGTGCGGCA
>ERZ773202.1614-NODE-1614-length-13889-cov-33.487639_pt1 | contig 13889 bp, 10 predicted proteins | sample MGYA00580998_ERZ773202 | MGnify/ENA primary metagenome ERZ773202 (study PRJEB29015, sample SAMEA2737803) | human gut metagenome | biome: human gut; feature: human-associated habitat; material: faeces | place: China | collected 2012 ...
AGAAGAACATCATCCGCGGTAAGCTGATCACCGCCACTGCCGTTGACGCCTCTACGGAGGACAAGATGCGCAAGATGGTGGAGCAGAGAACGCAAGGTACTGTGGAGTTCAAGACTGAGGTGAACCCTGATCTCATCGGCGGTTTCATCCTTGAGTATGATACTTACAGAATGGATGCGAGCGTGAAGACCAAGCTCAACAACATTCTGACACAGCTCAAAAAGTAAAACGAAAAGAGAACGGAAAGGGTTACTTCTTTATAATAAAGGTAATCATCAAGTTCAAATTTCAAAGTTCAAATTTCAAAGTAAATAACAAAATGTCAGATAAAATTAAACCAAGTGAGGTGTCTGAAGTGCTTCAGCAGCAGCTCCAGGAGGTGAATGGCTCTCAGCAGTTTGACGAGGTGGGTACCGTGCTTACCGTCAGCGATGGCGTGGCTCGTATCTACGGTCTTCGCAATGCAGAGGCTAATGAGCTTCTTGAGTTCGAGAACGGCACGATGGCCATCGTCATGAACCTTGAGGAAGACAATGTAGGTTGTGTCCTCTTAGGTCCTACTGCTGGCATCAAGGAGGGACAGAGCGTGAAGCGTACTCACCGTATCGCTTCTATCCGCGTGAACGACAACTTCTTAGGTCGTGTCGTTAACCCTCTGGGTCAGGCTATCGACGGTCTGGGTGATATCGATCTCACCGGCGCTTTCGAGATGCCGTTGGATCGTAAGGCACCAGGTGTGATCTATCGTCAGCCAGTGAAGGAGCCTCTGCAGACAGGTTTGAAGGCTGTGGATTCCATGATTCCTATCGGTCGTGGACAGCGTGAGTTGATCATCGGCGACCGTCAGACCGGTAAGACTGCCATCGCAGTGGATACCATCATCAACCAGAAGAGTTTCTATGAGGCTGGCAAGCCAGTATATTGTATCTATGTAGCTATCGGTCAGAAAGCATCTACTGTTGCTGCATTGGTACAGAACCTCAAGGAGCATGGCGCCCTGCCATATACCATCATCGTAAGTGCTACCGCTGCCGATCCTGCAGCCATGCAGTATTACGCACCATTCGCCGGTGCTGCCATCGGTGAGTACTTCCGCGACCGTGGTTACTCAGCCCTCGTAGTATATGATGACTTGAGTAAGCAGGCTGTGGCTTACCGTGAGGTATCACTGATCCTCCGCCGTCCATCTGGACGTGAGGCTTACCCTGGTGATGTGTTCTATCTCCACTCTCGTCTGTTGGAGCGTGCCGCTCGTATCAACGACCAGCAGGAGGTAGCCGAGCAGATGAACGACCTTCCTGAGTGCCTGAAGGGCAAGGTGAAGGGTGGTGGCTCTTTGACAGCCCTCCCAATCATCGAGACCCAGGCAGGTGACGTTTCTGCCTACATCCCAACCAACGTGATTTCCATCACCGACGGTCAGATCTTCCTGGAGACCGACCTCTTCAACCAGGGCTTCCGCCCAGCTATCAACGTAGGTATCTCTGTATCCCGTGTAGGTGGTTCTGCCCAGATCAAGAGTATGAAGAAGGTGGCTGGTACCCTGAAGATCGATATGGCTCAGTATCGTGAGCTGGAGGCTTTCTCTAAGTTCTCTAGCGATATGGATGCCGTAACAGCGATGACACTGGACCGTGGTAGAAAGAACGACCAGTTGCTGGTTCAGCCTCAGTATCGCCCTATGCCAGTGGGCGAGCAGGTGGCTATCCTCTATTGTGGTGTGCACGGACTGATGCACGACGTGCCAATGGACAAGGTTCGCGATTGCCAGGATCAGTTCCTCGACGCTATGCGCAGCCAGCACGCCGACGTAATCGAGACTTTGGCTGATGGTAAGCTCACCGATGATTGCATCGCGGTGATCAAGGATACCATGGCTAATGTAGCAGGACAATATAAAGCGTAATAGCCTATGCCGTCGTTAAAAGAGATTAAGACTCGCATCGCCAGCGTCAATAGTACCCGTAAGATTACGAGTGCGATGAAGATGGTGGCATCCAGCAAGTTGCATCATGCTCAGGTAGCTATCCAGAATATGCTGCCTTATGAGAATATGCTGGAGCATATCCTGAAGAGCTTCCTGGTGAGTACTCCGAATGTGGACCATGAGTTGCAGGTGGAGCACAAGGAAATCAAGCGTGTGGCTCTCATCGTATATAGCTCTAACAGCAGCTTGTGTGGTGGTTTCAACTCCAACGTCATCAAGATGATGATTCAGGCGGTGGACGAGTATAAGGCTCATGGCATTGACGACATTACGGTATATCCTATCGGCAGAAAGGTGGCTGAGAAGGCACAGAAGCTGGGATTGAAGATTGGCGGCAACTTCATGGATCTTGCCGATCATCCTAATTCAAGCGCTTGTGCCGACATCGCCCGCAAGCTTGCCAAGCAGTATGCTGCTGGTGAACTCGACAAGGTGGAGATGATCTATCACCACTTCAAGAGTGCCGGTTCGCAGATCCTGACCCAGAAGACTTTCCTGCCTATCGACCTCAGCACAGAGGCGATAGGAGAGGACAACGACCGTGACCTCACATCGAATGTGGCTACGGCGAAGGCTCAGGAGTATCTGCGCAAGAAGCAGGCTAGTGAGGATGAAAGACAGCGTGCAGAGGCGCATCCTCTGAACGATGACTTCATCGTGGAGCCGGATCTGGAGACTGTTTTGGGTGTATTGATTCCTAAGCAGCTTCATCTGATGGTTTACACTGCTTTGTTGGATAGTCAGGCGAGTGAGCATGCAGCCCGTATGGTTGCCATGCAGACTGCTACGGATAATGCCGATGAACTCTTGCGTGAACTGAATCTTCAGTACAATAAGAGTCGTCAACAGGCCATTACGAATGAATTGTTGGATATCGTGGGTGGAAGCGTGAATAACTAAGCTTCTACGTTAGATATTATGGGAGGAAGCTAGAATAATTAGCTTTCCAAGCCGTTGTTTCAGAATCAGGAGGTAACTTGTTGGCCCAGGTTACCTCTTTTTTTTTTTTGCCTATTTGCCTGTATATTTCTTGATGGCTTTGATAAATGTATCGCCATATTTCTTGATCTTGAATTCGCCGATACCGCTGATGAGACCGAATGCCTGGAGAGTGGTTGGCTTCATCCTCGTTAATTCGTGCAGACTCTTATCTGATAATACAATGTATGGAGGATAGCCCTGTTCATCGGCAAGATTCTTTCTGATCTTACGCAGATACTCGAAGAGCTTCTTATCTTCTACACCCGACATTTCTTCCTCGAAAATCACACGCTCTGCATGCACCATTGGGATGCTGCTTCCTCTTGAAGGTCTGTTGACCCTTTGCTGACGAGGAGCCCGCTCTTCATTCTCAACTATCACCAGCGAAACCTGGTGTTCTCCCTTGAGAACCTTCCAGCCCAATGGCGTGACTTTCATCTGGTTATGCATATTATACGCTACCTCGAAGAATCCCATCTGGAGCATCTGGAGCATGTATGCCTGCCAATCGCGCACGCTCACATCCTTGCCCACACCAAAGGTCTTCAACTCATTATAGTGATTTCGCGTAATGGCAGGCGTCTGCATGCCTCTCAATATCTCGATACAGGTACCCACGGCAATCTTTTCGCCCGCACGGACCACGGCACTCAGCGCCTTCTGGGTAAGCACGGTACCATCGAAGGTGCGGGGAGGATTGTTGCAAACATCACAATGACCACAATCCTTACTGGAGGTCTCTCCGAAATAATTCAGGAGGATTCTTCTTCTGCAGACTCTCGATTCGGCGTATTCTTCCATTCTTCGCAGTTTTTCAAGATTCACCGATTTCTGTCCGCTTTCTTCGCAGAAAGAACGGAGAGTGATGATATCTGCCATCGAATAGAACAATACAGTATCGGCAGGTGCGCCGTCTCTTCCGGCTCGTCCTATCTCCTGATAGAAACTCTCGATGCTCTTCGGCATGTTGTAGTGAATCACCCAGCGCACATTGCCCTTGTCGATACCCATTCCGAAGGCGATGGTAGCGCACACCACTTCTATCTGGTCCATCTTGAAACGTTCCTGTACAGAGGCTCGCTGCTGGGCGGAGAGTCCGGCATGATAGGCCTCTGCCTGTATGCCATGCTCCTGCAAAGCCTCTGCCACCATCTCCGTATTCTTGCGCGAGAGGCAATAGATGATGCCTGCCTCGTCTGGGCGACGGGCGATGAAATGGTAAATGAATTTCAGTTTCTCCTTCTTCGTACTTTCCTGGCGAACGGTAAGACTGAGGTTCGGACGATCGAAACTGCTCACGAAGGTCTGGCCGTTCAGATGCAGCTGGTTGATGATGTCCTCTCGGGTAATCTTATCGGCTGTAGCCGTGAGCGCCATCACCGGCACACCATTGAATTTCTCGTGAAGGAGTCCGAGCTGGGAATACTCCGGACGGAAGTCGTGGCCCCACTGACTGATGCAGTGGGCTTCATCTACGGCGAAGAGCGAAATCTTGATGTTGCAGAACAGATAAGGTATCTCGCTGAGAAGTTTTTCGGGAGAGACATAGAGCAGTTTCAGTTCGCCCGCTTCGCATCTTCTGCGGATGATGAGATCATCGGTTACATCGTTGCCGCTGTTGAGAGCTTCGGCTGGAATGCCGTTCGCCTTGAGGGCTTCCACCTGGTCGTGCATCAGACTGATGAGTGGCGAAATGACCACTGCTGTTCCCTCCATTGCCAGCGCCGGAACCTGATAGCACAGACTCTTTCCTCCGCCCGTCGGCATCAGCACCAGACAGTCGTTACCTTGCATTATTTCCCGGATGATGGCTTCCTGGTTGGGGCGGAAGGAATCGTATCCGAAGTAAGATTTCAATATCTCGTTGATTTGCATATTTCTTAACTATTTTTCTTCTTTTACATTGGATATTCCTGCAAAGTTACGTAAAAAACGGGAGATTTATTACATTTCTTTCAATAAAATAAGAAAAGTTGGCTGAAAAGTTTGAAAATCCAAATAATTGTCGTACTTTTGCGCTAGAAATAAAGGTTTAGAACATGGCAAATTGTAATGTAAACACCCACGAGCGCTTTGCCGACATCCAGATGCTGCGTTACGAGCTGAAGGGATTCGATGCATTGTCGCTCAATCAGAAATTGTATATTTACTGCCTGGCAAAGGCTACCCTGATGGGACGTGACATCACGTTCGACCAGCAGGGAAAGTACAACCTGCGCATTCGCAAAACCCTGGAGGCAATCTATCGCCATTACAAGGGCACAATCGGAGAGGCTATCGAAAACACAGAGACAGTATGCGATTCTACTACTCAAATCGAAACTTCTTCTGTATGCGATTCCGAAGAATTCAAGGCTTTCGAAGTATATCTGAAGCGCATATGGTTTGCCAGCGGCATCCATCATCATTATGGCTGCGAGAAATTCAAGCCGGGATTCTCTGAGGAATTCTTCTATCAGTTGATGGAGGAAATCTCTGAGGATGAGTTGCCCCTCAAGAGAGGAGAGAGCAAGGAAGATCTCCTCGCCCAGCTCGTACCTGCCATCTTCGATCCAGAGGTGATGCCGAAGAGAGTGAACCAGACCGATGGCGAAGACCTGGTAAAGACTTCTGCCTGCAACTTCTATGAGAATGTGACTCAGGCGGAAGTGGAGAGATTCTATGCCCGATTGAAGGATGTGTCTAACCCGACACCGCCATCTTACGGACTCAATTCCAAGCTCACCAAGCGCAACAACGAGATGATTGAGCTGGTGTGGAAGGAGGATGGACTCTATAGTGAGCCTATCAAGGAAATCGTTTCCTGGTTGCTCAAGGCGCAGAAATTCGCTGAAAATGAGGGACAGAAGCACGTCATCGACCTGCTCGTGAAGTTCTATCGCACCGGTAATCTCGAGGATTTCGACCGATACAGCATCGCCTGGGTGCAGCAGCACGAAGGCATGGTGGATTTCATCAACGGATTCATCGAGGTATATGGCGACCCATTGGGATTGAAAGGTACCTGGGAGGGTATCGTGGAATACAAGGACCTGGAGGCTACCCAGCGAACCCAGACCATCAGTAAGAATGCTCAGTGGTTTGAGGATCATTCGCCTGTGGATCCACGTTTCCGCAAACCGGAGGTGAAGGGTGTTACCGCCAATGTAATCTGTGCGGCGATGCTCGGCGGAGAGGAATATCCTGCTTCGGCTATCGGCATCAATCTGCCTAATGCCAACTGGATCCGTCAGGAGCACGGTTCGAAGAGCGTTACCATCGGCAACCTGACTGATGCCTACAACAAGGCGGCTCAGGGCAACGGATTCAGAGATGAGTTTGTCATCGATGAGGAGACTGTGGCACTGATGAATCAGTATGCTGATATCACCGACGACCTGCATACCGACCTTCACGAGTGTCTGGGACACGGCAGCGGTCAGCTTCTTCCTGGCACCGATCCTGATGCCCTGAAGGCGTATGGCAACACGATAGAGGAGGCGAGAGCCGATCTTTTCGGTCTGTACTATGTGGCTGACCATAAGTTGGTTGAGTTGGGGCTGACTCCGAATGATGAAGCTTACAAGGCACAGTATTACAGCTATCTGATGAACGGTTTGCTCACCCAGACTATCCGAATCAAGGAGGGTGACAAGATAGAGGAGGCGCACATGAGAAACCGTGCCCTCATTGCCTGGTGGACGCTGGAGCATGCCGAGGGAGCCGTGGAACTGGTTACGGAAGAAGTAAGCTATGCTTCTGCCGAGGAAGCCTTGAAGGATGCTGAGGGAAATATCATAACCACCCGCACCTATGTGAAGGTGAATGATTACGGGAAACTCCGTCATCTCTTCGGAGAACTCCTTGCAGAGATTCAGCGAATCAAGAGCGAGGGAGATTTCGAGGCTGCACGCCAGTTGGTAGAGAAGTATGCCGTGAATATCGATCCAGACTTGCATCGCGAGATTCTGGCGAGATACAAGAAACTGAATCTGGCTCCATACAAGGGTTTCATCAATCCTAAAATGACGCTGGTCTATGATGAAGAGGGTAATCCTATCGACGTAAATCTCGATTACGAGGAGAACTATACCGACCAGATGCTCCGCTATTCTGAGGAGTACGGAACGTTATAAATAATAAATAACGTTATAATAATAGATATGACAGATAATAAGAACGAGGAATTTCCGATAGTAGATGAAATGGGTAATATCCTGGGTGCCATCACCCGAGGTCATGCCCATGATGGATGCAAGATATTGCATCCTGTGGTTCATCTGCATGTATTCAATAGTAAGGGAGAACTGTATCTCCAGCACCGTCCGGCATGGAAGGATATCCAGCCTGATAAGTGGGATACTGCCTGTGGTGGACATGTGGATTTAGGCGAGAGTGTGAACCAGGCGCTTCATCGTGAAGTGAGGGAGGAGCTGGGTATCACCGATTTCGAACCGGAGTCTTTAGGACATTATGTCTTTGAGAGTCAGAGAGAAAAGGAGCTGGTGTATGTTCACCGTTGTGTATATGATGGTGAAGTGAAGCCGAGCCAGGAAGAGTTGTCTGGTGGTAGATTTTGGAGTAAGGAAGAAATTAAGGAAAACATCGGCAAGGGTGTTTTCACTCCGAATTTCGAAAACGAATACCAGAAGTTTTTCATGTGATATTCTTCATCGGAATACGCGGAGTTATCGAAAAGCAAGAATGTTTCCGATAACTCTGCGTAATCCGATGAATAATTCTATGCAGATAAAATTATATTTCGAAGATACCCTTGAGCGCCCCTCTGGCGATATTCTCGAAATCCTCTCCGAAATCGCAGAAGCGCATCACGGCATTGGCGGCAGCATGCTTCACTCCCATATTATCACCCTGCAATGCCACGGCAGCCTGATCCAGGAATTCATTGATTCCACGATCGTTAGGCTCCTTACCATTCGCAAAGAGGCGGGCAAGAAGCTGGAAACCGGCAATCTCATACAGCGGTTTATCGCTTGCAATCCATTGATACGCAATCACCGGCGCATATTCCACATATTGCAGCAGATTGAAAGCAAGCATCTCAGCCATTTCCTGGCTCTGCACCTGTTCCATCCAGATATCCGTGATTTCAGCCAGCATCTTGTCGGCAGGCATGATGAGGGTAGCAAGAATCTTGCACTCCCGTATATCTTCCTTCCAGAGTTCGATGGCGAGGTCGTAATCCTTGCCGTATTCCTGTGCCATCTTCTTCAATTCATAAAAGGGTACACCCCAATTCAGTTTATATCCTAGTCCCTTGTCTCGCATGGATTGCGACCCCGGACCGTTCATCAACAAGCGAAAGCTTCGCTTGATAGTCATCAGTTTCTGATGTGTTTCTTCATTCATTGTGTCGTGTTTAAAATCTAAAGTTTTAATACCTTGCAGAACATTCCTTCGAACTGCTCTTCGATATTGGCAGGCTTATGCTTGAATATACCGAAGATGGCACTGCCGCTACCGCTCATAGCTGCATATGCGGCCCCCAGATTGTAGAGCTTCTGCTTGATTTCTGCCAACTCTGGATGCATCGCAAAGATCGGCGCCTCGAAATCGTTGACAAGCTCATCCTTCCACGTCTCGATAGGCTGGCGGACGATATCGCGGCAGCATTTCGCAGGCTTCTTTGGAGTGATGGCAGCATAGGCATCCTTGGTGCTTACAGCGATGTCGTCGCGCTTCACCACCACAATGTAATATCCCTTCATGTTATCTCCAGGACCGCTTGCCGGCATCAGTACATCGCCGATACCCTCAGCATAGCAGGCAGTATCTCCATTCTCCGGGTCTGCACTGATGAAGTAGGCACAGTCAGCACCCAACTTGGCTGCATATCGCTCCATCTCAGGAATACCGATGTTCAGGCGGAAACGCTCATCGAGCAGACGGATCATGTAGGCAGCATCCGCAGAGCCGCCACCCATTCCTGCCTGAGATGGGATTCGCTTGACGAGATGCGTATGAATGCGGGGAATCTTGAAATCGGCAGCCAGCATATTATATGCCTTCACCACCAGGTTTTTCTGTTCATCGCAATCCACGGCATTGCCTGTAATCTTCAGGTCGCACGCTACCTCGCTAGGAAATTCTTCTCCCATCAGCTTGATCTCCAAGGCATCAGTCAGGGGGATAGGGTAGAATACGGTTTCCAGATTGTGGTAACCATCAGCGCGCTTGCTTACTATATTTAAGCCAAGATTGATCTTGGCGCATGGAAATGTAATCATAATCAATCATTGTTTAAGAGTGATACATTAACTATGTGCAATCTATATGCAATCTACTTGCAAAGATATAAAAAATATCCCAAACCCGGTGCTTTTCATCAAGATTATTTTCTTACTTGCATTAAAAATATTAAAAACATCCATATTCTGCAATATCTTTTGTACCTTTGCAAAGTGTATCCACATTTCTGAGAGTGATTCCGCTTGAGGGAAAATATATTTTGAGTTAAGGATAGATAAATGATTAGATAAAAATAAAAAAAATAGAAATATGAAGAAAGGTGATAAAGTAAGATTCCTGAGCGAAGTGGGCGGCGGAAAGGTGGCTGGCTTCCAGGGCAAGAATATCGTGCTGGTAGAGGATGAAGATGGTTTCGAGATTCCGATGCCGATCAACGAGGTGGTAGTGGTAGAACAGGACGACTATGCCATGGGCAAGATGATCTCTGCCAAGATGGATGCCAAGCAGAAGGCTGAAGAGCATGCCAACACCGAACTGCATCAGGACAGCAGAAGCATCAAGGCTATCCTGAACGAGCACGAGAATGATGTGGATATGAACGTAGAGGAGTATGATGCTGCCGACCGCGAGATTACCTTCGTAAAGCAGATTCAGGAGCGTACGGGCGGTAACAAGCTCAGCGCCTATCTCGCCTTCGTGCCTATCGATATCAAGGACGTGACCAACACCCGCTTCGAATCATATATGGTGAACGACAGCAACTACTATCTGCGCTACACCTATCTCGTAGCCGAGGGCAATGCGTGGACCCTGAAGGCGGAGGGTGAAATCGAGCCAAACACCAAGCTCTTCATCGAGGAATTCGGTCGTGAGGCTTTGAATGAGATGGAGCACATCGCCATCCAGATGATTGCCTACAAGAAGGACAAGCCATTCCTGTTGAAGCCAGCTACGGATGTCCAGTTCCGCCTGGACCCAGTGAAGTTCTACAAGCTCCATCTCTTCGAGGAGAATGATTTCTTCGAGACTCCAGCCTATCTCTTCACCATCGTGGAGAACGACGAGGTAGCCCGTCCGCTGGTCATCGATTCCAAGCGATTGAAGGAGCAGATGTACAAGGACGAGAAGGTGATTGCCAACACCAGCAAGAAGAAGAGCAAGAAGGATGACGGTACCCTCATCATCGACCTTCATGCAGACGAGGTTCTTGAAACAACTGCTGGAATGAATTCTGCTGATATCCTTCATTATCAGATGGATATCTTCAAGAAGACAATGGCGGAGAACAAGAAGAACAAGGGTCAGAAGATTATCTTCATTCATGGCAAGGGAGAAGGCGTTCTGCGCCAGGCACTCATCCATGAGCTGAACTATCGCTATAAGAACTGCACCTATCAGGATGCCTCCTTCCAGGAGTATGGATATGGTGCCACACAGGTAACAATAAAGTAATTTATCATGAAGTACGGATTTATGAAGGTGGCAAGTGCCATCCCTGCCGTCAAGGTAGGCGATGTAATCTTCAACACCCAACAGATAGAAGATCTGATAGCCCAGGCTGAAGGTAAGGGCGTAGAGATCATTACCTTCCCGGAATTGTCTATCACAGGCTATTCCTGTCAGGACCTTTTCCGCCAGCAGATGCTCCTGGAATCATCAGAGCAGGCGGTGATGATGCTGCTCGATTTCACCCGCAAACTCGACATCATCTCCATTGTCGGCGCTCCGGTAGTGGCTGGCGATCTGCTGCTGAATTGCGGTATCGTGATCCAGCACGGACAGATCCTGGGCATCGTGCCTAAGACCTATCTCCCTAACTACAGCGAGTTCTATGAGAAGCGCTGGTTTGCCTCTGCCCAGGATTTGCGCGACTGCGAGGTCCGCTATGCCGGACACAAGGTGAAGCTGACTCCGGATGTGCAGATTTTCCGCACCTATGACGGCGTGCAGTTTGGCGTAGAGATATGCGAGGATGTATGGGCGCCGGCTCCTCCTAGCAACAAGCTGGCACTGGCTGGTGCCGACCTCATCTTCAACCTCTCTGCGAGCGATGAACTCATCGGAAAGCACAACTATCTGAAGAGTCTGCTGAGCCAGCAGAGTGCCCGCACCATGACGGGTTACATCTACAGTTCCTGCGGTTTCGGCGAGAGCACGCAGGATGTGGTATATGGCGGAAATGCCCTGGTTTATGAGAATGGAGCTTTACTTGCACAAGGTGAGCGTTTCTCTCTTGAACCTCAGATGGTTATTGCGCAGGTTGATGTGGAGAAACTCCGTTCGGAGCGTCGCACAAATTCCACCTATGTCAACGCCCAGCGTAACATCAAATATTCGGTTCTCGGCGGACAGTTCAACATCCGTAACATCGATGCCGATCCTACCGAGAATGAACGCGAGTTCGTGTTGGAGCGTGAGGTGAATCCCCATCCTTTCATTCCTACCAGCAGCGATATGAATGCCTCCTGCGAGGAGATTTTCAATATCCAGCTGATGGGTCTTGCCAAGCGCATCGTACATACCCATGCCAAGACGGTGGTAGTGGGTATCAGCGGCGGATTGGATTCCACCCTTGCCCTGCTCGTCTGCGTCAAGGCATTCGATAAGCTGAAGATGGACCGCCGTGGCATCGTGGGTGTTACCATGCCAGGTTTCGGAACCACTGACCGCACCTACAACAACGCCATCTCGCTGATGAAGAGCCTGGGTATCACCATCCGTGAAATCAGCATCGCCAAGGCTGTGACCCAGCATTTTGAGGATATCGGTCATGATGCCAGCGTGCATGATGTAACCTATGAGAATTCGCAGGCACGCGAGCGTACGCAGATTCTGATGGACCTTGCCAATAAGATGGGTGGTATGGTGATAGGCACCGGCGACCTTTCTGAGCTGGCTCTGGGCTGGGCTACCTATAATGGCGACCACATGAGCATGTATGGTGTGAATGCCAGCATCCCTAAGACCCTGATCCGTCATCTCGTGAACTATGTTGCCGAGAGTGGGGTGGATGAGCAGAGCCGCATCACCCTGCGCGACATCATCGACACACCTATTAGTCCGGAGCTGATTCCTGCCGATGAAAATGGTAATATCAAGCAGAAGACAGAAGACCTGGTGGGCCCATACGAGCTGCACGATTTCTTCCTCTATTACTTCCTGCGTTTCGGATTCCGTCCGTCCAAGATTTACATGCTGGCAAAGAAGGCGTTTATCGATACCCAGCTGGAGCGTGTGAAAATCAGCGACAACGATCCTGATTCCTATGATGAGGAGACTATCAAGAAATGGCTCAAGACCTTTGTGGGAAGATTCTTCAACCAGCAGTTCAAGCGCAGCTGTCTGCCTGATGGTCCGAAGGTGGGAAGCGTGAGCCTCAGTCCTCGTGGCGACTGGCGCATGCCTAGCGATGCCGCATCCTCCATCTGGCTGCAGGAGGCGGAAAATCTGTAGGGTTCGTGTAAAAACTGTTAAATAAAGAGCAGGATCATCCCACTTTGCCGGATATTTTCTTATATTTGCAAAGTCAAACTGAATATTGATTTAAAAATCAGAGTTATGACGCAAAGAGAAGATAAACAACAGGCAAGAACAAGTAGGGAGGAACTAGAAAAGTTTTTCTATAACTTAGCAGCTATGTGCTTTGGTACGACTGTACTTGGAAGTGGTATGGCTTTGGTTACGGATACTGGTAATCCTGAAAGACTTTTAGGTATGTTTGCCGGAGGTATTATAGGAACGATAGCGTTAGCTTACGCTGCGTTTAGAATAATCAAAATAAAATAATAATTATGAAACAGCTGGATTTTACAACAGGTATGACCTTGGTTTTTGGCATTATTGCATTAATTGCAGTTGCTATAAATATTTGGCTTTCTACCAAATGGGGTAAGAAATGGCTCCATAGTCTGGACTGATTTACAACCCTCGACAGTTTTGGATTATAGCGTTTGGGTTGATGGCTTTTCCTGCCAGCCTTAACAGAATATTGATTCCCGATTTGAGCATCAGGTAGTATTTTGGTGCTCAAATCGGGATTTTTAATAGAAAAATTATTAATTTATCACCCCTTTATTGGGAAAAAACATATTTTTTTTGTAACTTTGCGCCCAAAAGTAAAAACAATATAAAATTTAAATAGATAATATGGCTAAGAAATTTGCCGAGCACAATGGTCTGAATCTTACTCAGACAAACAATGACGTACTAGCAGCGTGGGAGAAAAATGATATCTTCCACAAGTCTATCGACGAGCGTGAAGGCTGCCCTCAGTTTATCTTCTTCGAGGGACCTCCATCAGCTAATGGCCACCCGGGTATTCACCACGTGTTGGCACGTAGTATCAAGGATACATTCAACAGATACAAGACCATGAAGGGCTTCCAGGTTCACCGCAAGGCGGGATGGGATACCCACGGACTCCCTGTTGAACTCGGTGTCGAGAAGGAACTCGGCATCACCAAGAAGGATATCGACAACAAGGCTTCTGAGAAGTATATCTCTACCGAGGATTACAACCACAAGTGCCGCGAGAACGTGATGAAGTTCACCGCTGAGTGGCGCGAGTTGACCGAGAAGATGGGTTACTTCGTAGATCTCGATCATCCTTATATCACCTACGATAACAAGTATATCGAGACTCTCTGGTGGCTCCTCAAGCAGCTCTACAACAAGGGCCTGCTCTACAAGGGTTACACCATCCAGCCATACTCTCCAGGCGCAGGTACAGGTT
>ERZ773202.1620-NODE-1620-length-13862-cov-3.023177_pt1 | contig 13862 bp, 9 predicted proteins | sample MGYA00580998_ERZ773202 | MGnify/ENA primary metagenome ERZ773202 (study PRJEB29015, sample SAMEA2737803) | human gut metagenome | biome: human gut; feature: human-associated habitat; material: faeces | place: China | collected 2012 ...
GAACTTCCTAGTATATAAAAGCTACAATCGCTAGCCATTTGAGATTTTCTCCTTTTAGTCGAAAACTCAAATCGGGCGAGAACAAAGGGCAACTACGTTGCTTTGTTCTGTATAAAAATAAGAAAAATTTATTTCAAAATTCAATTGCAAATAAACACAAAATGTGATAGCATAGAGCAAGACGAAAAGAGAGAAAAAGAAGGTGAAAAAAGTGCCAGAAACAGAGCAAAAACATAAAAGCAGAAAAATAGGAGATTTATTTAGTGATTATAAAACAAATAGTAATATAGAAGATGCAGAAATAGCAAGAATGAATTTACTAAAAAAGATAAACACATTAGAAATAGAAATGCAAGCAAAAGAATATATAGAAATAAAAGAAATATGGTACTTTGAAAAATTCTTAAGACAAAGATTTCAATTTGAGCAAGTGCATATAAAAATAAAATATGCAGAGGGAGTAAGAAAAAAGCCAATAGCAGATGAGTGGGAAAATATAGTATGTTTAATGGCACATAAATATCCTTTAATGAAACCATTATTATTATTAAAAAGTCAAATTGAAGTAACAGAAAATCAAATAAATGTATATATGAAAATACAAGGTGCAGATTTTCTAAAAGCAAGAAAATTAGATAGAGAACTAGAAAGTGTAATAGAAAACATATTTGGAAAGAAATATATAGTAAACATAGAAGAAAGAATAAATGCAGAAGAAGTATTAAAACAAAAAGAAAAAGCAAAACAAGTACAACAAAAAGCAATAGAAAATGTAATGAGAGAAGCGATGGAAGCACAAAGAATGGCAGCAGAAAAACAAGCACAAAATAGTGGAGAAAATATGCAAAATAATCATCAACAACAGAGTCATCAAAATCCATCAGCACAAAATTATGAACAATATCCAGCAAGTGAAATGCCACCAATACCAGAAGGTGTATATAATGATGTAGATTATGCAATGCCAACAGATGCAGATATGGGATATATACCAGAAATGCCAGAAAATGAAGAACCTTCAAATATAATCTTTGGTAAGCCATCAAGAGCAAAAGAAACACTATTCAAAATAAAAGATATAACATCAAATGATAGTAGAGTAACAATTGAAGGAAGAATAGTAAGTTGTGAATGTAAAGAAACAAAAACAGGAAAAGGAATGTTAATCTTTGAAATATATGATGGAACAGGAATAATGAACTGTAAAGCATTTGCAAAAGATATAACAGAAGGAAATGAAGTATCAGAAAAAATCCAATCTGCAAAAGCAATAAAAGTAACAGGAAAATCAGGAATGGATGCTTATGCAGGTGATTTAACAGTAATGGCAAATATTATAATAGAAATTTCAGATGAAGGAATGCCACAATTACCAGAAGAAGACACAAGTTCACCATTAATATTAGGAAATTCAATGAATATATCAGATCCATTAGTAAAAATAACAGACTTAAATGCAGAATCTGGAAATGTATGTATAGATGGTGAAATACTTGGAATGGAAGATAAAGAAACCAAAACAGGAAAAGTAATATTAAGTATAAATATATATGATGGAACAAGTACAATGACATGCAAAGCATTTTTACCAGGAAAAAATGCAAAAAATATTGTAAAAAGATTAGGAAAAACAAAAGCAGTAAAATTAGCAGGAAGAGCACAGATGGATGCTTTTTCAAACGAATTAACAATAATGGCAAATACAATAGTTGAATCAACTCCATTACCAAAAACAACAAGAGAAGATAAAGCAGAAGTAAAAAGAGTAGAATTACATATGCACACCAAAATGAGTGCAATGGATGCAATGACATCAGCAACAGACTTAATAAAAAGAGCAATGAGTTGGGGAATGAAATCAATAGCAATAACAGACCATGGAGTAGTACAAGCATTTCCAGAAGCATATCATTTATTGGGAAGAGATAACCCAGAAATGAAAGTAATATATGGTGTAGAAGCATATTTAGTACCAGATAAAGAAAAATCAGTAAAAAATCCAAGAGGACAAGTACTAGATGATGCAACATATTGTGTATTAGACTTAGAAACAACAGGAATTTCAATAACAACAGAAAAAATTACTGAAGTTGGAATAATGAAAGTAAAAAATGGTGAAGTAATAGATGAATTTGAAATATTTGTAAATCCAGAAAAGCCAATACCACAAAGAGTTGTAGAAGTTACAAACATAACTGATGAAATGGTAAAAGATGCAGAAACAATAGATAAAGTATTTCCAAAAATCTTAGAATTTGTAGGAGATTCAATAATAGTTGCACATAATGCAAGTTTTGATGTTGGATTTTTAAAACACAATGCAAAATTACTAGGTTATGAATTCAATAATACATATATAGACACATTACCACTTGCAAAAGATTTATTCCCAGATTTGAAAAAATATAAATTAGGAAAAATTGCAGATAGTTTAGGAATTGAAGTAGATGTAGCACATAGAGCTTTAGCAGATGTTGATACAACTGTAAAAGTATTTAATGTAATGTTGAAAAAACTAAAAGACAAAGGAATAAATACAGTTGATGAAATAGATTCAGCAACAAAAGACCCAGAAGCTCAAAAAGAAGAATTTAAAAAGCAAAGATCATATCATGCAATAATATTAGCTAAAAATTATGTAGGATTAAGAAACCTATATAAATTAGTATCAATTTCGCATTTGAACTATTTTTATAAAAATCCAAGAATATTAAAAAGTATATATAAAAAATATTCAGAAGGATTAATATTAGGAAGTGCCTGTGAAGCGGGAGAATTATATCAAGCAATAGAATTAGGAAAATCTGATGAAGAAATAGAAAATATTGCAAGAGATTATGACTATTTAGAAATTCAACCAATAGGAAATAATGAATTCTTGGTAAGAAATGGTGTTGTACCAGATAGAGAATATTTAAAAGATATAAATCGTAAGATTGTAGAATTAGGAGAAAAACTAGGAAAACTAGTAGTAGCAACATGTGATGTCCATTTTATGGATCCACAAGATGAGATTTATAGAAGAATATTAGAAGCTGGTCAAGGATATAAAGATGCAGATGAGCAAGCACCTTTATACTTAAGAACAACAGAAGAAATGCTTAAAGAATTTGAATATTTAGGTGAAGAAAAAGCTTATGAGGTTGTAGTAACAAATACAAATAAAGTATCAGATATGTGTGATAGAATAGACCCAATATCACCAGAAAAATGTCCACCACATATCCCAGGATGTGAGGAAGATATCAAAAATATTGCATATAAAAAAGCACATGAATTATATGGTGATCCATTGCCAGAAATAGTTCAAACAAGACTAGATAAAGAATTAAATTCTATTATAAGCAATGGATATTCAGTAATGTATATTATTGCACAAAGATTAGTATGGAAATCAAATGAAGATGGATATATAGTAGGTTCAAGAGGATCAGTAGGATCATCACTTGTAGCATTTATGACAGGTATAACAGAAGTAAATTCATTACAGCCACATTATAGATGTCCAAAATGTAAATATTCAGAATTTGATGATTATGGAGTTGGAAATGGATTTGATTTACCAGATAAAGATTGTCCAAAATGTGGCACAAAAATGGCCAAAGATGGAATGGATATACCATTTGAAACATTCCTTGGATTTAATGGGGACAAAGAACCTGATATAGACTTAAACTTCTCTGGAGAATATCAAGCAAAAGCACATAAATATACAGAAGTAATATTTGGAAAAGGAACAACATTTAAAGCAGGAACAGTTGGTACAGTAGCAGAACAAACAGCATTTGGATATGTAAAAAAATATTATGAAGAAAGAAATATACCAATAAATAAAGCAGAAATAGCAAGAATATCAGTAGGATGTCAAGGAATAAAAAGAACAACAGGACAACATCCAGGAGGAATTATAGTAGTTCCAAAAGGAAGAGAAATATATGAATTTACACCAGTACAACATCCAGCAGATGACCCAAATTCAGATATAATAACAACACATTTTGATTATCACTCAATAGATGGAAACTTGTTAAAACTTGATATACTAGGACACGATGATCCGACGGTAATACGTATGCTTCAAGATATAACAGGAGTAGCACCAACAGATGTACCATTAGATGATAAAGAAACAATGTCAATCTTTTCATCAACAAAAGCATTAGGTGTAACACCAGAACAAATACATTCAGAAGTAGGAACTTATGGAATACCTGAATATGGTACAAAATTTGCTAGAGGAATGCTTTTAGATACACACCCAACAACATTTGACGAATTAATAAGAATATCTGGACTATCACATGGTACAGATGTATGGTTAGGAAATGCACAATCATTAATAGAACAAGGAATTGTAACATTACAACAAGCAATATGTTGTCGTGATGATATAATGATATATTTAATGAAAAAAGGGCTTCCACCAGATAAATCATTCAAAATAATGGAAGCTGTTCGTAAAGGTAAAGTTGCAAAAGGAAAAGAACCAAAATGGAAAGATGAATATATACCTTTAATGTTAGAACATGATGTTCCAGAATGGTATATAAAATCTTGTGAAAAAATAAAATACATGTTCCCTAAAGCACATGCTGCAGCTTATGTAACAAACGCATTTAGAATTGCATGGTTTAAAGTTCATATTCCATTAGCATATTATGCAGCATTTTTTACAATAAGAGCAAAAGCATTTGATGCAGAAGTTATGATTAATGGAAAAGAAAAAGTAAAAAATAAAATGAAAGAAATTGAAATGATGGGAAATAATGCTACTCCAAAGGACAAAGATATGTATGATGATTTGGAATTAGTATTAGAAATGTATGAAAGAGGACTTAGATTTTTACCAATTGATTTGTATAAATCACATGCTACAAAATTTCAAGTCGAAGGAGATTCATTAAGACCACCATTAAATAGTATAGCAGGATTAGGAAATGTTGCAGCAGAAGGAATTATGAAGGCTAGACAAGAAGAAAAATTTATGTCTATAGATGATTTAAAAATTCGTTCAAAAGTTGGTGATTCTGTTACAGAATTGTTGAGACAATTTGGTTGCCTTGAAGGAATGAGTCAAAGTAATCAATTGAGTTTGTTTGGATAAAAATAATAATTCATAAAAAATAAAATCCCATAATCCCTTGACATCTAGGCAATTTGAAGCTATAATGAAAGCATCAAAGAAGTGGAGGACACAATATTAATGGAAAAAAATATGTTTTCAATTAATGAAAATCAATACAAAGAAATGACAGACGAAAAATTAATAGAGAATATAAAGCAAGATGACAATATGGCTTTAAACTGCTTATTAGAAAGATATAATGATGTAGTAAATATGAAAGCAAATAAATTTTTCATGGTAGGAGCAGAAAGAGAAGACATGGTACAAGAAGGAATGATTGGATTATATAAAGCAGTAAAATCATTTGACACAGAAAAACAAAACTCATTTAAAACATTTGCCAATATGTGTATAGAAAGACAATTAATAACAGCAGTCAAAAATTCAAACAGACAAAAACATATACCATTAAACTCATCAATATCTTTAAATTCAGCAGCATATGAAGATAATGATGATATGGACAAGCTTGAAATAGTAGATTTAAAAGCAGAAGATGATCCATCAGATATAATAGCAAATCAAGAATATTCAAAAACAATAGAAAGAAAGATAAAAGAAAATTTAAGTGAATATGAATTATCAGTTTTATATGAATATGAAAAAGGACATTCATATGCAGATATAGCAGAAAAGTTAAAAACTAAAGTAAAATCTGTAGACACAGCAATACAAAGAATAAAGAAAAAAGCAAATAAAATAAAAGAAAGTATAGATTCGTAACTTAATAAAATATTAAGAAAAAAGTCGAAAAACAAAGAAAAAAGTAGCAAGAAGTACTTGCTATTTTTTTGTTTTTCTTATAAAATATTATCCAAGTGTGTAATAAAAAACGGAGGAAAAATAATATATGAATTTAAGCGAAGAAGAGCTTCCAAAAGCATTGCAAAAACATGCTGAAGAAGAAAATGTAAAAAATAATTCTACTGATAATAAAAAGAAAAAATCAAAAAAAATATGGTTAAGAATATTAATAACAATAATAATATTAGGAATACTAGGAATATCAACATTGGCATTTTTATTATATGGACCATATTCAGGATTTAGAGAATGGCTAATAACAAGTGCAATGACAACAATGAGACACCAATATTTAGCAACATGGTTTTATAGTGATGAAACAATACAAGAAGTACTAAATAATAATAAAGTACATGAAACAGACGAAAGTACAGATACATCAATGATAGTTGTAGTTGATGATAAAAAAGAAGAAATACAATATGCTAATGAATATGAAAGACAGATATTAGAAAAAGATCCAGAACATGAAGATTATAAGATAATAAAAATAGAAGGAAAAGGTTATGATGGATATATGGCTGTAATATATGATCCATCAAGAATAAAAACAGTATATACAAGCAAATTAGGTACAACAGGAGAATATTTAACAAAAATGGCACAAGACAATGATGCATTAATTGCAATAAATGGAGGAGGATTCGAAGATCCAAATTATGTAGGAAATGGAGCAACACCTCTTGGGATAACATTTTCAAATGGAAAATTAATAACATCAAAAACGTATAAAGGACAGGGTGGATTGATTGGATTTACACAAGATGATAAATTAGTACTTGGAAAGATGACAGTAGATCAAGCAAAGAAACAAAAAATTCGTGATGGAGTAACATTTGGACCATTTTTAATAATAAATGGAAAAGCATCATCAGTATCTGGAAATGGTGGATGGGGGACAGCCCCAAGAACAGCAATAGGTCAAAGACAAGATGGAATTGTATTGTTTTTAGTTGTAGATGGAAGAACAGTAACAAGACCTGGTGCAACAATGAAAGATTTAATAGAAATTTTTGAAAGATATGGAGCTTATAATGCGTCAAACCTAGATGGAGGAACATCTAGTGCAATGGTGGTAAATAATAAAATAATAAATGATCCAGTTGATCAATCAGGATCACATAGAACAAGATATATTTCAACAGCATTTATATTAACAAAAGAAGATAATCAATAAGTAAAAATGGAGGATATAATGGGATTTGTAGTTGCAGTTGATGGACCTGCCGGAAGTGGAAAAGGAACAATAACAAAAAAAATAGCTAAAGAAATGAATTTAACAAGTATAGATACAGGAGCAATGTACAGAAGTGTTACACTTGCAATGTTAAATGAAAATATAGCATTAGATGATTATGAAAAAATATCAAAACTTTTAGATGAAATAAAAATAGAATTTAAAAAAATAGATGGAGTTCAAAAAGTATATTTAAATGGTAAAGATGTATCATTAGAAATCAGAACAAAACCTGTTAATGAAAATGTATCACCAGTTTCAACGATAAAGATAGTAAGAGAGAGGCTAGCCAAACTTCAAAGAGAAATGGCAGAAACAATAGATGTTATAATGGAAGGTAGAGATATTGGAACAAATGTATTTCCAAATGCAAATGTAAAAATTTATTTAGATGCAACACCAGAAGAAAGAGCAAGAAGAAGATATTTACAAAATAAAGAAAATGGAATTGAAATGCCATATGAAGAAATACTTGAAAGTGTAAAAAATAGAGATTTTATTGATAGTACAAGAGAAATAGCACCATTAAAAAAAGCAGATGATGCAATATATGTTGATTCAAGTAATATGACAATTGACGAAGTTGTAGAAAGAATAAAAAAAATAATAAGTGAAAAAAGAAAATAGAATAGGAGTTATAGCATGAAAGAAGAATTTTTAAATTTATTAAGAAGTGTAAAAAGAGAAGGAATTGATGATTTAATAAGATTTATTGAAAATACAGATTTTTTTACAGCACCTGCAAGTACAAGATTTCATGGAGACCATGCTGGTGGACTTTTAGAACATAGCATGAAAGTATATGAAATATTGCAAGAAAAAGTAAAAAATGCTCCAATAGCATTAAATATACCACCAGAAACTTTGATAATAGTACCATTATTACATGATTTGTGTAAAGCTAATTTTTATAAAATTGATTATAGAAATGCCAAAAATGCTTTAGGAGTATGGGAAAAGGTACCATATTATACAGTTGAAGATACTATACCATATGGACATGGTGAAAAATCTGTTATGATGATAACAGAATACATGAAATTAACAAGTGAAGAAAAGTATGCAATTCGTTGGCATATGGGATTTACAGAACCAAAAGAACAATATGGAACAATAGGATTAGCATATACTAAATATCCTTTAGCATTGCTTATGTTTGAAGCTGATTTGGAAGCAACATATTTCTTTAATACATAATTAAAAATCGCCAGATAGGCGATTTTTTTTATAAAAAAGTCACTTTAATTTAAAGTGACTTTATATAGTAAATTATTTTGCTAAACATTTATCAAGTTCTTCGCAAATTGCTTTTTTATCCATTTTTTGACCAATGAAAACAAGTTTAACCATTCTATCTCCAACTTCTTCATCCCAGTCTCTTTCTAAATCAGAATTAGCTTTTCTAAATGCTTGTTGATCTTTTAATGGGAAAGTAGCAATCCATTCGCCAGCTTCATAAACTCCAGTTTGTTTTCCAGCTTGTTCAAAAACATATGACATTTCATCATCATTCTCAAACCAAACAATACCTTTACATCTAATTATATTTCTTGGTAATGAATTAACGAAATTATGGAATTTTGATTCAACTAAAGGTTTTCTTCTATAATATACAAAAGTTCCAATTCCATACTCTTCAGTTTCACCTTCTTCAGCTTCTTCCTCAGTTTTATCTAATTCTTGAGCCCAACCAGCTGAAAGTGAAGCTTTTTCGAAATCAAAAGCTTTTGTGTTCATAATTTCTCTAAAATCAACATCTGAATAATTTGTTTCTATTATTTTTGCACTTGGTTGTAATTTTTTTACAACAGCTTTAACTTTTTCAAGTTCATTTTTAGAAAGTTCATCAACTTTGTTTAAAATCAAAGTATTACAGAATTCAATTTGCTGAATTAATAAATTTTCAATATCTTCACCATCAATTTCATCTTTTTCAAGTTCTTCACCACAATTGAATTCATCTCTTAATCTTAAAGCATCAACAACAGAAACGACATTGTCTAATCTACAAATTTTAGGTAATCCATATTGTTTTGTAGAATCTTGTAAAACAGTTATTGTTTGAGCAATTGGAATAGGTTCACAAATTCCACTAGCTTCTATTAATATATAATCAAAATTTCCTGTTTTAACTAAATCAACAATTTGTTGCATTAAATCAACTTTTAAAGTACAACAAATACAACCATTTTGTAAAGGAACAAGGCTATCATTTGTTTCAGTAACAATACCACCTTTTCCTATTAAAGATGCATCTATATTTACTTCTCCAATATCATTAACAATTACAGCAACTTTGTAACCATCTTGATTATTTAAAATATGATTTATAAGAGTTGTTTTTCCAGCTCCTAAGTATCCTGTTAATAATGTAATTGGCACAGTTTTCATTTAAAATTCCTCCTTTTTGGCTTAAACCATTATAATTCGCTTGAATTATATCACTTTTTAGAAGTAAATGCTATACTTTTTTTAGAATTTATGGTATAATATTTACATAATTGCGTAAATACGTAAGTAGAAAGGATGAAATTCATGACGCGGAGTACAGAAAAATATTCACCACTATCTGAGGAAACAGTATTAAAACTCAAAGAAAAACACTTACAAGCAGCACAACAATCGAATGATATTTTGAGTTGGGCTCAAAAAGAATACGATTTGTTGACCGATCTGGAAGTACCTGAAGAAGATTCAAAACAGTTTTATCTTTTTCTTGATGGTTTGAGAGGCTGTATTAACTACAGAAAAATGACCATTAAGATGAAAAATGAAACGAGTTACTTGTTGAAAACAATAATGTATCTCATTTTGTGGATGAATTCTGTTGATGGGAAAACAACTTGTATTGAACTGATTGCAAGATGCAAATCATTTGAAAGCGAACTCACAAAAATTTTGCGCAAAGCAAATATGAATCTCTCAACAAGTATTCGAGATCGTTTTGGAATAAAAGGAATCATCTTTAATGATGCTTCTGAAGAAGAAATTGAAGAAATGATCGAGCATATTTTTGATACCATTAATAATGTTTTGGTTATTCGAAACATTAAAATGGCAAGAGAATTCAAAAAGTGGGTAGAAGAAAGCACTGAAATTATGGAGGCTGATAAAAAAGTTGTTGCAGAAATTATGGATACGCCATTTTTTATTGATGAGTCAAAAATAAAAGACTATATCCATCATCCCAAAGAAAATGGATATAAAGCATTGCAATTTACCTTGTCAATAACAGCATATTCTACTAATATCCCTGGTGCACAAATTGAAATTCAACTGAAATCTCAAAAAATGGAGGAAGAAGCTGAAAGCGGAAAAGCAAGCCATGAAGTTTACAAGAAAACAGGTGGTCATACAACGGAAGAATTAACAGATATTGATTTGCTGATAAATGAGGCTTTTAAAATCACAGATTTTACACAGCTTCATATCAGTGGGTTCTATGGAAATTCTGAAAAAGAAGACAGAATTGGAGCATCGCAACCTGATATTTTTGAAATTCGGCATCTTTCACAAAGCTTTGTGAATAAACAGTAATCCTTTATCCTTAGGAAATTATTTCCTAGGGATTTTTTGATTTGTAGTATTACAATTGATGTGAAACAAAAATTAAATGAGGGAACTGGTTTTATTGTAGGAGCAATAAGGGCTTTTTCAGTTCCAATAGTAAGTGGGGCTGTTAATATGGTCAAAAATACTACAAATTCTATATTAGGGAATGTTGGTATCGATTTGTCAGATGGCTTTGATGAAAAGGATGTGTATGGATTAACTGGTTGGATTGCACAAACAGCTGTAGATACAGGAGCTTTTGTTGTAAAAACTTTTGTAAGTACAACAGTTGCGTCTACACTAGGCGGAGGAATGATTGGTACTACTGGTGCATTCGTTGTAGGAAAAGTAGTTGGTCCAACAATAGATGAAGCATTTGGTGAGAAAGCTGTTGATTGTGTACATACATTTTTAACTTCAGCTTTGGGATTTTTTGGAATAAAAGCTAAACCAGATGAAAAAGAAACTGCTACAGCTGGTACAGAAGAGGTTGAAACTATTCTAACTGGAGATAAGGCGAATTTGCAAGGTAATATAACTGAAGATGGAAAGAAAGGGAATAATGGACAAGCAGAGCTTAATAATGCAAATGGTCAACAGCAAAATGCTGCAGATAAAACTAATCAATTAGCAACATTACAAGTTCAATTGGCAGAAGCACAAAAAGATTTAGAGCGTAAAAAAACAACTTATGATGCATCTAAAACTGCAAATGATGCTGAAAAGGAATGGAGAGCATCAAAGGAAGCGGCAGAAAAATATAATATGGAAACAGTTTATACAGCTAAAAAGAATGTAGATAAATATCAAGAAAATTATGAACGTATGGAAAGTCGTTTAAAAACAGATAATGCAAGTCATGATAAAATTACAAAACAATATGAAGATGCACAGGCTAAATTAGATAAAATACAACAAAAAATAGATGCATTAAATAAAAAATAATGTAATAAGGAGGTAAAAAATGAGTTCACCATTGAAAATAGATTATGAAAGCATACCAAATCAAGCAAACAAAATAAGAAATACAGCATTAGAAATAAATGATAGAATATTAGACGTATATAAACAAGTTGCAGAAATGCATACACATTGGTATGGTAAAAGATATAATGAATTAGTAAGCAAATTCAATGAATTAGCACCACAATTTAATAAATTCTTAGAAGTAATAGTATCCCAAATACCATACATGTTTGATGCTATTGCTAATGACTTCTCTGGAATAGACATACAACAAAATGTTGCAACAGCAAGAAAAGAAGGATATAAAAGTATCCAAGAAATCCAAATATTTAATGATGTAGGAATGAGATACTTACAATCAGAAGTTGATCCATATCAAACAGAAATCGTATCAGATTTTCGTTCAGCAAAAGAACTTATGGATTTAATGCAAAAAACTGTAGAACAAATAATATTACAATGTGATGGTGCAGATGAATTTAGATCACAATTTAGAAATTTAGTAAGTTCATTTAAACAAGTATTAGACAATGTAGAATCTCAATTTGTAGAATTAATGAATAAAGACAGAGAACAAATTGAAAAAGCAGAAAAATTAAATACAACAAAGTAAAAAAAATTAAGAATAGACATAAGATCTATTCTTTTTTTATTTAGAAAGGCATAAAATCAAAAGAGGTGATTTTATGCCAATATCATTATCAAGCAAAAAGAAAATGAGAAATGGACTATTTGTAGTAATAGTAATAATTTTATTATTAACAACAAGATTAGGATATATTCAATTAGTATGGGGAGCAGAATTGAATAATCAAGCAACAAGTCAACAATCACAAAGTAGAAAAATAACAGCAAAAAGAGGAACAATATATGATGCAACAGGAAAATATGAATTAGCAGTGAGTTCAAGTGTAGAAGCAGTAACAATAAATCCAACAAATATATCAAAAGAAAACAAAGAGAAAGTAGCAAAAGCATTAAGTGATATATTTGAATTAGATTATGAAAAAGTTTTAAAAAGACTAAAAAAAAGAAGCTCAATAGAAACAATAGTAAAGCAAGTAGAAAAAAGTAAAACAGATGAATTAAGAAAATGGATGGAAGAAAATCAAATAACAAGAGGGATAAATATTGATGAAGATTCTAAAAGATATTATCCATATGGAGATTTAGCAGCACAAGTAATTGGATTTTGTGGAAATGATAATCAAGGATTAGATGGAATTGAAGCAAAATATAATGATGAACTAAAAGGAACAAATGGAAAGATTGAAAGACAAACAAATGCAGCAGGAGAAAGTTTAGGAGATGAAGAATATATTTCAGCAATAGATGGAAATAGTTTAATATTAACAATAGATATGACAATACAATCAATTGTAGAAAAATATTTAGAAGAAGCGTGTATAGATAATGTTTGTACAGATGGTGGAAGTATAATAGCTATGAATCCTAAAAATGGAGATATTTTAGCAATGGCAACATATCCTGCATATGACTTAAATAGCCCGTATGAACCACATACAGATGAACAAAAAGCAGAATGGAAAAATCTAGATTCACAAGACAGAACAACAGCAATGCAAAAAATGTGGAGAAATAAGGCAATATCAGATACATATGAGCCAGGTTCAGTTTTTAAAACAATAACATCATCTGCAGCATTAGAAGAAGGAATAGTAACAGATATAGATAAACAAGGACAATTTTGTTGCACAGGAGGAATAGAAGTTGCAGGAGTAAGAATAAAATGTTGGAGATATTATAGACCACATGGGTCAGAAAGTTTAAGATTAGCATTAATGAATTCTTGTAACCCAGTATTTATAGGACTAGGTCAAAAAATAGGTGTAACAAAATATTATGAATATTTAAGAAAATTTGGACTGTTTAATAAAACTGGAATAAAATTACCAGGAGAAGCAAATAGTATATTCATAAAAGAAGAAAAAGCAGGACCTGTGGAATTGGCAACAATTAGTTTTGGGCAAAGATTTGAAATAACGCCAATACAAATGGCAACAATGTTATCAACAATAGCCAATAAAGGTAGATATATAAAACCACATTTAGTAAAGCAAATAATAGGAAAAGACGAAACAATAACAATAGATAAACAAGAGGAAGAACAAGTAATATCTGAAGAAACTGCGCAAAATGTATTAAGTATGATGGAAA
>ERZ773202.1621-NODE-1621-length-13860-cov-5.015502_pt1 | contig 13860 bp, 8 predicted proteins | sample MGYA00580998_ERZ773202 | MGnify/ENA primary metagenome ERZ773202 (study PRJEB29015, sample SAMEA2737803) | human gut metagenome | biome: human gut; feature: human-associated habitat; material: faeces | place: China | collected 2012 ...
TCTACGGCACACCGTGGAGCCACGAGGCCCGTCTCAGCCAGATTGCCTTCTATGGTCGCAACAAGATGAACACATACATCTACGGACCGAAGGACGACCCCTACCACCGCGACCAGTGGCGCAAGCCCTACCCTACCGACGAGGCCAACCGCATTAAGGAACTCAACGAGGTGTCGAAGCAGAATGGTGTCAACTTCTACTGGGCCATCCATCCGGGCGTTGACATCAAATGGAACAACGAAGACCGCGACAACCTCATCAACAAACTCGAAATGATGTACGCTCTCGGCATACGCTCATTCGCCGTATTCTTCGACGACATCTGGGGCGAGGGTGCCAAGGCCGACAAGCAAGCCGAACTGCTCAACTATGTCGACGACAACTTCATCAACCGCCATAAGGACATCTCACCTCTTATTATGTGCCCAACCGAATACAACCGTGCTTGGGCTAACGACGAGAAGGGCTATCTGCGCACACTCGGCACCAAGATGAACAAGGACATACGCATTATGTGGACGGGCAACTCCGTGGTGCATTGCATTGACAAGGAGTCGATGCAGTGGATCAACAGCCGTATCGACCGCAAGGCTTACATCTGGTGGAACTTCCCCGTGAGCGACTTCGTGAGAGACCACATTCTGCTCGGTCCAGCCTACGGCAACGGCAAGGACATCGCCGACGACGTGTCGGGATTTGTGTCTAACCCAATGGAACATGCCGAGGCTTCCAAAATCTCGCTCTATGGCATTGCCGACTACACTTGGAACATGAAGGCTTACGATGCCGAGACCGACTGGCTCAAAGGCATCAACGACTTGCTGCCTGCCAACGCCGAGGCTCTGCGCACATTCGCTCTGTACAATAAGGACCTTGGACAGAACGGGCACGGATTCCGCCGCGAAGAGGGTGAGGAACTGAAGGACATAGCTGCTGCAGCCGTCAAGGGCGACCGCAAGGCTATTGAGGAGATTAACGCCAAGTGCCTGCAACTCAAGAACGCCTGCGACCTCCTGCTTGCCGACAAGACCAACAAGGAACTTATACGCGAACTGCGTCCATGGTTGCTGCAAGCCAAGAACCTTGCCGACTACGGCACTACGGTCGTAATGATGCTCCAAGGCAACCCTGCCGTCAGCTTCGACAATCTCTACCGCCAGGCAACATCTATACAGGAGCAGATGTTCGAGCTTGAGAACTCCGACGTGCGCCACGCTCTTCAGCCCGGCATCAAGGTTGGCACAAAGGTTATGCTGCCCACACTTCACAAGCTCTTCACCCTGGCTGTCGACAACTACAACAGGCAGAACGGCACCACGCTCTCAAATGTGGCTGAATACATGCCATACAAGCTGACGAGCAACGTCGACCAGCTGCGCCTGCTGCCTGTCAGCATCAAGAACACCAACGTCATGGTTGCCCCTTCCAATGAGGTTATCAACTGGCAGAAGGACGGATTCATCGAGATAGAGACCGACCATGAGGTAACGCTCAACGGCATGGACTTCAACTTCGACGTGGAGAACATTGCCCATAAGTTCAAGCTCGAAGTATTCACAGGTGGCGCATGGCAGCCCATCAGCCTCAGCATGAACCAGCGCCGAAAGACTGTAGTGAACACCGGCTCAGAGATTGACGGACTGAAGGCCAAAAAGATTCGCCTCACCAACATCTCGGGCGAAGACCTGAAAGTATACTTCCGCAGCTTCAAGTTTGCTACGAAGTAAAGAGGATATAGAATAGCATTAAAAAAAATAGACGGTCTGAACGGCTGATAGCTACATAAGCTATTAGTCTTGTTCAGACCGTATGTGGTTTATATTGACTACTTGTCACAGTTGTCTCTTATTAGATAATTCCCTTCCTTTTGGTATTTATCGTTCATGTCTTATTTTCCAAGAGACTTGAACATCTTGGTGATGCACTTTCTCTTCTGTTCCATGTTCGGGTGAACATAGAGGTTAAGGGTTGTAGTGATGTTGGCATGACCGAGCAGTACGCTTACGGTCTTGTAGTCGCAGTTGCTTTCAATGCAGCGTGTGGCAAAGCTATGGCGCAGTCCGTGATACTTTAGTCGAGGAACGTCAAGGCGTTTCATAAGCCGATGATAATAGTTGCGATAGGTGCGTGGCTCTGTTGGCTTTTCTTCATTGGTCAGCACATAGAACTCTGTGTTTACCACCTTTTTCAGAGGTTTTACCATCGCCAGCAGTTCCTTGTTCATCGGTATCTCACGGCATGAGTTCTTGGTCTTGGGTGTGTTGATGACCAACTCTGTGTGCTTGCGTTCGCCATCCACCATGTAGATGCGCTCAATGGTGCGACTCACGGTGATAGTACCATTATCGGTATTGATGTCCGACCATTTCAAACCACAAATCTCTCCGATACGCAAGCCAGTAGTCAGACTGATGTAGATGCCGAGGTTGCGAAACGTGAAGTTCTGTTTGATGAAATCGAGGATCTTTTTGTGGTGTGCCACCGTCAGCACCTCAATATCCTTGTTGGTCTCTGTCGTAGGGTACTTGATGTCCCACTCGCAATAGTTCAACCATTCGTTCTTTACTCCGAACTTCATCACCATTTTCAAGACAATCAGAATATCCTTCACGGTCTTAATGCTTAGACCGCCATTCAGTTTCTGCAAAACGAACTCCTGCACAAGTTTCTCACTCAGAGCCTCACAATCGCCAAATGATGGCAGAATGTGGTTCTCCAGAATTAACACATAAGCAGCGTATGTGGACTGCTTAACGTAGCGTTGCTTGTCAATCTTCCAAGCCAACGCAATCTCTCTGATTGTTTTTCCTTTCATTCGATCTGTTGATTTAGGTTTACAACATTGTCAACCGATTGTAAAATTAAGTATTAACCCCGTCAACCTGCTTTATAATCAAGACATAAAGTAGTAGGCTGAAAGCATTAAACTGAACAACTGAAAGCGTTAAACTACAGACATAACCTGTTTCCGCTGCGTGGGAATTCTGTTTTAGCTACGCGGTAACGATAGTTTTGCTATGCGGTAATGGTGTTACCGGTCTGCGGTAATCGCATTCTTTTTACGCTGTATCGATTATGCAATAGCGTTTTACTTGTTTAGTCGCAGCATTATACAGGTTTGCACGTTGCTTCATGTTCTTTTGTTGCCGTGTTTTTCAGCTTTGCACGTGGTGCTCTCGCCACGGCAGGCTGGAAGATAGGCTGTTGAGGCTGGCAGATAGGCTGGTAGATAACCTGATTTCTGAGTTGTCTGCCAGCCTTTATGTCGTTTATACACAGCGTGTTATGCGGAAACTGGAAGATATGGCAGATTTTTTCACGTACAGACTTATTATGCGTATAAGTGTAATAAGTCTGTAACTTGGTTAAATCATTAAGGAAAGATAATAGTTTTAGTCCCAAATCTCAGATTCCCTGAGTTTCAGGGGGAGTGGGAGACTTCACTACTAGGTAAGTATCTAACAGAAAATAAAGAAAGAAATAAAAAAGGTTACTTTGACAAGACTGATGTACTTTCTGTATCTGGTGACTTTGGTGTTGTCAACCAAATAAAACTACTTGGACGTTCATTTGCAGGTGCAAGCGTTTTGCCATACCATATTGTTCGACATGGGAATATTGTATATACAAAAAGTCCTCTGAAAGAATATCCCTACGGAATTGTTAAAACAAATTTTGGTGAAGATGGTATTGTTTCTACTTTATATGCAGTGTATAATGTAAATGATAATGCGGATGACAAATTCATTGAGTTTTATTTCTCATTATCAAATCGTACAAATAGATATTTTAAGCCAATAGTTCGCATAGGCGCAAAACACGACATGAAAATTGGCAACCAAGAAGTTCTTGAAAACAGCGTTGTTTTTCCAGCGAAGCAAGAGCAAGTAAAAATTGCATCTTTCTTATCTCTAATAGACGAGCGCATAGCTACCCAAAACAAAATCATAGACAAGTTGCAAACCTTAATCAAGGGAATTGTAGATAGCACAATTCTTCGTAAAGAAAAAAATGCCATTGTTGGTGATGTATGTTCGATTAGTGAGCAGATAAGAGCCGAAGCTAATATCGATGATATTATAACTGTGCGATTACATGGCAATGGTGTGTGCAAAAGCAGTGCAGAAAATCTACAATTAGGTGCTACTCAATATTATCGTAGAAGAGCAGGACAACTTATTTATGGAAAGCAGAACTTTCATAATGGAGCCATTGGTATTGTACCCATAAGTTTGGATAATGGTATTACATCTAAAGACATACCATCTTTTGACATTGATGAAATGAAGTGCAATTCAGTATACCTATTGGCACAATTACAATCACCTCAATATTACAAACCAGCAGAAGCTCTGACAACAGGAACTGGCTCCAAACGGTTAAAAGAAGAGACTTTTCTCAAAATGCCTATAGTTCTTCCTAATAAAAGAGAACAAGACAATATAGCAACCCTAATTATTAGTATTTCGGCAAATTTAGACCAAGCAAAAAAAATGTTGGACTTGTTCTCTATACAGAAGCAATATTTGCTTCGCCAGATGTTTATATAAACATCTGGTGGAGCATGTATTGCTACATGATTAGGAATTTATCAAGTAACCTGTTCCTCTTCCGCTTCCTATTTTCTGTATCTCACCATTATCGAGCATTTCTTTTAGAGTACGCTCTATAGTGGTTAGGCTGATGTCGGGGCAGAGAGTTGCAATGTCGCTTTTGGTTATTTTTCCAATCCGCTTGCTGAAAACTGCTCGTATTCTCTCAGCCTTTGATAGTGTCTTGCCGTGCAAATGTTCAACTCGGTCTTGAAATTCTTGATATGCCTTTACGAAAATACCAAGGTAATAACTAATGAAGGGCAGATAATTATTTTCTCCTGTGTGCCAATCTGCTGAACTCTGCTTCAATGCCTCATAATAAGTTTCTTTAGACTTTTCTATCAGCATCTCAATGCTTATATACTTACCCACAATATAGTTGCTACGATATAGCAATAATAGGGTGAGCAGACGGCTCATACGTCCATTGCCATCGTTGAATGGGTGGATGCATAGGAAATCAAGTACGAACATGGGGATTAGCAGCAAGGCATCGTATTTGCCATCATCTAAAGCCTCATTGAAACTTCGACAAAGAACATCTATCGCATCTGGTGTTTGAAAAGCGGGTGTCGGAGTAAATCGCACATGTTCGTTACCATCTTTATCAACTTCAGCAATGACATTGTCTATATTCTTAAATCTGCCACCTATCTCCTTTCCGCCATATGAATACAGGTCACGGTGCAATTGCAACACATTATTTGGACGAAGCGGAATATATTCATAGCTTTCATGAATAGTAGTTAGAACCTCTCTGTAGCCTGCTATTTCTTCCTCGGAACGACTGCGAGGTTCTGCTTTATCCATTACAAGTGCCTGTAGGCGGTCATCTGATGTAAAGATACCCTCAATGCCGTTGGAAGCTTTTGTACTTTGTATCTTTGCTATGTCGAGCAGCGCAGAGAGTGTGTCAGACTTTGCAGAAATATATAAATCTTGCTTGCCTCGAAATTCATGAAGCAAGGAAAGCTGATTGACAATGGTTGGCGTCAACAACTTTTCAGGTAGCTTTTTATAGTCGAATGTATGCATAAACGCACTATTTTTATGTTCTCAAAATTCAGATGCAAAAGTACTAAGATTTCCCCAATTATCTGCATCAAAAACAAATTATCTGCATCATCTATAATAAAAATGATGCAGATAAGCCTATCATGATGCAGATAAATGGCATCTGCTTAAAGTTACCTAATATGGTTTTGAATGTTCATATAAACATCTGGCAAAGCAAGTATTGCTTTTGACTACACAAGTTATCCAATATCTTCTGTTCTGCTGTTGCCTTTTGCTCAATTTTAGAAAGCAAATCTGCATATTTACATTGAAGTTGGTTGGATGGACAATAGATTTTGGCTTTTCCATAGTCCTTGAAATAGATGTGTGGAATAGCCATTCCTGTTTTGTATGGTTCAAAACTAAACACTTTAAGAATAAAGTACAGATACCTAAGTGAGAAGCCTTCCTTTGTTTGTAAAATGTTCAGCGTACCCGTTGCCGAACATTTTCCCTTGACACATGAAACCGCACCTACGCCAGAACCATCTTTGATAATATAGATAGCTTCACTTGTGGTATTGTAAGTATCAAGATATCCAACAATACCATTTGCACCATAAACAGGATATGCGCCAACCTCTGCAACATCACTTTCTTGTAGCGTAGATGAGGTACACAACAAGCACTCTGACAAACGAATATTTGGCTTGCCTTGTTTAGACACCTTATGTGCAATTCCCTTGATTAAGGTCTGCAAGCTGTCAATGATTTTGTTTTGGGTAGCGATACGCTCGTCAAGCAAAGATATAAGATTAGCTATTTTTTCCTGTTCTTTCAATGTTGGAAATGAAAAAGAAATGCTTTTCACAATATCCGCAGATAGATTTCCCTGTCCTCCTTGTAAATATTTCCTCAGAATTTTAGAAACGTGTTTATTCCAAACTGATTCTATGAATTTCTTATTTTGATTTGTTCTTATGCACAGAATAGCCTGGTTTATAGCTCCTTTTATTTTGGATATAGCAATATCACCACTTGTTGCGCCATACATCGCTAATAACAAATCTCCGACTTCTACCATTTTAGCAGAAGAATTATCATATCCGTCTTGTGTTATAAGTAACTCGGTGCTATTGGCATGAAGTTCTCCAGAACGAATAAATGCAATATTTCCTCCATAGAAATCTTTGTTAGAAGAACTTGGAGTGCCACCCGAGAAGAAAGTACAAATCTCTGATAGCTTACACTTTTCCCACTCCCCCTGAAACTCCTTAAATCTGAGATTTGGGACATTGAGTTTCTTATGTTTGTTATTTATTGTCGTTGTCATTTTTAATCCTTAATTTGATCGTTCTGAAATAGTCTACCAGCTTGGTGGACAAATTATTTCCCTAAAATTTCCACAAGTTGTGGAAGATTTCAGTTCTCCTTTGGATTGAGGTCGAAAGGAAGCAGAGGCATATCGTCATCACCATTATTAAATCTGTCGAAATCAGAAATATATGAACAGTCTTGGATGAGCTTATATTTCTCATATTCTCCATAAGCCTTTGCTCTTGCTTCATCTTGCGAAACTGTCCCTGCTGTTGCGTTTGCCTTATAGTCCATTGCCGTAAGGAACTGGTCAAGTCGCTTGCGCCAATCTTCCATTGTTGTAATTATATGGCGTTGGGCACGAGTTTCTGCGAGGTCAAGAAATGAAGTAGTTATGGCATTGAGTTGATTAAGTTCGGTATCCGACAAATAGTTTTTGGCAACAATTGTGTCAGACTTTTGTACTCGACCGTCTGGTGCTTTCTTCCATGTTGTAAGTCCCATGTGCGGCTGCTCGGCATCGGCTCTGTTATAGACAATCTCTGCTGCGGTATGATGTGTGACAGCCAAGTGCATCATGTTCTGCACCATCTTGAAGAACAATTTGGTACTTTCTGATTTTGCGTCATAGTCAGCACTACATTCAGCATAGATGTCTGTTATCTTCTGGTAGTAGCGGCGTTCAGACGTACGTATCTCACGGATGCGTTCTAACAAGTCGTCAAAGTAATCCTTGCCGAAATGCTTGCCTTGTTTCAAGCGTTCGTCATCAAGTACATACCCCTTAATGATAAACTCCTTCAATACCGATGTAGCCCATATACGGAATTGTGTGGCTTGATAACTGTTCACACGGTAACCTACGGCAATAATGGCATCAAGGTTGTAGAACAAAGGAGTACGTTCAACATCACGCTCACCCTCAAGTTGAACTTGTTGAATTTTTCTACAAGTTGCCTCTTTTGTAAGTTCTCCACTTTCATAAATTTGAGAAAGGTGATAAGCAATCGTTGCTCGGTCTACGCCAAACAAACCTGCCATGCGTTTTTGCGACATCCAAAATGTCTCGTTGTTGAATATCACTTCAATGCGGGTTTCACCTTGTGCTGTTTTATACAGCAATATGTTGGATTCCAGTGAGTTTTGGATAAGTTCTGTGGTAGAAACGGACTGCGAAAAATATTCTCTTGCTTGTTGCACCAGAGGTTTCTTTCCGTCTGCATTTTCAGCTATAATCATGCACGCCATACGAGACAAACGGAATGTGTTCACCTTTCTATATGCACCACTACCGAGCTTGACCATATCAACCGCTTGGTTGAAATGGTCATCAATCTTCATGCCTTTTTGATTGGCTACGGCAATTGCCTTATTTATGACATTTTGGAATTTCCAGTTAGTAGAATATCCCATAGCATTACAAAGGTCGCGCGAACTCCAATATTCCTTGTTGTTTTCGTCAGTCCTGCGGATAGCATCAAACGTAGGACGCATTTCTGGTATATTATCTTTCTCAGCCATATTCTAAAATCTGCTAAAATTGTCCCTACTTGGTACAAAAAGATTATTCAACCAATCCCAATTCCTTCAGATAACCTTCAATCTCCTTGTCGAGGTCGGCGCGCTTGGCTTCCAGTTCCTTGATTTCTTTCATGACAGCATGAATGTCGATAGGTTCTTCTTCCTCGAAAGTATCTACATAACGAGGAATGTTGAGGTTGTAGTCGTTCTCGGCTACCTCCTGCAATGTGGCGAGATGGCTGTACTTTTCTATCTCCTTGCGCTCACGGTAGGTGTCTACAATCTTCTGGATATGCTGTGGACGGAGCTTGTTCTGGGTCTTGACCTTTTCAAACTCTTTGCTGGCATCAATGAAGAGTATGTTGTCATCCTCCTTACGGCATTTCTTGAACACCAAGATACAGGTTGGGATACTTGTACCATAGAAGATATTGGCAGGAAGTCCGATGATGGCATCCACATAGTTCTTTTTCTCGATGAGGAAGCGGCGGATTACGCCCTCGGCATTGCCACGGAACAACACTCCATGAGGAGCGACACAAGCCATTGTGCCACCCTCATTGAGGTGGTAAATCATGTGGAGAATAAAGGCATAGTCGGCTGTCTTGCGTGGTGCCAAACGTCCAGCCTTGCTGAAACGGTCATCGTTGTTGAACTTATCGGCAGCACTCCATTCAGCAGAGAAGGGAGGATTTGCTACCACAGCGTCAAACTGAGTATCGCCAAAAGCATCAGCCTCCAAGGTATCGCCATTCTCTATGCGGAAGTTGCTGAACTTGATACCATGCAGTAGCATATTCATACGAGCCAAGTTGTAGGTCGTAGGGTTCTTCTCCTGTCCGAAAATCTCGTTTGCATGACCGATGCTTGCTGCACGGAGCAACAGCGAACCACTACCACAAGTTGGGTCATAGACATTGCGCAGACGAGCGTGACCTATGGTTACGATCTCTGCCAAGATACGGCTCACTTCCTGAGGAGTATAGAACTCACCAGCTTTCTTGCCTGCACCAGCAGCAAACTGGCTAATCATATACTCGTAGGCATCACCGAGAATATCTATCTCTTGCGATGCTTCCACACCAAAGTCAATGTCATCAAGGGCAAGAAGAACATTGCTGACCAAAGTATTCTTGTCATCGGCAGTCTTGCCCAACTTGGGTGAAGCAAGGTCAATGTCAGAGAATAGACCACCAAAGTCTTCTTCGCTGTCCTGTCCGAGGGTACTGTCCTCAATACGTTTCAATGAGCGTTCGAGCATCGGCAGAATATTCTCCTTTCTCTTAATGCTCTCAATGACAGACGAGAACAGGAAGTTTGGTTCAATGAAGTAGCCGATATTTTCCAAACATTCGGTCTTTACTTCTTGTTGCAATGCCTCAACATCCTCGTCTATCTCCATTGCCCACAATTCTTTGAATGTGACTTCATCGTCCACCAATGCGTCATTGGCGTGTTGCTCTATCTTCTCCGACAAATACTTGTAGAAGATAAAGCCAAGGGTGAAGTACATGAAGTCGCTGGCAGACATATTGCCACGCAGTTTGTTTGCAACTTCCCAAAGTTGGTCACGGAGTTTCTGTTGTAATTCTTCGCTCATATCGTTTATTTTCTTTTTTCGATTATTAAAACGTCTCCCAATGCAACTTTATATGATTGGGATTTAGTTATGTTGTCAAATGGATATTCAGACTTGCTGTATTTATGTGCAACATCAATGATGCAGTTCCACGATGAAAAATTAGGTGCTTCTTCACTTGGGTCTAAGCACAGAATTTTTGTAATTGCATCTTCCTCATTGTTCGTTTCATAACCAACTGCAAGCATTGCATGCCCACCATCTGGGAAATCGGTTGATATAATAACAGGCATTTCTTCATCAAGTGTATCGGCTATTATATCAATAATGTCATTGGCATCTTGCCGACACTTTCGTGTTGCCACAACACCAAAGTCTTGTTCATTGATTTCTTTCGCAAGTGTGGAAAAGCAATATCCGTTCCTTATTAAGCCTTGTTCTTCAAGGAAATGGCTTAGGAATTTTCCCTTTTGAGTCCGTCTGTCTGTTTTTTTGTAAATATATAAGTCATCCTCAGTTACTATGCCAAGACACAGCAATGCCATCGCCAAAGAATAGACAGAGCAAGCTCCATCCATATCTCCTTGGCGTTTATGCAACTTTACATATTTTCCATTGGCATCCTTTGCAAGGACACCTTTGGAATTTAGCTTTATAGAATTTATTATTTTTATCGAACTCATTATCTTATTCCCAACTAAATGTTCTTATAATAGAACGCAATTTATCGAGTATTCTTGTCAATGCCTTGCGTTTTTTGATCAGTCCGAGGTGTTTCTCCTTCAATGCCTCTTGTATGATTTCCGGCTGTTCCTTTTGCAAGTAGTCATACTCCGAGAGGTAATGATTGAGAACGGAAGCATCCAAATCCTCATCCTTTGCAAGCATATTTACGGCATTGTTACGCTCTGTGACGATGTAGTTATTCAACCGTTCTTCGAGGTCACTCGTTCCGTCTGCCTTTTGCTTGCGAGCCATGAAGTTGTCACGGTCGTCGTCCACATTCTTCTGTATGAAGCCGTCAATGAGTTTTGCTTTACTGCGGAGTTCGGCATCCTTAATCATTGTGTCGATGATGTGCTTACGCTTTTCCGTGTAGTCCTCACTGTATGGGTTGAGATCCGCAATCAGTTCCAAAATGTAAGCCACATTGATGATGTCGCTATGCAGAAGTTCCAAGCAAAAATCGATGTCTCCCAGCCCTGTAGTGTCATTCTCACTCGGGTCAGGCTCGGCAACCATACCAGATTCGTCATCTTGAACTTTATAACCGCTTGGCTGTTCTGTCGGTTTCGCTGCAAAGGTGTCGTATATGTCAAGATACTTGCTGCGGAAGTCCATAAACTGCTGTTCGGTCATTCCGAGGTCGGGAGCATCCTCCTCATACTCGTCATACACTTGTATCTCTGCGTGTTTCTTGATAATGTCACGGAAAGCGAGGATAAACTGCATCTTGTCGTTCTCGCTCTGAAGGTAGTCCACGAAGTGAGGCTCGGGATAATGCTTCAAGAAGTCCTTAGTAAGTTCCTGATAGTCACGCTTCACCTCATTGAAGGGCTTGCGCACAATATCTTCAAGATTATTGCTGTTGCTGAAAAGTTTGATAGACTCGTCCACCTTGCTTTTCAAGTCACGGAAGCAAACCACCTTACCGAAACGCTTCTTCTCGTTCAACACACGGTTGGTACGGCTGAACGCTTGTAACAAGCCATGATATTCCATGTTTTTGTCAACATAGAGAGTGTTGAGTTTCTTGCTGTCAAAGCCTGTAAGGAACATACCGACAACCAAGCAGAGGTCAAGAGGCTTCATGTCAGCCTTCTTTTTCTTCATGCGGAGATTGATGTCATCGTAATATGCACGGAAGTTTTCTGTAGTGAAACTCGTTCCATACATATTATTATAGTCATCCATGATGGCTTGCAGTTCGTCTGCCTCGCCTGTACTTTCGCTCGCAAAACCGCCGGTGTTCATACCTGTCTGCTCATCGTCCTGACTACTGTTGGCAGCATATGTGAAGACAGCTCCAATCCTAATCTTCGGATTGAGGCTCTTGAATATCTTGTAGTAACGGATTAGCATCGGCACTGACTGCACGGCAAACAATGCGTCAAACTCACCGTCGAATGTTGACTTATTGAAATTATTAAGGATGAATTTGGCTATCTCCGTCATGCGGTCTTGGTCGGCATTATCCACATCCTCATTGCCGTGGTAATATTCCACAAGGAAGCCAAGCACGTTTTCATCGGCAATGGCATCCTTTATCAAGTATTTATGAAGACAGTTGCCAAAAATCTCCTTTGTAGTATGTCCGTCTATAGCATTCTCAACAAATATAGGAGTACCAGTAAAACCGAATATCTGCGTGTTGTCGAAGAACTTCACGATATTCTTGTGGCATTCTCCGAAATGGCTTCGATGACACTCATCGAATATCATCACGATGCGAGAATGGCGTATTTCCTCAATACGACTGCTATACCACTGCTTGCTGACAGCGGCATTCAGTTTTTGTATGGTAGTAATGATAATCTTTGAATTACTGTGCAGACGCTTCACCAACTCGTCTGTGTTGTCGGTACTGTCAACGGCATCAGGCTCAAAAGCCTCGTATTCGGCTTGGGTCTGCGTGTCGAGGTCGTGGCGGTCAACCACAAACATCACCTTATCCACATCGTCCAACTCGGATACAAGTTGGGCTGCCTTGAATGATGTCAAGGTCTTACCTGCACCTGTTGTATGCCAGATATAACCATTATCGTTGGAGTTTTCCACACGGTCGAGAATCTTCTCCACCGCATAGAACTGATAAGGGCGAAGTATCATCAGACATTTGTCACCCTCATGCAGAACGATGTATTTGCCAATAATCTTACCCAATGTACATTTGTCAAAAAACACTGTGGCAAACTTCTCCAAGTCGTTGAACGGCACATTGGCGGCATCCGTCCAGTTGAATGTAAACTTATAGCCGCTATTCGGATTGTTGGCGAAATAGCGAGTGTTTACACCATTGGATATGACAAACAACTGGATATAATCAAACAGTCCATGAAAAGAAGTCTTGTGATAGCGTTGTATCTGATTATACGCCTGTTTCAACTCTACGCCTCTACGCTTCAGTTCTATCTGAACCAATGGCAATCCGTTGATAAGTATCGTCACATCGTAACGACATTTCTTTCTACCCTCAACCGTAATCTGATTGGAAACTTGGAACTCGTTCTGACACCAGTGAGTGCGGTTCAAGAACTCCACCCATAGGCGTTCACCGCTTTCCAGTTCAAGCGGAAAGAGGTCACGCAGTTTCTTTGCCTTTTCAAAGCGGGTGCCACCTTCAAGATAGATAAGTATCTTTTCAAACTCAGACTCTGTAAATTCGATACGACCCAATTCTTCCAACTTCTTCTTGTTGTGTTTCTCCAACTGTTTCTTGAAATTGGCAGACAGGTTCTTATCCTCTTCAATATGAACATACTCGTAGTTCATCTTTTGAAGAGTATCTATAAGTCCGTTTTCGAGGGCAGCTTCACTTTGTACTGGCATATCTTATTACTTTTTGTTATTTACACTATAGAAAACATTACTATATACTTATTTCCTTAGGCGTATTTAGTTTTATATAACTACTATGGCTATTTAAGTTGCAAATATAATTAAAAATCCCGAATTATAAACCTATTGGGTTAAAAACAAAAATGAATACCATTTAACTAATGAATAGCAAGACATAAACATCTTCGTTCCTTCTTCGTCCGCTCTTCAATACATCTCCGTTATGGTTTCGTTATGCCTTCGTTATGCCTTCGTTATGCCTTCGTTATGCCTTCGTTATGCCTTCGTTATGCC
>ERZ773202.1633-NODE-1633-length-13791-cov-4.201660_pt1 | contig 13791 bp, 9 predicted proteins | sample MGYA00580998_ERZ773202 | MGnify/ENA primary metagenome ERZ773202 (study PRJEB29015, sample SAMEA2737803) | human gut metagenome | biome: human gut; feature: human-associated habitat; material: faeces | place: China | collected 2012 ...
CCGGCTGTTTTTGAAATCTCATTTTCCGGAATGAGTCCGCATGAGAGTAAAAGCGTGTCGCACTCGTAAAACTCCTCCGTTCCCTCAATCGGCTTATTGTGCTCGTCAACCTGTGCAAGAGTGATGCCCTCCACACGCTCCCTGCCCTTTATATCAACCACTGTGTGGCTGAGCTTAAGCGGAATTACAAAATCATCAAGGCACTGCACGATATTACGCTTCAAGCCTCCCGAATACGGCATGAGCTCTGCAACCACCTGCACCTTTGCCCCCTCCAAGGTCATTCTCCTGGCCATGATAAGACCGATATCTCCTGAGCCGAGTATTACTACCTTTCGTCCCGGCATGTAGCCCTCTATATTCACCAGTCTCTGAGCTGTGCCCGCCGAGAAAATTCCTGCCGGTCTGTAGCCGGGTATGTTAAGAGCACCTCTTGCTCTCTCCCTGCAGCCCATCGCAAGTATTACGGTCTTTGCAGCAATATGGAAAAGTCCGTCTGTGCGGTTCATAGCTGTAACTATTTTATCGTTCGCCTCATCTTTTATCTTTACATCATGCCTGTCATCTGCCCCGTTTTCGAACTCGTCACCTGTCGAGATGTCCATGACCATCGTATTGAGCCTGTACTCTATGCCAAGCTCTTTGACCTCCTTGATAAATCTGCCGGCATATTCAGGGCCTGTGAGCTCCTCCTTAAAGGTGTGCAGGCCAAAGCCGTTGTGTATACACTGATTTAATATACCGCCAAGCTCACAGTCTCTTTCCAGTATAAGTATTTTATCTATTCCATTTTTCTTAGCGGAAGCTGCTGCCGCAAGACCTGCCGGGCCACCTCCTACTATCACAATATCGTAAAATTCCATATTGCCCCCTATGTTAATCTGATATTAATCCAATATCAATCTATCGTTACCTATCTCTTTGAAGTAAGACAGACTATCCTCGATTCTTGCTCATTCCAACAACTATCTTTGACTTTCCACCGCTTTTGGTGATGTCAAGCTGCGAAATTCCCTTCTCTCTGGCGATAATCTCCATAGTTCTCGGAGAACAGAAGCCTGCCTGACATCTGCCCATTCCGGCTCTGGTGCGTCTCTTCACACCATCAAGTGACTTTGCGCCAAGTGGTCTATTTACCGCATCCATTATCTCGCCCTCCGTAATCATCTCACAGCGGCAGATTATATTGCCATACTCAGGCTTTTCTTTTATCAGCTTTTTATACTCATCCTCTGAAATCTTCTTTGGATTTAAAATACCTTTTCTTGTCTCGATGAAATCCGCATTTTTAGAAGGATTAAAAAGCCCCTCAACTATTGCTGCCACTCTCTCACCGATAGCCGGCGCACTTGATAAGCCCGGTGACTCTATACCTGCGCAGTCAATAAAATACGGTGCGTCAGAAAGCTCCTCGATGATAAACTCATGTCCGTCCTCATGTGCACGGTTTCCTGCAAACGATGTTATGACCTGACGCATAGGAAGTGACGGCACCGAACGTGTGCCGGATGTCACAACATGCTCTAAACCTGCTCTCGTTGTATTTGTACCATCCTTGTCCTCATGGTCATCTGCTGTAGGTCCGATTAGGATATTTCCGTGTACTGTCGGGGTTACAAGCACGCCCTTGCCGTATTTTCCCGGAAGCTGGAAGATTGTCTTGTCAACGATACCTCCCGCAGCCCTGTCTAAAAGCTCGTACTCTCCGCGCCTTGGTGTGATATGGATTTTGTTTTCACTCACCATGTTGTGAAATACATCAGCATATACACCGGCTGCATTTACAACGCAGCGTGCATGAATTTCTCCATTTTGAGTAATGAGAATATAGCCTGCCTGCTCCTTTTGAATCTCCTTCACCTCGGTGTTAAATAAAAACTCCACACCGTTTGCCGCAGCATTCTCAGCAAATGCAATATTCATACCAAACGGACATACAATGCCTCCTGTCGGGCAGTAAATAGCTGCCACCACCTCATCAGACAGATTCTGCTCCATCTCATGTGCTTTCTTTGAATCAAGAATTTCAAGTCCCGGCACGCCATTTGCGATTCCCTGATTGTAAAGCTCCTTAAGCCTTGGCATATCGTCATCGCTAAAGCACACTATCAGTGAGCCGTTTCTTCTAAACTCAAAATCAAGCTGCTTCGAAAGCTCGTCCATCATCTCATTTCCACGGATATTCATCTGTGCCATAAGTGTACCGGTCTTACAATCAATTCCGGAATGGACAATAGCACTGTTTGCCTTTGAGGTGCCACAGCACACGTCCTCCTCCTTTTCCACCACACAGATGGACAGGTTATATTTCGAAAGCTCTCTGGCACAGGCGCTTCCCGATACTCCCGCTCCTATAATTACTACATCATACATGTTATTTTCTCCTACCAATTTCCATGCATTGTTTAATTGCCGTATCACTAAGCTCATTTAAAACAATGCAAGCATAAGCTATTATTCATCCTTCGCCCAGTTAAATGCGCAGGCGACAGCCTTTTTCCACATTTTAAGCTTCTTTTCTCTCAAATCAGCCGCTATCTCCGGCTCAAACACACGGTCAATAGACCAGTTTCTCTTTATATCATCCATGCTTTCCCAGTAGCCCACCGCAAGCCCTGCGAGGTACGCTGCGCCCATGGCTGTTGTCTCCACGCACACAGGCCTGTTGACCGGTGCATTGCTGATATCAGCCTGCATCTGCATGAGCAGATTATTGGCACTGGCGCCGCCGTCCACCTTAAGTGATGTGAGATTGATGCCCGAATCAGCCTTCATTGCCTCAAGCACATCATTTACCTGAAATGCCATTGATTCCAGAGTCGCTCTTATAACATGGTACTTGTTTACACCTCTCGTAAGCCCCACAATGGTTCCTCTGGCATACTGGTCCCAGTACGGTGCTCCAAGCCCTGTAAATGCCGGCACCACGTAGCAGCCGTTTGTGTCTTTTACCTTTCTCGCCATGTATTCTGAATCTGTTGAAGAATCGATAAATTTCATCTCATCGCGTAGCCACTGGATAGAGGCTCCTGCCACAAATATTGATCCCTCCAGCGCATATACCACCTTGCCGTCTATGCCCCAGGCTATAGTGGTAACAAGTCCGTTCTTTGAGGATACCGGCATCTCACCTGTATTCATGAGAAGGAAACAGCCTGTACCGTATGTATTTTTTGCTTCTCCTGCCCTAAAGCAGGTCTGGCCAAAAAGCGCAGCCTGCTGGTCTCCTGCCGCTCCTGCGATAGGAATCGGACCGCCGAAAAACACAGGATTCACCTCACCATACACACAGCTTGACGGCATAGGCTTTGGAAGCATGCTCTTTGGTATGTCAAGCTCCTTAAGTATCTCATCATCCCACTTTAAGGTATTGATATTAAACATCATGGTTCTTGATGCATTGGAATAATCCGTAACATGCACCTGCCCCTGAGTGAGCTTCCATATAAGCCACGTCTCGACTGTTCCAAACAAAAGCTCGCCTCTTTCGGCTCTCTCCCTCGCTCCCGGCACATTGTCAAGGAGCCACTTGAGCTTAGTTGCCGAAAAATAAGCATCTATCACAAGCCCTGTCTTTTTTCTGAAGGTCTCGGTAAGCCCCTTTTCCTTCAGTGAATCCGCATACTCTGCCGTGCGTCTGCACTGCCATACTATCGCGTGATAAACCGGCTCACCGGTATTTTTGTCCCATACAATTGTGGTCTCTCTCTGGTTAGTAATGCCTATCGCACATATGTCGGCTGCCGTAGCCTGGATATTGGCCATTGCCTCCTTTGCCACCTCAAGCTGTGTGGCCCAGATTTCCTCTGCATCATGCTCCACCCAGCCCGGCTTTGGAAAAAACTGCGTAAATTCCTTCTGTGCCACACTGCACATCTCGCCCTTCTCATTGAAAAGTATACATCTGTTGCTGGTCGTGCCCGCATCTAATGCCATAATATACTTTGCCATGTAAAAATCCTCCAACTCTCTATATTTCCAGCTTTTTTCCTTCTATCCTGCTACAATTCTTCCTCTACCATGCTCTTCTCTCTGTTGAACGCATCATAGATACATGGAATTACTATAAGCGTAAGGATGGTTCCGTATACGAGACCTCCTATTATTGCGATTGCCATCGGCTTTATCATATCTGAGCCATCTCCGATACCTATCGCCGATGTAAACATTGCGAGTATGGTGGTCATCGCTGTCATCAGTATTGGACGAAGCCTTGTACGGCCTGCGTCTATGATTGCCTCATGCTTGCTCATGCCCTCTCTCCTGGCCTGATTGATGTAATCAATGAGCACGATTCCATTATTTACAATGAGGCCTGCCAGCATGATAAAGCCAAGCATTGATATGATTCCGAGCTCATTTCCCGTGATGAAAAGAGCTATAAAGCCTCCTGTAAACGCAAGAGGTATACAGAACATGATAATAAACGGTGAAAGCAATGACTGGAACTGCGCCACCATGATAAGATAGATAAATATCTCTGCTAGCACAAGCATAAGTACAAGCTGACTCATTGACTCATTTATTGTCTCATCCTCGCCCTCCATGTCTATTGAATAGCCATCAGGAATGCTAAGTTTATCAATTTTTGATTTAATTTTATCGCTTAGTAATGTTACATTATGGTTTTCATCAACCGCACCTGATACTGTAATATATCTTGTCTGAGCATCTCGATGAATGGTACTTAGTGTCTGTTCCTGCGAAATAGTGCAGATATCACTGAGCGGAATCTCCTTTTCACTGCCATCATTATCCTTATAGGTAAATGTAAGGTTTTTAATGTCGTCCACAGTCACATCAGACTGCTCTGCAGATTGTAGGTATACCTCATAGTCCTTTATGTCGGTCGTAATGGTTGTTGCACTCTTTTGAGATGATATCTCACCGGATACGAGCTGGTATACCTGAGCCACCGTATAGCCATACTTTGCTGCTTTTTCCTTATCCACAGTTATCTTAAGCTCATTGATTGTATCTCCAAGACCGTCATCTATATCTGTCACGCCCTTTGTGTCCTTAAGGATATCTGCCACATCACCTGCAAGCTTCTGCAGCTTGTCTATATCATTACCCTTAATCCTGACAGAGAGACCACTTCCGAAAAACTCTGATGAGTCCATAGCCTGTGAAGATGCTGTTACCTTGCAGTCCAGATTCTTTGTGCGTTTTTCAATTTCATCTATTACCTTATCCGATGAAACATCCGACTTCTCATCAAGCAATATATACATGCTCACGCTGTCGCTTCCTGAGCTCATCAGGTTCATGGTCGAGCTGCCGCCTGCTGTAGCTCCTATTGTGTCTATGCCCTTTATATCAGATATTTTGTCCATGACCTTATCAGACAGCTCTGTAAGCTGCTTGAAGTCGAGCTTTTCGTCATCCTTTGCCTCTATGGTAAGTGAAATCTGATTTGACTCCATGTCCATATCCATAAATGTCATTCCCCTTGATATGCAAAGTGCGCCACTGCCGACTAAAAGCACTACTGCCGCAATAAATACCACCGGCTTAAATCTAAGACATATGCCGAGCACATTTGCATACCAATCCTTAAAACGGTCAAACCATGGATGCTTTATATCCTTCGTCTTTTTTAGCATGCCTGAAGCAATTGCCGGTACAAATGTGAGTGCCACAACAAGAGATGCCATAAGAGTAAACGCTACCGTAAGTGCCAGGTCTACAAAGAGCTGTCTCGTGATTCCATCAGTAAAAATGATTGGCGCGTACACACTTACCGTGGTAAGTGTAGAGGCAAAAATGGCTCCTGCCACCTGATTTGCACCCTCAACAGCCGCCTTCTTTACCGAATATCCCTCTCCCCTTAATCTGTAGATATTCTCGATTACTACTATTGAATTATCCACCAGCATTCCTATTCCAAGCACAAGTCCCGACATTGAAATGATATTTAAGGTGATATCCGTAAAATACATAAGCACCACTGCCACAATAACCGATAGCGGTATAGATGCTGCGATAACAAGTGTTGGCTTTATATCCTTTAAGAACAAAAGCAATACGAAAATGGCAAGTATTGCTCCCACTATCATATTCTGCATCACACTTTTTACAACCATGTCGATGTATACGCCCTGATTCATGAGCACTGTGGTGTGTAATCCGTCATTTTCCTTTTCCAGCGAATCAAGCTTGTCCAAAAGACGGTCTGTGACGTCTCCTGTAGAGTAGCCGGTCTGCTTCTCCATGGAGAGCATTATTCCGGGATTACCGTTGACTATCGCATATGTCTCATCCGAGTTGTCAGTCATCTCAACATCTGCCACATCACCGACATGAATAGGAGCTATTCCATCAAGCTTCATATCCATAAGCACCAGATTTGTTAAATCATCAATTGATTTTATCTCATCTCCCACCTGTACTATGTACTGCGTGCCATTTGAATCATTTACATAGCCTGCAGGCATATCAAAATTCTGAGCGACGAGCAGCTGCGAGAGTGAGTCAATTGTTAAAACTGCATTTAAGTTTGACTTGTCAAGCGCATCATCCTTACTCTTTTCAAGCTCCTTCTTTGAGCTGTCAAGAGATGCCGCTGCTGTTGCAAGCTGTGCTGACTGCTGTCCTATGCTTATCGAGCTTATAGCTGCCTGACTGTTTAGATTATCATAGGCATCTAAAAGTGCTGTCTCTCCTTGTGCTATCCGGTCAAGCCCGCTTTGGCACTGCTCTATACCTGTATTCACCTGAATGAGAGTCTGTGCTATCGCTGACGCTGCCGCAGGCAGATCATCTGCTGTGTTTACCTTGATTCCAAGCGTCGAGAGACCTGAAAACTGTGTTGCAATCTGCTTATTAACCTGCTCAAGTTGCGCTTTGAGTGCTGTGCCCGCTTCACCCGGTGCATTTGCGCCCTCTTTGAGTGACGGAATTGTCTTTGTATATGTATCACTATTCATGAAGTCTGAAAGAGCTGACTGAATTGTTTCAAGCTGGCTCTTCTGCTCATTTAAGCTTGAAAGTGTACTCTCTAGCTGAGTCTTCTGCTCTGCAAGCTTTGCCTTTTGCTCCTTTAGCGTATCCACTCCCGCGCTCATCTGATCCGATGCCGATGTGATTGCGTTTTGTCCGCTCTCTATCTTTGCGCTTGCATCATCCATCTGACTTTTTGCATCGTCAAATTTCTTTGAAACGGCATTATTTATTTTCTCATTGAGCGCATCTATCTTGGCCTGATTCATCGTGACCTGTATCTGCTCGGTGAGCTCACCTGTTGCAGTCACTGATGCGACTCCTTCTGTACTCTCAATTGCAGGCTTTAGTGTGTTTTCCACAAAGTCTGTGATTTCCGACTTGCTTTTCCCATCCATATCCACAGCAGTCATCATGATTGGAAGCATGTCCGGATTTATCTTCATAATGGTCGGAGTACCCACTCCATCCTTCCAGCCAGCCTTGACCTGATCTATTTTCTGCTGCATCTCTATCACTACAGAATCCATGTTGGCATTCTGCTCATACTCGCATGTCACTAGAGAATAGCTGTTATATGACATTGAGCTTACGTTTTTGATATTGGACGTAGTTGCCATAGCTGCTTCAAGCGGCGCGGTGACATCGCTCTCCACCTCCTGTGGACTTGCTCCCATATCTGTTGTCACGATAAGTGCATACTGAAAGCTCATATCCGGCAGCAGATCTGTCGTCATCCTGCCAAGCGATACAACACCGAGTACTATTACCAGCAGTACTCCTACAAGTACAGTAAAAGGCTTTTTTACACTATATCTGGATATCATCTGACCCCTCCTTCTTCTTTTCTTTGATAATGTCCTGCCTTAGTTTGATAGACAATGTGATTACTGCGATTTTCACAATAAATTTAATTCGCTGTTATACTTTTATTATACAATGTGGCGGATTGCAACTCAATTGGTTTATACTTTTTTAAGAGTTTTTGACAATAAAAAAGACACCCAATTATACGATTAATATAATTCGATGTCTTTAAATGTCTTTAAATATCTTTTAATATCTTTTATTTATTTTAGCTTCAAATGCCCTCTTCCTCAATCTCATCCTCATCATCATTGATACCTGCAACAGCACTTGTAACGGCTCCGATTACAGCGACAAGCGCAAAGATGATAACTAAAAAAATAACTATAAAAAATGCTACTAAAAAACCTGTATCTGTCATATAATTTACCCCCATAGCTGTCTCACAGCTTCTTTAAAATATAGTTTTAGTTTAACACACTTGTCTGTAAATAACAATATCGTAAAGGGCTAAATTATTGACTAAATATTGACTAAAATATTGATTTATGAAATTGCTCAGTCCTTGATCTGCATACCGTTTGCATCCATATGATAGCCTTCTGTCATGATCAGCTTTGATACCGGAACTATCTCATAGCCCATTTCCTGCAGCTTCGTGAGCATCTCATCGAGTGCCTGCGAGGTGTATTTTGCGCCAAGATGGCAGAGTATTATCGAGCCACAATCCAGGCTTTTGTGATTGCACACTGTATCTATAATATTTTGCATACCATAGTTTTTCCAGTCGAGTGAATCCACATCCCACTGGATTGGATAATAGTCACAGCCATACACTGTGTCAATCAGTTCATTGTTGTACGAGCCGTATGGCGGTCTGAATACCTTCATATCCTTTCCGGTCAGCTCCTTGACCTTTTTGTGCACATCCATTATCTCTGTCTTCATCTCGCCTGCCGTGATTGTTGCCATATCATAGTGGTGCTCACTGTGATTTCCGGGCTCATGTCCTTTTTCAACCAGCGTCTTTACGCATTCAGGATTATCACTCACAAACCCTCCTGTCATAAAAAATGTAGCCTTTACGTTGTGCTTGTCAAGTGTCTCCATCATACTGTCAAAATCCTCTGCTCCCCAGGCACAGTCAAATGAAAGGGCTATCTTTTTTTCTGTTGTCTGAACCGAATATACAGGCAGCTTTCTGTCCCCGAACTGACTCACAGCACTGCTAAGTGTCTCCATCACCTCTATATTTTTCAGCTGCGATATGTCATACTCTCTGCCATATAAAGCGCCTGTAATAAGAAGCGCCGACAGCAGCACTCCAAAAAGGAATCTGTGTCGGCGTTTCTTTCGTTTTGTCCCATTATGTAGCTTTGTATTTTGCATGTATGCTCTGTATTCACTCATGCTATATACTATTCTTTATTATCACAAATTATGAATAATGAAATAACTCTATTTCAGTTCTTCTGCCCTTCCGATAAACTCAAGCACTACCTCAATCGACTGATGCGCAGCCTTCTCCGCAAAGGTCTGGTAGTCTGTCTCGCCGCCGTCGCCGTCTGATATTGAGCGAAGAATGGCAAATGGCACATTGTTCACATAGCACACATGACCGATGCTGCCTCCCTCCATCTCTGCTGCGATTGCATCAAAGGTATTCGAAATATAATCCTTCTGCTCCTTTGTGGCAATAAACTGATCTCCTGTTGCGATATTGCCCTTTTTGTAGTGGATATTCCTGTCAGCTAAGCATGAGCACATGAGCTCCACCATTTTTGTATCTGCCGGAAGCAGAATCATATTGATGCCTGAAAGAAGTCCCTTCGGGTCTCCGATTGGCGATGTATCCATATCGTGCTGCAGCACGTTTGTTGCTACTGCCACGTCAAGCACATTTAAGTCCTTTGTCAAAGTACCAGCCACTCCGATATTGACAATCATGTCGACATCATATTTCAAAATCATGGCCTCTGCACATATTGCCGCAAACACCTTTCCTATTCCGCATTTTGCCGCAACAACATACTGATCACCGATTTTGCCCTCAACAAACTCCACTCCGCTGTAAACCTCTGTCTGTGTGTCTGTCATCTGAGCCTTTAAGTCATCGACCTCCATCTGCATTGCACCAATTACACCTATTGTCATTTTATTTCTCCATTCCTGCTATCTTGCTATTATATTTTTAGTCCTCGTTTACTGTGGATAAGTAAACTCCATATTTGTCTGGCTCTCAAGCACCTTAAGATATGCACGACACTCCTTCTTGGCCTCGTCAAGTGACAGATTCTCGTAATGTCCGCACTCTATGGCTGATGCACCAAATACCGGTCCATCATACTCTAGTATCCGCTTTAAGACCTCTTTGGTGATTTCAAAAACCTTCCCCGGCTCGACATCCCTCACAACGAGATAGAAGCCTGTCTGACAGCCCATCGGTCCAAAATATACCACATCATCTGCAATCTCAGAATTTCTCACACATGTCGCAAACATATGCTCCACTGAGTGCATAGCTGAATTGGACATATAATCGCCTGCATTTGGTTTTCTTGTGCGAAGGTCGTATGTGACGATTTCTCCGTCTTTTCTTGAAATATAAAATCCAGGTTTAAGAATATTATGATTAATTGTAAAGCTTTTAATTCTTTCCATAAAAATGTTTCTCCTTACTTAGTTGCTGTCTCAAACTGCTTCAGATAATCCTCAAATACATTGAGTGCGTCATCCACAGGCTTTGGTGTGCTCATATCAACACCGGCACTCTTTAGCAGCTCGATTGGATTCTTCGAGCATCCACCGCACAGGAAATTTTCTATATACTTATCCACAGCAGGCTTTCCCTCCTCAAGTATCTTTTTTGAAAAAGCAACTGCTGCCGAATAGCCTGTCGAGTACTGATATACATAGTACGGTGTGTAAAAATGCGGTATGCGCATCCACTCATATGATATCTCATCATCCACGCGCATATCCGGTCCGTAGTACTGCACATTCAGCTCATGCCATAGCTCATTTAGCACATCCTTTGTAACCGGCTCGCCCTTTTGCATTTTCCGGTGTGCTATATGCTCAAACTCTGCAAACTGCGCCTGCCTGAAAAGTGTCGTCCTGAAGCCGTCCAGAAAATGTGTCATGAGATATTTTCTCTCATTCTCATCCTCACAATGCTCAAGCATATAGTGCATGAGAAGCGACTCATTGCAGGTGGATGCAACCTCTGCCACAAAAATCAGGTATCCTGCGTAGGCGATGCTCTGATGCTCATTTGAATAGTATGTATGCATCGCATGTCCCATCTCATGAGCCAGCGTAAACACACTGTCCAGATTGTCGGCATAGTTCAAAAGCACATACGGATGAGTGCCGTAAGCGCCCCATGAATACGCACCGCTTCTCTTGTTCTCATTCTCATATACATCTATCCAGCCGCTCTCCATGCCAGCCTTAAGTGTGCTGACATACTCATCGCCCATAGGCTCAAGCGCCTTTGCCACAAGCTTTTTCGCCTCATCATAGGTGTAGGTGGTCTGTACATTGTCCACAATCGGTGCAAACAAATCATACATATGCAGATGCTCCACACCTAAAAGCTTCTTCCTAAGCGCCATGTACCTGTGCAGAGCCGGTAGATGTGCGTGAACCGTCTCAATCAGATTGTCATATACGCTCTCAGGAATATCGCCATCGGATAAATACATGGTCCTTGCGCTGTCATATTTTCTAACCCTTGCATAAAAAGTGTCATTTTTCAGCTTGCTGATGTACATCATGGAAACAGTATTGCTCCACTTCTTGTACGAATCATAGACTCCACGGAACACCTGCTTGCGCAGGCTTCTGTCCTTGCTGCTTAAAAAATCTATGAAATTGCCATGCGTGATACGGATTTTATTTCCCTCGACATCAGTGATATATGGGAATTTGATATCCGCGTTGTTGAACATGCTGAATATATTCTCCGGTGCTGCAGCCATCTCACCGCACTGCGCCAGGATATTCTCCTCTGCAGCCGATAAGGTATGCTCTTTCTGACGCATTATCTCATCAATCGCACGCTTATAGTGCATAAGCTCATTGCTCTCACTGTAAAAGCTCTCAAGCCTTTTATCATCTATCTGCAAAATCTCCGGACTCGCAAATGCCAGCGCACCTGATGCCTGAACCGTCAGTGTCTCAGCCTTTGACACATATGCCTGATATTTCGACACAGCAGTGTCCTGATGTGAGCGCTCATTCGCATAAACCACTATACGCTCCAAATAATAAGACAGCTCATCCTGCTTCTTAAAAAAATCAAGCAGCGTTGCTGCACTGTCTGCCAGATGTCCCTTAAAGCCCGAGAGCTTTTCTGCAAGCTGTGACGCTTTTTCACACTCAGCCTCCCACAGCTCATCTGTCTCATACATATCCTCAAGCTTCCATTTGTACTCGTCTGAGATTTCATCTCTCTTTTGAAGCCTTTTCTCACTCATTTTGTGTTACCTTCTATCTTACTTTTCTTGTTCTCGGGGGTTTTTGAATAGTTACCTTGTTTTCAACTCTTCAGAACCACCCACGCACATTCGCAAAACCGCACGATGTTTTTATAAAACTACCCACACATCCGGCATGCAAAATGCATATAGACGTGTGGGATATATGTGAATTATAACAATTAAGCTCTACTTTGTAATTAAAGTGCCCATACCACCTGAAACTGTCTTGCCCTCTTTGTTGAGCTTTGTGATAAGCACTGAACGGATGGCAGAGTCACCGATAAAGTCGATAGCCGCCTCAATCTTTGGAGCCATGGTACCTTCATCAAACTCGCCTGCTGCAAGGTACTTCTTTGCCTCATCGACAGTCATGGTATCAAGCGGCTTCTCATCCTCCTTGCCATAGTTCAGGCAGACCTTGTCAACGCTTGTAAGTATAACAAGTCTGTCAGCATCAAGAGTATCTGCAAGCTTTCCTGCTGCAAGATCCTTCTCGATAACAGCACTGGCGCCCTGAAGCTTATTGTCCTGTGCTAAAACAGGGATTCCACCGCCACCGCATGCGATAACAACCTGATCCGCATCAACAAGAGCCTTAATAGCATCCTTTTCCACTATATCAACAGGCTTTGGAGCTGCCACAACTCTTCTGTAGCCTCCCTCAACCTGTGTCACATGGTTGCCCTTCTTCTCTTCTTCCTCAGCCTCAGCCTCTGTCATAACACGGCCGATGATCTTTGTCGGATGATAAAAAGCCTCATCATATGGGTCAACAACCACCTGTGTAAGTATTGTAGAAACGGTCTTGTAAATTCCTCTGCCAAGAAGCTCTGTACGGATAGCATTCTGTAAATCATATCCTATATAGCCCTGGCTCATTGCAGAGCAGACTGCTGTAGGTGTAGCTGTATACTCAGGATAAATCCTGCAAAACTCAGACATAGCGGTGTGAATCATGCCCACCTGCGGTCCGTTGCTGTGTGTGATAACAACCTCATAATCGTCCCTGATAAAATCTGCAACTGCCTTTGCTGTATGCTTTGTAGCCTCGTGCTGCTCCGGAAGAGTTGTTCCAAGAGCATCATGTCCGAGTGCAATAACTATTTTTTTCTTCTTCATGCCGACCTCCTATGCTGCATCCGCTCAATGTGTATTATATCTCATAATCATAAACCCATATGTATACTATGATAAATACACTTATGAACCATCAATTTTGAATAATTCTCATGCGGTGCAAAATCAAAATTATTTATATACATTATCTAATATTTTATGGAATTTGTCTAGTACTTTGAACTGATTTGAACAACATTAACCAACATTCTGTCACAATGCAGCGAACGTAAGCCGAGCGTAGCGATGGCGCACACGTAAGCGCATATCTACCACAGCGTAAGGGACGTAAGCCCCGGGCACCGGTGGCGCACACGTACTCTTGCAGGAGCGAATAGCGAAGTGGCTTAGATACTGTAGAAATTATGCCCACAAAACGCAGAAATACCCAGCCATGGACGGCTGGGCAAGGCGTTATGCGCCACGGACGGCGCATAAAAGC
>ERZ773202.1637-NODE-1637-length-13754-cov-7.089715_pt1 | contig 13754 bp, 20 predicted proteins | sample MGYA00580998_ERZ773202 | MGnify/ENA primary metagenome ERZ773202 (study PRJEB29015, sample SAMEA2737803) | human gut metagenome | biome: human gut; feature: human-associated habitat; material: faeces | place: China | collected 2012 ...
TTTTCAAGCACTGTGCAAAAAATGCACGGTGCTTTTTTCATGCCGTCTTAGCTCAGCAGGAAGAGCAACTGCCCCGTAAGCAGCGGGTCGATGGTTCAAGCCCATCAGGCGGCACCACGCTGTGAACCACAGCAAATACACGCCACGGCTGCGGAAAAGCCGGGAAAGGAATTTACCACTATGGCAGAAACTGTACATCAGGAACCCACCATCCCCGCTGCCGAGGGGCAGCAGAACAATGAGCGCACCTTCACCCAGGCCGAGATGAACGCCATCATCTCCGACCGGCTGAGCCGGGAACGCTCCAAATACGCCGACTACGACGATCTGAAAGCCAAGGCACAGCAGTTCGATGCCGCGCAGGAAGCGGGCAAGACCGAGCTGCAGAAGGCAAACGAGAAGGCCGCAAAGCTGCAGGCGCAGCTGGACAGCATGACCAAGGCAAACACCCTGCGGGACCTCCGCGGCAAGGTGGCGGCCGCCACCGGCGTGCCTGCCGAACTGCTTTCCGGCGACACCGAAGAAGCCTGCACTGCACAGGCACAGGCCATCCTCAAGTTTGCACAGCCGGGCTATCCCAGCGTCCGGGACGGCGGCGAAGTCCGCAACAAACCCACCGGCTCCACCCGCCAGCAGTTTGCTGACTGGTTCGCGCAGGTGACCAAGTAACAGCAAAGGAGTTTTTTCTATGGCAACTGATATCAACCGCACTACCACCATCACCCTGCCCGGTGAGGTGTCCAGCGAGATCCTGCAGAAAACGCAGGAGAGCTCCGCCGTCATGGCGCTGGCCCGCTCCATCAAGCTGCCGGGCCTGGGCGTGACCATCCCGGTCATCACCGGCGACCCGGAGGCCGCATGGGTCGGTGAGACCGACAAGAAGCCCGTCAAGCGCGGCACGCTGGCCACCAAGGTCATGCAGCCCTACACGCTGGCCGTCATCGTGCCCTTCTCCAACCAGTTCCGCCGCGACGTGCCCGCCCTGTATGACGAGCTGGTCAAGCGTCTGCCGCTGGCACTGGCCCAGAAGTTCGACGCCACGGTGTTTGGCGGCGTCACTGTGCCCGGCTCCAACTTCGACACCCTGAAGGGCTGCACCGCGCAGGAGATCGGCACCAATGCCTATCAGGGCCTTGTGGCTGCCGACGCCGACATCTCCGACCACAACGGCATCCTGAACGGCTGGGTGCTGTCCCCCAAGGGCAAGGCCGCCCTGCTGAACGCCGTGGACACCACCGGCCGCCCGCTGTTCCTGAACAACGTGGCCGAGGGTGCCGTGCCCATGATCCTGGGCGCAAAGACCCTGCAGAGCAAGGGTGCCTACATCGCGGATTCCACTGCCGCCAAGAAGCACGTTGTCGGCTTTGCCGGTGACTGGTCGCAGGCCATGTACGGCACCGTGGAGGGCGTGCAGATCGCAATTTCCGACCAGGCCACCCTGACCGACGGTTCCACCACCATCAACCTGTTCCAGCAGAACATGTTCGCCGTGCGTGCCGAGATCGAGGTGGGCTTCCGCTGCGACACCACCGTGTTCAACAAGCTGACCAAGACCGAAGCCTGATGAGGTGTTCCCATGACCTACGCCGAAGTGTTTGATGTGGAAGCCGGGTTCCGTGCCCTCTCCAAGGACGAACAGGAGCGCTGCAGCGCCCTGCTGAGCGAGGCGGCGGTCATCATCGACGCCTACAACCCGGACGCCGGAGAGGACGCCAAACGGCTCGTTTCCTGCCGGATGGTGCGCCGCCAGCTGGGCGAGGACGACAGCACCGGCGGCGTCAGCTTCCCCATGGGGTCCACCCAGGGCACCGCCACGGCGCTGGGCTACAGCCAGAGCTGGACCATGAGCGGCGGCTCTTCGGGTGAGCTGTATCTTTCCAAACTGGAAAAGAAACTGCTGGGCGTTGGCAGCCGCGTGGGGGCCCGCAGCCCGCTGGAGGACTTATGTTGAAAGGCATCGACGTCACCCTGTACGAAAAGACCCAGACCGGCACCGACGAGGCCGACGCCCCGGTCTACGCCGAAACGCCGGTCACCGTGCATAACGTGCTGGTGGGCGAGCCTTCCGCCGAGGAGATCACCACCGAACTGCAGCTGACCGGGCGGCGGCTGGCCTACACGCTGGCCATCCCCAAGGGCGACGCCCACGACTGGAACGACGTGCAGGTGGAGTTTTTCGGCCAGCGCTTCCGCACCTGCGGGGGCGTCGTGCAGGGCATCGAACGCATGATCCCCCTGTGCTGGAACAAGAAAGTGCAGGTGGTGCGCTACGAGTAAAGTCCGTTTCGAGCTGAACCGCGCCGGGGTGCGTGCCCTGATGCGCAGCCCGGAAATGCAGGCCGTGCTGAAGGCGCGGGCCGATACCGTAAAAGACCGCTGTGGCGACGGGTACGAGGCCTATGTGGCTCAGACCCGCGCCGTGGCCGTGGTGGAGACCGCCACCCCGCAGGCCGTTGACGACAACTCTGCCCACAACACCCTGCTCAAAGCCGCCTCAGCAAGCCGGAAAGGCGCGACCGTGCACGAGCACAAACGCCGCCTGAAGGACGGCAGGGTCATCACCGTAAGGAGCTACCAGAGGAAGAAATGATCGAAGAAACCATCCGCAGCTTTCTGGCCGCGCGGCTGGATGTGCCGGTGCGTCTCAGCGTGCCTGCCTCGGCCCCCGCCCGCTTTGTGGTGGTGGAAAAGACCGGCTCCGGCTATGAGGACGGCATCTATAGCGCCACCATCGCGGTGCAGTCCTACGGGCCCGCCGCCACCAGCCACGACAGCACCCTGGATGCGGCCAAGCTCAACGAGCTTGTCAAGGCCGCCATGCAGGACGCCGACAACCTGCCGCAGCTTGTGCGCTGCGACCTTTATTCCGACTACAATTTCCCCGACACCACCCGCAAACGGCCCAGGTATCAGGCCGTTTTCGGCGTGGTGCATTACTGAGAACGAAAGGAGCCTTTTTTATGGCAGATGCAAAGAATGTGACCGCTGCAAAGCCCAAGGTGGGCGGTGCCATCTGGCGTGCCCCGCTGGGCACCCCGCTGCCCACCGACGCCAAGACCGAACTGGACAAGGCTTTTAAGTGCCTGGGCTACGCCTCCGAGGACGGCGTGACCAACAGCAACTCGCCCTCCAGCGAGAACACCAACGCCTGGGGCGGCGACACCGTGCTGACCCAGCAGACCGAGAAGCCCGACACCTTCCAGTACACCCTGCTGGAGGCCCTGAACGTGGAGGTGCTCAAGTCCGTGTACGGCGACGACAACGTCACCGGCACGCTGGACACCGGCATCACGGTCAAGGCAAACTCCTCCGAGCAGAAGGACTGCAGCTGGGTCATTGAGATGGTGATGAAGAACAAGGCGGTCAAGCGCATCGTCATCCCGGATGCCGCCGTCACCGCCGTGGGCGATATCACCTACGCCAAGAGCGCCGTGGGTTACAACACCACCCTGACCGCCGTGCCGGATGCCCAGGGCAACACCCATTACGAGTACATTCTGGGCGGCACTGCTGCCGCCCAGGCCGCTGCCAAGACCAAGGAGGTGCAGGCATGATCACTGCAAAAACGAACGACGGCTTTGAAATTGAGCTGAGCGAGGACGCACTGGACGACGCCGAGCTGCTGGACGCCTTGGGCGGCATGCAGGACGGCAACGTCTTTGATATGAGCCACCTGACCCTGCGCCTGCTGGGCAAGGAGGGCCGCAAGAAGCTGTATGACCACCTGCGCACCCCGGATGGCCGTGTGCCGGTGGCCAAGGTGGCGGAGGCCCTGGGCGAGCTGATGAACAGCTTCACGGCCGGAAAAAACTCTGCATCCTCGCCGAACTGATCGCATCGGACGAGGACGCCCTGATCTGCGATTTTGCCCAGTATTACCATGTACTGGACTGGCGCGCCCTGCCGCTGCGTCTGGCCGCTACCCTGGCCGCAGGCCTGCCGGAAACAAGCCGCAGCCTGCGCAAGGCGGCAGGCCGCACGGTGGACTTTGAGACGGAACTGCTGGCCTATGCTGCCGACCGCCTGACCCAGGTGCTCTGGTGGCTGCACAAGGACACGTCCAAGCCGCCCTCCGTGCTGGCCGACCTGCGCGGCGAGGCGGACACCAGCAACGTGCAGAGCTACGCCAGCGCAGAAGAATTTGACGCCGCCCTTGCGGCGCTGAAAGGAGGTTGACGCCATGGCGGACGGAATCGAACTGGGCAAGGCATATGTCCAGATTGTTCCCTCGGCGCAGGGCATCAAAAGCGCCCTGACCGAGATGTTTGACGAAGAGACCGAAGGCCTTGGCGAGCAGACCGGGCAGAGCATCGGTCAGGAACTCATCGGCACCCTGAAGAAAGTGATCGCGGCGGCCGGCATCGGCAAGATCATCTCGGAATCCATCAACCTGGGCGGCGCGCTGCAGCAAAGCCTGGGCGGTGTGGAAACGCTGTTCAAGGACAGCGCCGACACCGTTAAGGCCTACGCTGCCCAGGCCTACAAGACCGTGGGCCTGTCGGCCAACGACTACATGGAGCAGACCACCAGCTTTGCCGCCAGCCTGCTGTCCAGCGTGAGCCAGGACACCCAGGCGGCTGCCGATCTGGCCAACATGGCTATGGTGGACATGGCCGACAACGCCAACAAGATGGGCACCTCCATGCAGGACATCCAGAACGCCTATCAGGGGTTTGCCAAGCAGAATTACACCATGCTGGACAACCTCAAGCTGGGCTACGGCGGCACGCAGGCCGAGATGCAGCGCCTGCTGAAGGACGCCGAGAAGATCTCTGGCGTGCACTACGACCTGGGCAACCTAGCCGACATGTACAGCGCCATCCACGTCATCCAGAAGGAGATGGACATCACCGGCACCACGGCCAAGGAGGCATCCACCACCCTGACCGGCAGCTTTGCGGCCATGAAAGCTGCCGCCGAGAACGTGCTGGCCGACTGGTCCACCGGTGCCGATCTCACCGCCCCCCTGCAGGGGCTGGTGGAAACGGCCCAGACCTTCCTTGTGGGCAACCTGCTGCCCATGATCGGCAACGTGCTGGCGGGCATCCCGGAGCTGGTGTATACACTGGTGCCCGAGATTTTGCAATCCGGCACCCAGCTGGTCACCTCGCTGGCGGAGGGCTTCACCCAGGGCATCCCGGATTTTCTGTCCAATGCCCTGCCGCAGCTGCTGCAGTTCACCGAGGAATTGCGGGCCAACGCCGGTGTGTTCGTGGACGCCGGCCTGAACCTCATCACCCAGCTGCTGAACGGCCTGATCGCAGGCCTGCCGGACCTGATCGCCTATGTGCCCGACATCATCATCAACATCTGCGGCATCATCAACGACAACATGCCCAAGATCCTCGGCGAGGGCGTGGCCATCATCGTGCAGCTGGTCGTGGGCATCGTCAAGGCGGTGCCGGATCTGCTGGCCAACTGGAAGAAGATCCTGCAGGCCGTGTTGTCGGTAATCTCGGCCATCAACTGGCTGAACATCGGCAAAAACATCCTCACCGGTGTGGCAAACGGCGTCAAGAGCATGGGTTCCAGCATGCTGAATGCCTTCAAGGGCGGATTTTCCAGTGCTCTTGCCTGGATCAAGAGCCTGCCCTCGCAGGCTGTGCAGTGGGGCAAGAACCTTATCCAGAGCTTTATCAACGGCCTCACCGGCAAAGGCGGTGCGGTTGGTGCAGGAGCCATCGCAGCCACCGCCGGTGCCACCATTGCTAAAACCGCCAGCGGGAACGACTGGTCCTCCGTCTGGGCGGACGCCAACGCCGACGTGGCCGACAGCGCCCAGTCCATGGCGGAGGTGGTCGTCCCGGCCTATACCAAGTCCGGGGACGCCGCCACCAAGGCGGCCAAAAAGACCAAGGCCGCCGCACAGGCCGCCGAGACCCTGCTGTGGTCCCTGCAGGACGCAGGCCACACCGACACCACCAACGCCCTGGGCAAGGTGACCATCCAGACCACCGAACTCACCGAGCACCTGAAAAAGGGCTCTGAAGAGTACGACCGCCTGACCAAGACCGTGACCGAATCCGGTAAGGAAATGGTCAACGGTGTGGCCAAGAACTACAAGACCGTCACCAAGTATGTGACCGAAAACGGCAAGACCATCGCCCAGACCCAGAAGGTCTACGAGGAAATTGCCGCCACTGTGGCCAAGACCGTTACGTCTACAACGGATTCCGTGGTCAATGGCATTGCCACCAGCACCAAGACCATCACCGAGACCCTGACCGACAAAACCACGACCCAGAAACAGGTCATCACCGAGACCTACAACGACATCGTGGACGGGGCGCTGGTCACGGTGGAGCGGGTCAAGACCATTGCCGCCGACGGTGTCCCGCAGACCACCGAGGAGATCAAGAAAGCCTCTGCCAATAGCTTTGACGGCCTTGTCAAGGGCTGGCAGGACGAGGCCGACAAGGGCGTGGTGGGCACCTTCAGCACGCTGGTGAACGCGGTCAAGAAACAGGACTGGCAGAGCGTGGGCGAATGGGTGCTGTCCACCCTGTACAACGGCCTTGCCCCGCAGGCAAAGCAGCTCATTGACGACTTCGGCAAGAACCTGATCCAGCAGGTCAACGGCTTGCTGGGCAAGGGCGTCAGTGCCGTCTCCAACGGCCTGTGGGATATGGGCGGCGACCTCGCCAAGGGCCTGACCGGCGGCTTTGCAGACGTGATTACGCAGGCGCAGGGCCTTGGCACCACCCTCACCGGCATCTTTCAGGGGCTGAAAGGCCCGCTCACTGCGGCTGCCGCTGCCATCAGCACCGGCCTGAAGGGCGGACTGATCTCCAGCTTCCCGGAAATTCTGGCCTCCATGGGCACCCTGATCGGCTCCATCGGCAGCGCCTTTGTGGGCATGCTGGAAGCCGTCGCGGCGGCACTGTTTCCCACCGGATTCGGTGCCCCGCAGGCCCTGCTCATGATCGCGGCAGGCGTGGCCCTGACCGCCGCCATTGCGGCCATCGTGGCCGGCGTCGGCGGCGCGTTCAAGCGCAAGACCACCCCCAGCATCTCCGGCGGCACTTCCGGCAGTACGACCTCCACGGCCTCCGGCTCTTTGTGGGACTACGAGAAGCGTGCCCCGCTGCCGCAGCGCACCCAGCGCCCCAACATCGAGGTCAACCAGTACATTTATTCCAAGGCGCAGACGGCTGCCGACCTGATGCGTGAGGCACAGTACGAGCAGGAAAGGGCGGTGCTGCAGGGTGTTTGACGCGATCTTCAAGGCCAGCAACGGCCTGACCTTTTCCTTTGGCTACAAGGCGGGCGTGTTGTGGAGCATCACCCCGCTGGGTGACCTGCCCGTGGATCTGGAGACCAGCCAGGGTTACCAGCAGGTGGGTGCCACCGTGGAGAGCCGGAGCATTTCCGGCGTGACCCGCACGGTCACCGGGCGAATCCTGCGCAATCAGGACTACTGCAAGCGCCAGCTGCGGGATGTGTTTGCCCCCTACGTCACCGGTCGGCTGACCATTGCCGGGGCCTACTGGTGCGACGCTGAGGTGCAGCGCACCCCGGGCATCAGCGTGTCCAGCCTGTGGCCCACCTTCTCGTTTCAGCTCTACTGCCCGGACCCCTACTGGCACAGCGTGAAGGAGCTCACCGTCTCGACCCTGAGCGTGACGCCCACCTTCCGCCTGCCGGTGTGCTACGATGTGCACAGCTACGGCGTGCGAGAGCAGGCCAACTATTTGCGCATCGCCAACACCGGGCTGGCCACCCAGGACTGGGCTCTGACGCTGGAAGCCCGCGGCCCGGTGGTCAACCCCGGCGTCAAGGACCCGGAGACCGGGGAGTATCTGCGGTTTGTGTGCACTTTGCAGGATACCGACCAGCTCCGGGTGTACCGGGAGGCCGGGCGGCTGGTGATTCAGCAGATCATCAGCGGCCAGGCAGTCAACGGCTTTGGGCTGTTGGATGAGCAGTCCACCCTGTGGACCCTGCCCCACGGCACCCACCCCTGGCAGCGCACCGCCGACGCCGGGGCGGAAAAGCTGTACCTGACCCTGAGCTTTTGCCCGGCCTTTGCCACGCTCGTGATGGAGGATACAAGATGACCCAACGCAGTGCCCTGACCACCACCGGCCACAAGAGCCTCAGTGTCTACAGCAGTCGGCTGGAGCTGCTGGGCCGCATCGAAAGCTGGGTGTCCCTGGTGTGGACGGAGCGGTATAACCTTTATGCCGACGTCCAGGGGGCGCAGCTGGAGCTCCAGGCCTCCACCGCTTTGCAGGACCTGTGCCGCCCGGACCGGTATCTGTGGCTGGGCGGCTCCGATCGGCTCATGCGGATTTTCTCGGCCCGGCTGGCAGACCATCGGCTGGTGCTGTGCTGCAAGGATGCTACCAGCCTGCTGGCAGAGCGAGTGCACCCCCAGACCCTCCAGGGCTTTGGGGTGGAGACCACCCTGCGGCAGCTGGTGGAGGCCATGGACTGGCCGGGCCTGGCCCTGGGCCAGGAGGCCGGCCTTGCCGACACCTACACCGGCGAGGTCAAGCCCGGCAGCCTGCTCAGCATCGTCGAGCAGGTGTGCCAGGAACTGGACCTGGGGTTCCGGCTCCGGTTCGCCCCCGGCGCAAAGCAGCTGCTGTTCGAGCTGTACCGCCCCAAGCTGGACCCCAATGCCCGGTATGCCCCCCACTACGGCAACCTGACAGGCCTGGTGTACACCGAGAGCATCACCGACTATAAAAACGTGTGCACCGTGGTGGGGGCTGAGGGCACTGTCACCGTAGGGGCCACCCAGGCGGTGGGTGCTGCCCGTCGGGAACTGCTGGTGGACGCCACCAGCCGCAAAAAGGAGCAAAACCAGACCCAGGCTGCCTACCTGGACAGCCTCCGGGCCCTGGGTCAGCAGGAGCTGGCAAAGCACACCCGGCTGGAAAACTTCCGCTTCACCCCCACCGGCCCTGTCACCGTAGGCCAGGTAGTGGCGGCCCGGCTGCCGGGCACCCAGATCCAGGCAGCGGCCCGGATCACCTCTGTGACCCTTACATCTCAAAAGGGGGAGACCTCGGTGACCACCGAGATTGGCACCCCCATCCTCAGGAGGACACCATGAGTATTACGACCTATCCCCTGGACGGCCCCCTCTACAGTGCCCAGGACATTGCCACCTACCTGTGCACACGGACCTCCGGCGTTTACAGCAAGGAGACCAACTACGCCGTCACCATCACCGGGGCCCGGCAGCTGACGGTAGCTCCGGGCCTGGCCTGGATCAACTACGACGACTTTGCCGGGGTCAGCGTGTGCAGCCGGGCCCCCGTGGCCCTGACGGTGCCGGAGGCCGACGCCACCCTGCCCCGGAAGGACCGGGTGGTGCTGCAATTCGACACCGACGCCAACCTCACGGCCCTGAAGCTGAAGCCCGGCACCCCGGCGGCAGACCCCCAGCCCCCGGCCATCCAGCAGAACCACCGCACCTACGAACTGGGCCTTGCGGTGCTCTCTGTGCCTGCCGGCACCGCCGCCATCACCAGCGCAGACCTTACCGACACCCGCGCGGACGAGGACGTGTGCGGTGTCATGCGGGACAGCGTCACCGGCATCCCCACGGCCCAGCTGCAGGCGCAGGCGCTGGCCATAATGACCCAGCTGTCCACTGAGCTGCACACCAAGCTCCACGCCCTGGACGCCGCCATCGCGGGCGTGGAGAGCGGGAACTTTTATACCAAGGCAGAGGCGGACGCGAAATTCGGCACGCCGTACAGCCTGCCGCCCGCTACGGCGGACCAGCTGGGCGGCGTGAAGGTGGGCGACTATCTGGACGTGGACGAGGACGGCACCCTCAGCGGCAAGACCCTCAATGATAAGATCGCTGCCGCCGTGGCGGTCAAGTCGGAGGCGCGACTGGTGTGGAACACCCATGTGACGTCTCCTAACAAATTCACAACTTGGGATGTTCAGATTCCAGACAATGTTGATAAGATATGCATTACCAAAGGCAGGAGCAGCAGCAGCGGTAATAACACTGAAAAAAGCATTGCACGCGGTGGCACGACAACTTATGACTGTGACATCAATTTTACAATCACATTCCAAACAAACGGCATCCTTCATGTTGTTTATCCATACAAAACAGTGTTCCCTTTGGAACTCTGGATTGACGGCTACCACTACCCCACCCTTGCCGACCTGCTGACAGAAACGCAGGCCGCGCAGGCGGACACGGACGCCATGGCTGTGGACGCCGACTACCGCCTGACCCTGCTGGAGCAGGGGCTGGACGACACAGACACAAACACAACGGACTGATAAGGAGGACAAACCTATGTTGTATCGCACCCTGAAACGCCTGATCGAGCGCGGCCAGACCACTGGCCTTGCGGACAAGCTGGATGTTTTCTACGCCACGAACCGCATCACCGAGGCCGAGTATAAGGAGCTGACCGAGCTGCTGGCCGAAAAGACCGGTGCCTGACCGGCGGGAAGGACGTGAGAACATGGCGATCAAACAGTACAGCCTTGCCAAGGACGGGGCCAGGAAGCTGGCACCGGGCTTTAAGGTACGCGAGTTCCGCTGCCGCGACGGCTCCGACGTCGTGATGATTGACGAAAGCCTTGTGATGCTTTTGCAGTGCATCCGAGAGCACTTTGGCAAGCCCGTCACAATCACCAGCGGGTACCGCACGGCGGCCCACAACGCGGCCGTGGGTGGGGCCAAGAGCAGCCAGCACCTGCTGGGCCGGGCGGCGGACATCCAGGTGGCGGGCGTGTCCGTCGAGGACGTGGCCGCCTACGCCGAGAGCCTGCTGCCCGGCTGGGGCGGCGTGGGCCGCTACCCGGTCAAGGCAGGCCGCACCAAAGGCTGGGTGCATGTGGACACCCGGCCCAACAAAAGCCGGTGGACGCAGTGAGGAGGTGGCGCATGAAAGATTATTTTTGCATGGCGATCGGCGCGATCGGCGGCGTGATCGCCGGTCTTTTTGGCGGCTGGGATGCCGCCCTGCAAACGCTGGTGATCTTTATGGCCGTCGACTACATCACCGGTCTGATTGTGGCCGGTGTGTTTCACGCATCGCCCAAAACCAAGACCGGGACACTGGAAAGCCGGGCAGGCTGGAAGGGCCTGATCCGCAAGGGCGAAACGCTCCTGATCGTGCTGGTGGCCTGCAGGCTGGATGCCGTGATGGGTTCCACCTTTGTGCGGGATGCCGTTGTGATCGGCTTTATCTGTAACGAGACCATTTCCATCATTGAAAACGCGGGCTTGATGGGACTGCCGATCCCGGCAGCGCTCACCAAGGCTGTGGACATTTTAAAGCAGCGCTCGGAAACCGAGCAGAAAGGATAAGCTCTTATGAATGAATTTCTGAAAGTCGCTCTTACTGCCTGCATCCCCGCAATGACAGTTATCTTTGGCTGGGGCCTGAACAAGGGTGTCAGCATTACAAACGGCTACATCAACAACAAGTTTGCGCAGACCTGTCTCCAGAATGCCGCCAACGCGGTGTTCAATGCTGTCCAGTATGTCAACCAGACCTACGTTGATGCCCTGAAGGAACAGGACAAGTTCGACGAGGACGCGCAGCGCATTGCCTACAACCGCGCACTGACCGCAGCGAAGAAAGCCCTGACGCAGGAGACCATCACGTTCATCAAGGAGACCTTTGGCGACCTCGACAGTTACCTGAAGCCGATGATCGAAGCGCAGGTGCGCAGCCAGAAGACCTATATGTGATGTTTCTGTAGTGCCAACAAAATCATAGTATCGCAACAGCCCCGGGGAGCCTGACGGTTCCTCGGGGCTGTTTTGCTTGCAAGGCACTCACGCACTTACTCACGCACTTTTACATCTTACGAATGAGTGTTGATTTATAAAATGATATTAGTCAAAAGAAAATTGCCGTAGTTTTAAGGCTTTTTCGCTATCGTATTGCTCGTGAAATCATAAATGATGGTTCGACTCCCATCGCCTCCACCAGCAAAAATAGCCTGGATTCGCTGAAATCTAGGCTATTTTCTTTTGCAATAACACACAATTTAACCCACTTTGCGTTTTGAAACACGCGAGCGGCATTGATTTAAGTCAAAGTAATGGACTGATTCGATTTGACGGACGGGCATCCTCCTGCAAAATGAAATGTTATCATTGTTGTACAAAAATGGGAAAAGAAACAAGGACGCTTGACAATAGTAGAGTTATCCACTATACTAAATATAGGATAAATCCACTACTCGGATGGAGGAAGTGAAACTGTGCCGGAATACGAAATTGAGTTTTACATCAAGCAGGATGGAACGGAGCCTGCAAAAGATTTTATTCTGGGATTGGACACAAAGATGCGAGCCAAAACATTGCGGACGGTTGCACTTCTCCGCGAAGAAGGTCCTTCCTTGCGGGAACCATATTCCAAGTTGTTAGAGGATGGCATTTTTGAAATCCGCACAAAGTTTGGCTCCGATATTACACGGGTGTTGTATTTCTTTGTGGTCGGAAAGAAAGTGATCCTGACCAATGGTTTTGTGAAAAAGACGCAGAAAACACCTGCATCTGAAATTACGCTTGCCAGGCAGTACCGCACGGACTATCTCACAAGAAGGGAGAACCTGAAATGACCAACTTTGATGAATTTTTGAATGCGCAGATGAAAGACCCTGAGTTCAAGGCAGAGTGGGATGCACTTGACCCGGAATTTTCTGTGGTTGAAGCAATGCTCAAAGCCAGAAAAGAAAGCGGGCTGACCCAGAAGCAGCTTTCGGAACGCACGGGAATTGCCCAGACAGATATCAGCAAACTGGAACGTGGCAACGCAAATCCGTCCCTTCGTACCTTGCAGCGTCTTGCCGCAGGGATGGGAATGAAGGTCAAAATCGAATTTGTTCCGGTGTCTGCGAAGTAAAGGGGAAGAAAAGTTTAAAACGCAGATTTTGTCTGAAACGGAAGAATCATTGTAACGCTGTATGGCGAAATTTCAAGCAATAAGTTCGTCCGGCGTTGCACTTTGTCCACCGCGAAAAAAGCACCTGAGAACGTAAGTTTTCGGGTGCTTTTCTGCAGTTGCAACCCGCTTTTAAAGAAACAGGCGATAAAAACGGATCTTTCGGATGAAAAACGCAATCAAATTGCGACAGCACTTGCAAAAGCACAGAGCGACATCAAATGCATCCAGGCAAACGGCCCGGATGTCAGCCTGCCGGAGATCATGCGAGTTTGCACAGAACTACAAGGCGTGATTCGTGGAATAACACTATTGAACGACTGATAAACAAAAACAGCCCCGTGGAACCAAACGGAACCACGGGGCTGTTGTCATGTCAACAAGAGGGCGTTGTCAAAGGCAAAGCCGTCGGCCTGCGTTTTCAGGTCGGCCTGCAGTCTCGCCACCTGCGCATTCAGAGCGGCAACGTCCACGCCGTCGAACTTTGCAAGGCCGTCCTGCGCGGTCTTGAGCTGAGCCTGTGCGGCGGTCAGCTGGGTCTGCAGGGCAGTGGCGGCGGACTTCTCCCGGTTGATGTCCGCGCCGTTCTCCTGCATGAGCCAGTTCAGCTGCTCGTCGGTAATGCCAGTGATCTTGTTCTTCACAGCTTCGCGTTTCATGGTGGAAACTCCTTTCGTTGGGTGTGACCGCAGTTTTTTACACTGTTCGCTGTCAGTATTCGGTCTTGGACGGGGTACGCACCGCCCGCTGCGTGGCACCGTCTGGAGGCATCGAACCTCCCGCTTCCGGTTTTGGAGACCGGCGCTCTTCCCGAATGAGCTAAGACGGCATGAAAAAAGCACCGTGCATTTTTTGCACAGTGCTTGAAAA
>ERZ773202.1648-NODE-1648-length-13692-cov-2.548434_pt1 | contig 13692 bp, 13 predicted proteins | sample MGYA00580998_ERZ773202 | MGnify/ENA primary metagenome ERZ773202 (study PRJEB29015, sample SAMEA2737803) | human gut metagenome | biome: human gut; feature: human-associated habitat; material: faeces | place: China | collected 2012 ...
ACCTACTTTTCTAATTGCTTCTTCTGATGTTTCTGCCTGAACATCAACCGCTATTAATTCTGGATATATTGAATTCATACTTTCTCCTTTTTGTTTTGTTATTCTCTTTTGTGTTTTTGTTATTTTTTCTTATATTTTACTGTTTGTTTTGAAATGTTATGACTTACATTCTATTAAATAATTTGAAAGGTTAAAACTTATATTCTATCAGCATTTCGAACTGCATCTATATATTCAGTCTTTTCTTTTGTCATGCTTTTTCTTTTTGTCTTTATACATATACTTGTCTGCAACATGTAACAGATCTGTAAATGTGTTTGTTTCTTCAGTGCCGAATGCGTAACCGTAGGCTATGCTTACTTCGATATCCTCAGATTCGGAATTAGCCTTTTCAATATTTTCATGTAATCTGTCAATAAATTTCTTAACAATATATTCATCTGTATTATGACAGACTACAACGAACTCATCGCCACCTATTCTGTAACATTCGCCAATATCTGAAAATGAATCAAATACAATATCCGCGCATTTACATATGAGCTTATCGCCATAGGCATGGCCTAAAGTATCATTAGTATATTTAAGCTTGTTTACATCCAGAAGGATACAGCATGTCAATTCATTAACAGTTTTGTCATACTGTTCACGTTCAAATGCGTATCTGTTCTTTAACTGAGTCATTGCGTCTGTAAATGCAATAGACTGATACATCTGACTCTTCTTTGATTGCTCGTATGAAACAAGTGTCATATGAGCAGTAAATATCATCATATGGATAATAAATATGTAGAATCCAACGCAGCAGGCAATTACATATAATTTAGGATGGTTCGTTGCATAAAGGACAAGTCCAAATATGGTAGAAAACATAAATCCCATAAGTCCACGCATAAATTCAACAGTGAACTTGTCTTTTTTTCTTTAGGCTGTCTTATGATTCTGATTATAACAATTATGAACATAATATATATCAATGCATGATGTATCATTAGTGAGCCAAAGTAAACAGTTTCCGGTAAGTTGAAAAATGCCAGTATAGAAAAAATTACCATGTTAATCAGAAATAATTTTTTGAAAACATATAATACTTTCGTTGGATATACATAACCGGAAAATGCTATGAAAAAAATAGGCAGCAGCATAAAGCTTATGTAGGAAGTAAAGTTAACTGCCTGTAAGTTGAGCGCATTGCCATACATATCACTGAATACAACAAGAGTTGTGGAGTTAGTAAGAATCCAGTATCCTGAATCAAGAATAAATATACCAAGCATCATTATAGAGTAGATGATTGGTCTTGAGGATTTAATTCTCTTATACAGCATAACTGCAAAAACAAGTGTTAAAACACCGATTGTTATAGCAATGACAAAGTATGCAACCGCAAAGAAATTGTTTAAAGCAAATTGTTTTATTTCATCAGGGCCAAATCCTATATGAATCATCCATCTGTATACCGGAAGCATGGGGCTGTTACTGGTGATGATTAGAATAAATTCTAATATCAATGATGCGACGAACAGTATTTTATTTAAATTGAAAAAATGTTTTATAATAACCACCACCATTTTTAAATATTTTTGAATACTGTGCAGCATAATAATGTTTATGCTGAGTGCTATATTTTATGTGCTTTTAAACTGTACTATTATGCTGTATCAGAAATTTCTCAAATTCTTTAACCGGAAGAGGTCTTGAATAGTAGAATCCCTGTATATAATCACAACAGGTCTTACGTATCATTTTGAGTTGTTCCTCAGTCTCAATACCCTCACATACAACCTTCGTATGCATGTTGTGTGAAAGACAGATTAAACCATCAAGTAGTCTTTCACCTTTACGATCGCGAGTCTGAAGCAGAATATTTCTTTCAATCTTGATATAGTCAATAGGGTAATTGTACAAGTCTGTCAGAGCGGAATATCCGCTGCCGATATCATCGAGTGCAATCAAAATTCCCAAATCTCTGCATTTTTCAAGATTTATCTTTAAGATTTCAGGATCAGGACTAATTGAATCTTCTGTAGTTTCAATTATCAGATTACCGTGGTCAAAATCATATTTATCCACAACTTCCTTAATTTTATCGAACATACCATCCTGTGAAAGAGAGTATCTTGTAAAGTTGCAGGATATTATTAAATTCTCTTTATCAGTGCCCTTCCATGCTTGAAGCTGTCGACATACAAGAGAGAGGTTATTTAAGTCATGGAGGGTTATTGTCTCGCTCTGGTTAATCATGTCAATATACTGCCATGGAAGAAGGAGTCCCTCCTGAGGGTGCTGCCATCTTGAAAGGGCTTCTGCAGAGAAAAGATTTCCCTTCATATCCATTATTGGCTGAAGATAAATAACGAATTCATCATTTTCTATTGCATCAAGAACGCGCTGGTTAAGTCCTTCCAGACGATGTGCTTCCACAATAATTTCTCTTGTGCTGAATGCATATACCAGGTTCTTTTCCACTGCATGGAGATATCCCTGTTTAGCATTGTAAAATGCTGTTTCAGCGTTACAGTCCATGTTGTGCTCTAATGAACAAACACCGGCATTAAACCATTTTGCGTACTCATTTCTAATGTTTGAAAGATAGAGATCAAGTTCTTCAATGGTTTTTGCAATTCTGATTTCTGCCACTTCCATATTTGGAGCCTGGTAGATAAATGTAAATACGCCTCTATGTATAAATGCGAGATATTCAACAGCTGTAGTCTGTCTGCTTAAGAATTCCGCTGTGAATTTCTGCATTTCGCGGACGCTTTCATCGCCAAACTTTCTGCTGAATTCTTCTGCATCAAATCCAATATATGCAACATAGTATAAAGCCTTGCTTTTATCTGAAATCAGATCATCAAAGCAGTATGCGTAATATTTATCATTACCGATACCTAAGTCAGGATCAATCATTGAGTCCTGCTCATCTTCTTTTGTCTTTTTACGATGTTTAACAGAAACTACTATCAGTGCTATAACAGCTGCACCTGCAATTGGTGCAAGGATATAAACCCATATAAGGTTAGATCCTCTGTAGTCGTTTGCCTGAGTGTGTGATGCAAGCATTTCAAGTTTTTGCGCATCAGTTATGGAAGTGACGGCCTTTGTTATATCATTGACAACACTGTCCGTTGCAATACCTGTAAATGCAATATATACGGTCTTTTCGCCGTCACCGGTATCCATAAGTGTTACCGGTATTGCATTTTTTATGTACTTTGCATTCACATCTCCATCAATATATGCTGATACGATTTCCGCCTGTGAATTTCTTGCAAGTCGGTTCTGAGAATTTGTTGTACCGGGCTGTACATATTCAAAAGTATAGGATGTATTTTCTTCTATAGCAGTGTAAATGTCAGGCATAAGCCCAAGATATTCTTTCTTTGAAGCGTCGTAATATTCTATAGGGTATAAATCCGGATTACCCGCTACAAAAATAACTTTTGAGTCATCGTTCTCTGCTCTGGCAGGAACTGCGAAAGCCAAAATGGAGAGCAGAATGCAAAAAATAAATATCAGACCTTTTCTCAAAGTTGTGATTTTAATTTTCATTATTTTCTGTACCTTCTTGTGGTTCGGTAGATACCGGAGACACATTTTCGCATTCTTTTTTAAGTGCTTCATTTTCTGATTCAAGCTCAGCAATCTTTTCCTGAAGTTCACTTATCTGACGGTTGTATTTCTTTTCAATTTCCGTCAGTTTTTCTGGATACTCTTCGTTAATATGTGCGATGTAATCACATACAACATTTTTCTTATATCCCCAAAAACCGCTTTTAAGTTCAGTAATATCTACCTGATTCATATTATTTATAATAGCCTTTCAAATTGGTTCTTTGTAAATTAGTTTACGTTAAATTGATCTTCTTACGCTCAATTCTACCCCAGCTGAGCTTTTTCTTTCTGTATCCGAAAAATGCTGTTGCACGTACCCATGCAAGAACAAAACGCAGGAATGTAAGCTCAAAGAAGCAGAGGAATATAGCCTTTAAACTGTCGCGCACAGACAGCTTCATATCGGTTGTATATATTCTCGAGAAGAACGCAGACAGTGAAAGTATTGCACTGAATATTGCGTATATCATAAAGAACAGTATCATGAACCGGACGTTCAGCAGATCTATTGCCCAGGCCAGTACCATGGTGCATACACCGAATACCTCTATAAATGGAGAGAGGAGTTCGTATATCAGAAAGTATAAATATGATACAAAACTCAGCGCTCCAAACTTCGGATTCATAAACATGTTTCTGTGTGAAATCATACTCTGGAACAGACCAAGGTGCCATCTCTTTCTCTGCTTACAGAGATCACCAAGCTTTTCAGGAGCCTGTGTCCAGCATACTGCATCATTTGCATATTTAATACAGTATGGAATGTTACTTACCGTACAGTATTCATGAAGTCTTACAACAAGCTCCATGTCCTCGCCCATGGTTTTAGGATTATATCCTCCGGCAGCGATAACAACATCCTTTTTAAACAGACCAAATGCTCCCGATATAATAAGTGAACCATTGAACTTATCAAAGAGGATTCTGGCTGCAAGGAATGAACGGTCGTATTCCAGTACCTGCATACTTGCAAGTATGCTCTTTGGCATTTTGTACTTTACCACTTTGCCGTTCTCAAGCACTGCATCGTTGGATATTCTGATGATTCCACCTACGGCTACAATGTCGTCGTATTCCAGAACAGGCTGAGATATTTTCTTTAATGAGTTGTACTGTAAAACTGAGTCCGCATCCATACAGATAAAATATGGAAAATTGGAAGCATTTATTCCCATGTTCAGTGAATCTGCCTTACCGCCGTTTTTCTTTCGTATGAGAGTAATAGGTACCTTATATGCACGTGTCTCGTAAATGAATTCCTCCGGCTGACATTCTATTTGTCTGTTAATCGGGCGATTTACAAGGCGCATATTAAATGCTTCTATTAATTTTTTGGAGGTAGCATCCTTCGAACCGTCGTCAACTACGATAATTTCGTATGAACGGTAATCCAGAGTAAGCATGGATTTTATGGTTTCAACTACCGTTACCTCTTCGTTGTAGGCAGGTACAACTATGCTTATAGGTATATAATAATCCGACGGCAGTATGTTTTTCATAATTTCACGTCGGTGTATTTTATACAGGTCTATGGAACCTACAAGAACGGATATGAACAAAAAGGTTGAGTATCCTATAAGATACGCTATGAAAAAGTATCCTACCCAGTCTAAAAGCAGCTTAATTCCTTCTATCATACTGTGCCGGCCCTCCTTTCTTCTTCTATCATATCTCTTACATCAAATCTGTATCGTAAGATTTCAGATGCATAGCGGTCATGTCCCTGAATTACATCAATAAGGTCAAGATATGTAAGCTCATATTTCTCAAGTGACATAGATGAATTAAAACGCACATACCAGTTACTGCTGTAAAGATTTGCTTTGAGTCTCTCTATGGATTCAGGGAATGGATATGTGGCAAGGGCAGTACTTGCAATGATTGAATATTCAATTCTCAAATCACTTGTACAGTCCGCAAATTTAAGAAGATATGGAAATGCCATGTCGTATCTGTATCTTCCAAAATATCTTATACATGTAAAACGTATTTCGGGATTTCTGCTTTCATCCGTCATAAGATCAAAGAACTTCTCGCAATAATTACCTGTGCTGAATCGGAAATAATTAAGTATTGTAATCTGCATCGGTAATGTAAATCTGTCCAATGCTTCCCATAATGAATTGTTTAACTCTTCAACATTTCCCTGGAAATTTACAAGACCGTCTGTTATCAGCTTTGGATGGTGAGTTCTGTTGGAGTTGTCCAATATTTTCAGAGCTCTTAATACGCTTATGGTATCTCCTGTTGAATAGATTGCCTGTAATGCATTTTCACGGCAGTAGATACTCTGATCAATAAGAAGGTTATATAACATGTCCATCATCGGATAATAAGGCTTTCCCTGCAAAACGTTATATTTAGTTAAAATATATGCAAGAAAAGCCCCCTTCATAGATTCCTTCTGTGAATAACGTATTGTTAGTTCAATAAATACCGTGTCCAGTTTATTTAAATAATTTTTAACCAGTTCCGGATTTTTCAGGTTTTCTCCATCAAGGACTAAATCAAATGCACGCATATTGGAAATACGGTTTAACTTTTTTACGAGATAGGCTTTGTTCTCTTCATTTACTTCACCATTTTTCTCAAAATTGCGGAGTTCATTAGTAATGTACTCGTTGAAGCCCTTGTCCATTGTATATAATTTTTTATCACTTGCTTTAGTCAGAATTGCACTGACGATATTAAAGATGATCATAGCCCCACATATTGCGAGGTATATGTAAACCATAATTTCAACTTTTATTGATAATCACATCCTTTTACTGAGTTTATTGCTGTGTCCATTTCTGCTGTAACATATAATATGAGCTTTTAAGTCTCTCGTGATAAGTTACTTTATTTCCCCATCCATCTAATTCAATAGAAGAAAATGGAATTCTCGCTGAAGTATTTCCATCTGAAATTCCGGCGAACATTTCATTAATATGGATATATTTAATACCATAGTTGCCATCATAGTAGTCATCATGAATATTCATTCTTGATGGGTCTGCGAAGTTAAGCAGCTGCCATGGAAGTTTAATCTCCACGTAGTCACCATTTGCTGCGAAGTCTGCAAGAGAATCGAAATCGCTGCTTTCCGGATTGGCATTGCCGTATTTCAATTTTCCTGTTTCAAATGTTTCAGATGTTGCCAGATTATTATGTGTTAAAAGCGGTGTGGCAGTCTGAAGAATCATGTTGATATTGAAAAATCTTGGTGAATCCTTATCGGGGATGTTACTTGTTATATATGTGTCGTAATCATATACATTCTGTGAATATGTAGAATGGAGTACCTCGTAGCGCTCCTGAACCGTAACACGGCTGTTATTCTTTCCGTCCAGTGCTATTACAAAGTCTGTCGGACGGTCAAATTTAAGATTGTAATTCTGGCAGTATGTACTTCCTGTTTTCGGAGTTATGTCGAGCGGAATGTACAATTTGTCGCTGTCTATATTAAAGCCCGGTTTGTGTGCAAGGAAATATATAAATTTTTCATCGTATTTTACGGAAAGAGTTATATCACCATTCCGTGACACAATGTCCTCATCATTCCATTCGGAAATGTCACCGTCCACATAGCACACGGATTTTTCATCTCCCGGATCAAATGAAAGAAGTCCGAAATACTGCTCGTTTGTCTGATAGTCAGACCAGTATGGAGTTCTTGTTAAATCAACGGCGTACATTGTATTCCATGTTCGCTTGAACCATTCGTCCTGCCATGAGAATACACATGAACCGGCGCATCCTGCTGCCATAATGTCGTTATAACAGTCAATAAGTGCCTGACCCTGTTCCTTTTCGGACATATTACCCTGATTTCGGTTTGTATTAAGGTCCTTCTGAGCCATACCACGTCCGGTTGATACACCGAACTCAGATATGACTACAGGCATTGAGTGATGCTGTGTAAGCGCGGTCACATATGCACGGTATGAGTTAAATTTGCCGTCTGCTGTATTGAACTGTGACCTGTCGGTAATACCAAATGCTGACAGATCATCAATATACGCAAAGTAGTCAGGATAATATGGATATACATGGTAGGAAGCGAACTGACCTGACAGGAATTTGTCAGTTGTCTGTATGTGTTCAACGTCCACATATGCACATTTCATAAAGTACTTCTTTACAGTGTCCGGATATTCAAACGGGTCTGTTGTAGGCCAGTTGGAAAATGCCACAAGCTTCTGAACCTTGTATCTGTTTGACTCATACTCAATAACCTTGTCACCGACTCTGCAGAGCATAGTCTCAAATGGTGTGGCTTCAGGTGTGGTCTTCATATATGTACCCTGATATGAGTTATATCCTTCTACACTACCGTATGTGTCGTCTGTGTAGGCAACTGTTAAATCTTCCCACTCAACACCTAAGATATATCCGATAACCCATGGAGAAATGTCTCTTCTGTAGCTTCCGCTTCCGGCACTGGCCATTCTTCCGAGAGAAATTTTCTTATTTCCATGAACAACGTCAATCATTGTCTTGCAGTTATCAAGAAAGGCATCATAGAAATCAGGATCATACGCATCTCTGTGTGAGTTCTGAATGTAATCATTTACCCATACACCGTGGATAATATAAAGCGGATTTGGATTATCCTTGTTGTATTTGTAGAATGCGTTATAGAAAACATCCTGCTGAACAGTATAGATTCGGATAGTATTGGCACCCATATCCTGGATTTCCTTAAACCATCTCATGTATGACTCTTCGTCAATATCAAAGTCTGTTGACCATTCTCCCGGTTCTCCGGATCCTAAGTTAACGCCCTTGATTTCAAATGGTTCGTAGCCGTTACCCTTATCCATCAGTATCTCTTTACCACTGGTTTTAACAAAGGTGGAGACTTCCTTACCCGGTTGTAAATCTATGTACCAGCCAAGTCTGAAATATGCTAAATCCCACAGCATAATTGCAGCTATAATTGCTGATATTATAATAATAAATTTTTTCATAGCTTTACCTGCCTGTTAGTTAGTATTTTCGTTAAATTTCTTTACAGCTGAAGGTGCTGAATACTGCTTAATTGACTCTATGTTTCTGTCCATCCAGTCACCTCTGTCATGGATAAATGCTTTCATATTGTCAATACTTTCCTGGTAATTACGAGGGTTTCTTTCTTCAGGCTTTAATAAATCGTGTTCAGGACCAAATGTATATCCCCATTTTTCATAGTTTCTGTCAATTGCATCACCAAGGTAAGCGGCAACTTCATCTATGTAATTATAAAGATATTCTTCACTCAGGTATGTTTTTCTGAGTTCATAGTAACGGTCAACACATCGCTGAGTGAAGGCCTCGTCCTTGAAAAGCATGAAATACCAGAGACATTTCTGCATTTCGAAACGATCACTGTTAATCATGGATTGCTGATAGTTGTCACAGGCTGAGTTGAAGTCCCATATACACATCTGGAATTTACCGTTGATATCCTTGTACATATATGTAGAAAGCCAGCCGGCATCATAGTTACATGTAAACTCATTTATCAGGAAGTAATCGATAAATGAGTCCACATCAATTAATGTTTCATACCCGTAGTCCTGATTATCATAGTCGTAGGAATACAGCGCCTTTTCAAATGCCGAAAAGTCATCCTTTATTCCCGTATAAATCTCCGAAGTGAGGTTGGATTTACCGGGATAAACTATCTCAAGATTCATATTGGTACGAAGAGTATATGTAGTGAAACTGTTCAGATGACCGATCGAATCAGGATCATCCAGACGGTCAAGTAGAAGGACATATCCGGTAAACATGTTGTCCTTTGCACTTGCCTTTACATTAAGACGGGAACCTTCTGTATCACCGCCAGTTATAATCTCCTCAAGAACATAAACTCCCATGTACTCACCGTTAATAATGAGTTCGCAAAAGCGCACATTTGGAGCGTAATCCATGATTTCGCCGGCAATGTTATACCACATGTAGTTTCTCATGAGAGTCTTATCAAGGATAGGTCCGTGAAGTGCCCATTCATGGTGAGCGTCCATGCCTAAAAGTGACTGTGAATTGTTCTTACCATTTGAATCCATAAGGTTAATTCTGTAACCTAACTTATCAAATGTTCTTGATGAGTTACCACGTACATGGATTGTCATCTGACTTTCAGTAGTAGGAGTGTCTGTCGGATGATTGTAATTTGTCTGACTGTCAAATGTATCAATAGTTCCTACGATACGGTCACTTCCGTCAGCAGCAGTAGTGTATCCGACAGTTTTGTTTTTTTCTTTTATGGCTTTACCGGGGATTTCAACACCACCTGTATCTATGGAAATGATCGGAAGATGTGTGCATAAGGTGGTGTTGTCATGGGCGTCATCAGCGCATGGAGTTTTTTCAGGTGCGTCAAGATGCTGCTGGTATCTGCCGGTTTTCTGCCCGACAAAAAAAACAGGCCAGTTCAGTACGGTTACAAAAATCATTACTGCACATGCAATGGCCCCTATTGTTTTAAACTTCACATCAATTCCCCTTCTCCATAGTATTTGTTTTATTCAGCTTAAAGTATTTAGTTAATTAAATTATTTAAGCCTATTAAGCTAAATACACTAAATAAACCGGTTTAATTGTTTTATTTAGTGTTAATTTGCTCTAATTAGTTAGATATTTCGTCATTCTGCATAACAATATTTACATATTCGATGTTATCCAGTGCATAAATACTGGCCGCAATATCCGGTGTTTCCTTTTCTGCTTTCTGCAGAGTTTTCTGTGTAATTTCGTATATTAATTCAACGTAATTATCAGTTGTATTTTCTACTCTCATAATTGCCTTTGTATTGAAAATATGGAACATTTTCGCCTTGATTGCAGGCTGTTTACTACGTGCACCTCTTATGATAACGAGCATTCTGTTGTCATTTTTGATGCATCCTAAAATAAGAATTGCCGCAAATGTTACGGCTGATCCGATACTTGCTACAACATAGTCACCTACACCACAGCAGATACCGATGATGATTGTCCAGAAAATGTAAACTGTATCTCTGGAATCCTTAACGGCAGTACGGAAACGTACGATAGAAAGCGCACCAACCATACCGAGGGAGAGCGCGATATTGTTGCCGATAACCGTCATAACAGTCGCTGTAAGTACAGTCATAATTACAAGTGAAGCATTAAACTTCTTACTGTAGATTGTTCCTCTGTGGGAAATGGCATAGGAAAGAAAAATGAAAAATCCTATGACAGCCGCTACAGCAATATTTAAAATAATTTGCGTAAGGGTTAAATCTTTTGAACTTGTAAATAAGTTAAAAATTTGTTCTCTCATTTATTTTCTCCTTATATTTATAATCTTGTGAGATAAGATTGCTGAAGGCCAAGTACATATTTACTTACCGACAGTTCACTTTTATCAATGCTGTTTATCAGCCTTCGGATGTAATCCAGCAGGAATCCGTTGAACTTGACTTCCATTACAACGCAATATTTATCAAGTACGGGATTCATATTAAGAGTTGGTGAAAATAAATCAAAACAGCTTTCAGTTGCAACAATATTGTTGTCAAATGTAATTCTGATTTTATTCTCCTTGGCGATAAACGCCTTTCGATTGTACTCGATTACAGTCTTTGGCCTGTAGCATCTGTAGTTCATCATGCCATAGCATTCTGCCGCAAAGTCTTCCTTATATTTAAGGAGTGGAGAATAATCACCTTTTGTTAAACATATTGCGTCCTCTCTTGAAATTTTAAGGGAACGCTTAAGCTGGTTCGGACCCTGCTTCTGCTTCATTTCAAGCATGGCAAATTTCGCATTTGGATCATAAATTCTAAGTCTTATCTTTCGTCTCGTTTCAATACCAGCCTGTTTTTCATAATAATCATTGTCATATATGGTATCAAAATACAGGGATCGTATGATGTAACCGTGAGTACCGTTGTGAGGATCCTCCATCATAACATGACTTAGTGTATGACTCTTTTTGATGAATTCTGCCACGCTTATCAAAAATTTCTTTTCTTCTCTGTAAACCTTATCCATCAGTTATCACCTAAATAAAAATAAACGACTAAACGCAATCATTACAGTAATTGCAGTCAGTCGATATAAAAATATGTCAGACACCTGAAGCCCGCGTATGCAAATTTCAACGGGCTGGACAATCATTTGTAATCGTATATATATACAATAATATATTAAATTTTTATAAAAAGAAAACGATTTATGACATTTTTTGCGACAGGTCGGGAGAAATGTAGTGAAAATGGAGGGCGGATGAGTGAAAATGTGGGGAAGGTAAGTGGTAATTGTGATATTATAAAATAATATTTAGTATTTAGTATGTGAATGACGGGATACTGTAAAATAATTGGCGAATGTGGATATCACATGGCAACTCGAAAGGAGCATAGACCTTTAAATGACAAATACAGATCATTCAGGATGGCTGTTGTAAATCCTGAAAAAGATACTGTGGAATGGAAGAAGTTTTAAAAGGTAATTACTATGGCAATTAAAGGTGCAATTCTCGGAGACATACTTGGCTCAACCTATGAATTTGGCAGGCCCAAAGACCTGGACTGGGTAAATGTCCCTCTATTGGATGAAAAAACTGCACATTTTACGGATGATACGGTCATGACTCTGGCTGTGAAAAAGGCCATCATTGAAGGCAGGGATTTCACCGATACAATGGTGGAGCTTGGCAGGAAATATCCCGACAGAGGTTATGGTGAACATTTCCATAAATGGTTTATGGAAAATGATCATATGCCATATAACAGCTGGGGAAATGGATCCGCAATGAGAGTGTCATTTATCGGCGAATATTTTGAGGATTATGATAAAATACAGGAGGCAGCGGCAAAGAGCGCTGCGGTTTCCCATGACCATCCTGAGGGAATAAAGGGTGCGGTAGTCACTGCAACATGCATATGGCTTGCAAAGCACGAAAAGAGTAAACAGGAAATATTTGACTATGTGCTGTCTAATTACCCAAAGGAAGAATATGAGTTCAGTATCTGTTACAGACTTGAAGAATTAAGAGACCGTTACGTATGGGATGACAGCTGTCAGGGAACGGTACCTGTTGCCATGCGTTGCTTTTATGAAAGCAATGACTACGAATCATTTATCCGAAATATTTACAGTCTGGAATGTGACAGCGATACATTTGGTGCCATTGCAGGCGGAGTTGCGGAAGAGTTCTATCATGGATTTGGCAGTGTAAATGCTGACGGAATTCTTAAAGAATTTCTTACGGATGACCTATATGAGATTTTAATGGCATAAATGTTGCTGCATGCGTATGACATTAGGAAATACGGCACATTTGGTTATGTTATAGCGCCAATGTGTATTGACATAAATATGAAAAATAGTTAGTCTTGGCTATATTGATCTAGAATATCCAAAAGGAGAGTTGTTATGAAAGTTGTATATGCATCAAGAACAGGAAATGTTCAGAAGTTAATCGACAGACTTGGTCTCGAAGCTACTAAGATCGAAGACGGTACAGAAAAGGTTGAAGGTGAATACCTTCTTATCACATATACAGATGGAGATGGAATTATTCCTGAAGTTGTAGAGAAGTTCATCGAGAACAACAGAGAAGGTCTTATCGCTGCTGCAGTAAGTGGTAACAGCGAGCGCCATCCTGTTACATTCTGTGACGCAGCAGACAAGCTTTGCGCATACTACGGAACAAATATTGTTTCAAGATTTGAAGATGCTGGCGATGAGAAGACAGACGCTGCAATTCTTAAGGCATTAAGATAATTTATCCATAAATTGAGCTCATCGCTTAATTGTAGAATTGAAAAGCAAATGGGAAGCATAGGCGAACGGCAAACTGCAAAAGCAAAAGGATGAACTTCAGACAATCAGCCGAAGACTGAATGAGCTTGACCGCCTGATTGGAAGTCTTTATGAGAATTTCATTTCAGGTCTGCTGCCCGAAAAGCAGTACAAGTCCCTGATGAAGAAATACTCGGCGGAGCAGGACAACCTTGAGAGCCAAGTATCGGAGATTCAGGAGAAGCTGGAGCAAACTAAAGCGTCCTCTGCCCATATCGGGCGGCTTTTCTTTTTCGGGAAGTATTCAAGAAGTCATAAAGTTCCGTGAGCAATGGA
>ERZ773202.1655-NODE-1655-length-13654-cov-9.977645_pt1 | contig 13654 bp, 8 predicted proteins | sample MGYA00580998_ERZ773202 | MGnify/ENA primary metagenome ERZ773202 (study PRJEB29015, sample SAMEA2737803) | human gut metagenome | biome: human gut; feature: human-associated habitat; material: faeces | place: China | collected 2012 ...
TGAAGGAGTACTGGGGCGAAGGCTCCAACCGTGCCCGCAACTGGCAGCGCTACGATCTGGGCGGTTCCAGCAAGCTGAGCTTTGAGGAAGGCGTGGACAGCTACGTGCCCTATGCCGGCCCTCTGGCTGACGGTGTGCAGACCACTCTGTACAAGGTCAAGAGCACCATGTGCAACTGCGGCGCTCTGTCCATCCCGGAGCTGCAGCAGAAAGCAAAGCTGACCGTGGTTTCCTCTACCTCCATCGTTGAGGGCGGCAGCCACGACGTTGTGCTGAAGAATGCTACCCCCAATATCATCAACGGTTAAAGAACAAAACCCTCTCAGTCTGCTCATTTCACTCGCATCCAGCTCCCCCGAAAGGGGGAGCTTTTTCGTTGAATCGGAAAGTTTCCCTTCTCGATAAAAGCTCGCCCTTCGGGAGAGCTGGCATCGCGTAAGCGATGACTGAGAGGGTTGTTCTTCAGTTCGATCGCAATCCCAGAAAATATCGCAAAACCCTTGCACCGTTCTGCGTTTGGTGATATCATGATAGAAACGCACTGTCAAGACAGGCAGGCGCGCAAACCTTCCCACAGGTCAGAATGGCAGGGGACAGCAAGGAGCCTTTGCCGGGTGTAAAGAAGAGAGGATACTATTCATGGACGAAATCAAGGTTGTGCCTTATATTCCAGATGAGGACTACGACAACCCCGCAATGGTCGTGGATTTTTATGAATTTACAATGGCAAACTGCCTGTTCCTGCACGGATTCAAGGACACCACGCTGGTGTTTGATATGTTCTTCCGCAAGAACCCGGATGCTCAGGGCTACTCCATCAGTGCCGGCCAGCGCAAGCTGACCCGCTTCCTGCTGAACTACCACTTCAATGCACAGGATATCTGGTGGCTGCGCACCAAGGGCATGAGTGAGGAATTCTGCGAGTATCTGCGCACCTATCAGTGGAAGGGCGACATGTACGCTCTGCCCGAGGGCACGGTGGCATACCCGCATGTGCAGATGGTGCGCATCGAGTGCGACCTCGTGGGCGCAATTCTGATCGAGACCTACCTGCTGCAGACCATGAACTTCCACAGTCTGATCGCCACCAAGGCTACCCGCGTCACCGGCCTGAACACCCACACGCCCCGCAGCGTGATGGAATTCGGCACCCGCCGTGCGCAGGGCGAAAGCGCTGGCAACGATGGTGCATATGCTGCTGTTCTGGGCGGCTGCGTGGGCACTGCCAACTGTTTGGCCGAGATGAAGTTCGGCGCGGAGGTCAAGGCTGTGGGCACCGTAGCGCACAGCTTCATCGAGTTCTTCCCCACGGAGTTTGATGCCTTCAAGGCCTTTGCCGATACCTACCCGGATTCGGTCAGTCTGCTGCTGGACACCTATAATATCATGGAGAGCGGTCTGCCCAACCTCATTAAACTGGACGATTACCTCATCGAAAAATACCCCAACGACCCGAACCGCCGCGTCAAGAGCGCCCGTATCGACTCCGGCGACCTGGCCCGCGGCTCCAAGCGCCTGCGCAAGGCACTGGATGCGGCCGGTAAGCCTTACATCAAGCTGGTGGCTTCCAATGGACTGGACGAAAAGAAAATCGCCAACATGGAGCTGTATGAGCACGCTCATTTTGACTCCTACGGCGTGGGCGAAAACCTGATCACCTCTGCTTCCGACCCCGTGTTCGGCGGGGTGTACAAGCTGGTGGCGGTCAAGCAGCCGGACGGCAGCTACACTCCCAAGATGAAGTGCTCGGATTCCGCCAGCAAGGCCATCATTCCGGGCAAGAAGATGCCGTGGCGCCTCTACGATGAAAATGGTCAGGCCCAGTGTGACCTGATCGCCATGGATGATGAAGTCATCGAGGCGGGCAAGCCCGTCACGATGGTCAATCTGGACTCCGATGCCATCGAGCGCACCGTCACCATTACCCCCACCAAGGTCAAAAAGCTGCTGGTGCCGCATGTGCTGAATGGTCAGCTGGCCATTGAGCTGCCTTCGATCGCAGAGAAGAAGGCCTACATTGCAAAGCAGCTCACCGAGGAGACCTGGGAGAGCGAACTGCGTCTGGAGTGCCCGCATAAGCACTATGTGAACATGACCCCGGCTGTGGCCGAGTGCCGTTCCAAGATGTATGCAGAGCTGCACGGCGGCAAGGTGTAAAATAAGCAAAATAAAAAGCCCCTCAAGCGTAAGCTTGGGGGGTCTTTTTATGCCGCCGACGGGGGTCGAACCCGTACTCTGTCTCCAGAAAGGGATTTTAAGTCCCTCGTGTCTGCCAATTTCACCACAGCGGCATACAACGCTAATAATAATACAATAGAATGGCTTCTTTGTCAAGAAAAAGCACGGAGCCCGTCTCTTCATCCTCCATTCACGATTCATTTGTAAAAAGTGCTTTTTCTTTCCGTGGTTTCATGGTATAATAACCTTCAGATACGGTTTTCCGGGCCGTAGCCGCGTGCTTTGGCAGCGCGGCAGAAGAGGGCAGAGCGGGCAGCGTACCGCTCTGCTGGGGCAGTGCCCGCAAGATAGGGCGGGCGGGAAATACAAAAAGAGAGGCGAATCGAGATGTTGGATATGATCAAGTGCAGCACCGGCGGCGCATACTATGCCCGCGGTGAATGGGTGCCTGCAGACGGCGAAGCAAGCGCCGCACTGGCAGCAAAGGGCTTTGATGCCGCAGCCATCGAGAACGCAAAGACCGGCACCATGGCCTACAGCATTCTGCAGGCCCACAACACCAGCGGCGATGCCGAAAACCTGAAGATCAAGTTCGATGCCATGGCCAGCCATGACATCACCTTTGTGGGCATCATCCAGACGGCCCGTGCGTCCGGTCTGGAGAAATTCCCCATTCCGTATGTGCTCACCAACTGCCACAACAGCCTTTGCGCCGTGGGCGGCACCATCAATGAGGACGACCACCGCTTCGGTCTGTCCGCCGCCAAAAAATACGGCGGCATTTTTGTGCCCCCGCATCTGGCGGTCATCCACCAGTACATGCGCGAAAAGTTTGCGGGCTGCGGCAAGATGATCCTTGGCTCGGACTCCCACACCCGCTACGGTGCTCTGGGCACCATGGCCATTGGTGAGGGCGGCGGCGAGCTGGCAAAGCAGCTGCTGGGCCGCACCTACGATGTGGCCTGTCCGGGTGTTGTTGCAATTTATCTCACTGGCTCTCTGCCTGCAGGCTGCGGCCCGCACGATGTGGCCATTGCGCTGGTGGGCAAGCTGTTCAAGAGCGGCTATGTCAAAAACAAGGTGATGGAGTTTGTCGGCCCCGGCGTTGCGTCTCTGCGTCAGGATACCCGCAACGCCATCGATGCCATGACCACCGAGACCACATGCCTGTCCTCCATCTGGGAAACCGACGAAACGACGCAGAAATTCCTTGCGGTGCATGGCCGTGCCGCCGACTATAAGAAGCTGGCTCCGGCCGACCTTGCTTATTACGACGGTGTGGTAGAGGTAGACCTTTCTGCCATCCGCCCCATGATCGCACTGCCCATGCATCCCTCCAATGCATTTACCATTGAAGAGCTGAACGCAAACCTTGAGGATATTCTCCATGCCTGTGAGCAGGATGTGCAGAAGCTGATCGGCCGTAAGGATGTCAGCCTTGACCTGTGCAGCAAGATCGAGAACGGTAAACTGCGTGTGGATCAGGGCGTGATCGCAGGCTGCGCAGGCGGTCTGTACGACAGCATTTATGAAGCTGCCTCCATCCTCAAGGGCCACACCGGCGGCTGCGGTGACTACGCCCTGAGCGTGTATCCCGGCAGCCAGCCCATCATGATGGAACTGGTGCGCACCGGAGTCATCCACGACCTGATGGCCAGCGGTGCCACCGTCCGCACTGCGTTCTGCGGCCCCTGCTTCGGCGCAGGCGACGTGCCCGCCAACGGCGCGCTGTCTATCCGCCATACCACCCGCAACTTCCCCAGCCGCGAAGGCTCCAAGCCCGGCAACGGCCAGCTTTCCGGTGTGGCACTGATGGATGCCCGCAGCATTGCGGCCACCACGGCCAACGGCGGCATTCTGACCCCGGCTACCGATATCGACTATGATCCCACCGTGCCGGAGTATCAGTACGATCCTTCCAGCTACGATACCCGCGTGTATCAGGGCTTTGGCAAGGGCGATTACGATGCCCTGCTCAAGCTTGGCCCCAACATCAAGGACTGGCCCGAAATTGCACCGCTGGGCGATAACCTGCTGCTGAAGGTGGCATCTTACATCACCGACCCTGTCACCACCACCGATGAGCTGATCCCCTCCGGTGAGACTTCGTCTTACCGTTCCAATCCTCTGGGCTTGGCCGAGTTCACCCTCAGCCGCAAGGACCCGGAGTATGTGGGCCGTGCCAAGGCCGTGCAGGCCGAAGAAAAGGCCCGCCGTGCAGGCGAGGGCAGCGCCGAGGTGCTGGCCCAGCTGCACAAGGTGCCCGGCTGTGAAAACCTGACTTGGAACGATGTGCAGATCGCATCCACCATCTTTGCCGTCAAGCCCGGCGATGGTTCTGCCCGTGAGCAGGCGGCCAGCTGCCAGCGTGTGCTGGGGGCCGGTGCCAACATCGTTACCGAGTACGCCACCAAGCGCTACCGCTCCAACCTGATCAACTGGGGCATGCTGCCGCTGCAGCTGGTGGGCGCAACGCCCTTCGGTCTGGGCGACTATGTCTTTATCCCGAATGTCCGCGAGGCCCTCAAGGGCGACCTGCAGGACATCAAGGCCTATGTGCTGGGCGACACCGCAAAGGAGTTCAGCCTGTACATGGCCCCGCTGACCGCCGACGAGCGCAAGATCCTGGCCGACGGCTGCCTGATCAATTTCTATAAGCACTGATAGGATATAAGGCTTCCTCTTTGGGGGAAGCCTTTCTCTGGTTTTCTTGGGAGGTTCATTTTCCATGCCCGGCGATCTTCACAACCATTCCACCTGTTCCGATGGCTCTGTGCCCATCCACCGCCTGCCGCTCATGGCGGCGCGGGCGGGGCTGGACACCATGGCCATTTCCGACCACGACACCCTGCTCAGCGTGAACTACTGCTATGAGCACCCTGTGCAGGACGGCGTGCGCCTGCTTCCGGCCACCGAGCTGACCGGCTATGACCATGAGCATAAGCATCGCGTGCACCTGCTGTGCTACTTCCCGGACCCGGAAAGCCGGGAACTGAAGGAGCACTGCGACATCCTGCGCCAGCGCCGCAACGAGTGCGGCCTGCAAAGCGCAAAGGAGATCGAAGCGCTGTACCCGCAGTTCCGCACGGAACAGGCGCTGGAATACGCAAAGGACAGCGGTGTGCTGTTCAAAAGCGGCATTATGGAAGCGTTGCACCAGCTGGGGCTGTGCGATGCTGTGTACGGCAAGCTGTACAGTTATCTCTTTGGCTGGGAGCCGCGCGGTGTGGTGCTGCATCAGGTAAAATATCCCTCGGTGCAGGAAGTGATCGCCACGGCGAAAGCTGCCGGTGCGGTGCTGGTATTTGCACACCCGACCGTTTACAAGAGCATGCCGCTGGTGCGTCAGCTTGCCAAAGAGGGCATCATCGACGGCATTGAGGTGGAGCACCCCCGCAACAGCCCGGAGGACAGGGCCGAGTGTGCTGCTCTGTGTGAGCAGTATGGGCTGATCCATACCGGCGGTACGGACTTCCACGGTGCAAACCACAAGGTGCCGCACCCGGTGGGTACCTGTACCACGGCAGACGATCAGGTGGCCCGCATTCTGGAGCTGGCCCACAAGCGCCGCGGTATTGATGTGTGACCCGGTCACATTGACATTCCGGCACGCTGCTCTATAATAGAAGCAGACGATCTTCGTCGGGATTTCTGTCAAAAAGAGAGGATTTTGAACTATGAGCAAGGAATTCAGCTTCCCGAACAGCGGCACCTGTTCCAAGCAGACCAACTTTGTGCTGAACGATGACCACACCATTGCGTCCATGGAGGTCATTGGCGGCTGCAACGGCAACCTGAAGGGCATCTGCCGTCTGGTCAAGGGCATGAAGGCCGAAGATGTGATCGACCGCATGGAGGGCACGCTCTGCGGTTTCCGCAATACCAGCTGCCCGGATCAGATCGCCAAGAACCTGAAAAAGGCTCTGGCCGAAATGGACTGAAAAATCAAACAGCGAAGGGGGAGATGCCTGCGGGTATCTCCTTTTTGTTTTCCCATCCCGACAGAAAGAGATGTTTTTTTTCTGTGCTTCGGGGCTATACTTCTTGTGAAAACGAATTTCATCAGCAAGGAGCGGGCAAATGAGTATTTGGGAAAAACTTGGCTTTGGCGGGTACAAGGGCTTTTCGCACGAGTCGGATCAGCTGCTGCGCAGTGCGGTGGAGCTTGCCGGGAACCTTGGCTGCGAAAAAGCCGATACCGGCCACCTGCTGCTGGCGATCCTGCAGCAGGATCACGGGGCGGCAGCACGGTTTCTGGAGGGCAAGCAGATCCGGGAACCGGAGGTGCGCCGTCAGCTGGCCGAGAGCCGCCGCGCACCGGCTTTGCATCTGGATCGCTACGCTCTTGCGCCGGACCTCAAGCGCACCATGGATTACGCCATCATCGGGGCACAGAACGCGCACCTGAACCGGGCCGAGCCGGAACATCTGCTCTGCGCCATGCTGGAGGATGACGGCTGCACAGCAGGCATCCTGCTGGCATCCATGGGCGTGCAGCTCACAGATGCCGTGCGGGAATGCCGCCAGCTGTCCGGGCAGTTCGTACTGCCGTATCAGACGCGGGCCACGGTCAGTGCGCCGCGCGGCAGCCGCGCCAGTGATAAGTACTGCCGGGATCTGACCCGCCGTGCTGCGGAACGGGAACTGGACCCGGTGTTCTGCCGGGAAGCAGAGCTGGACCGCATGGTGGAGATCTTATGCCGCCGTCAGAAGAACAACCCCTGTCTTGTGGGGGAGCCGGGCGTGGGCAAGACCGCCCTTGCCGAAGGGCTGGCCCAGCGCATTGCCACGGATCGTGTGCCCCGTGCGCTCAAGGGCCGCCGTCTGCTGGCACTGGATATGGCCAGCCTTGTGGCGGGCACCAAATACCGCGGTGACTTTGAGGAGCGGTTCAAGAACCTGCTGGAAGAGCTGGTGCGGGACGGCAGCTCCATCCTGTTCGTGGACGAGTTCCACACCATCGTGGGTGCCGGTGCAGCGGAGGGTGCCATCGATGCAGCCAGCATCTTAAAACCGGTGCTGGCCCGGGGCGAGATACAAATTATCGGCGCTACCACTACCGAAGAGTTCCGCACCCACATCCAGAAGGATGCCGCACTGGAACGCCGTTTCGGCAAGGTGCAGGTAGAGGAGCCTACGCCTGCGCAGGCGCTGGATATCCTCAACGGGCTTGCGCCGCGCTATGAGTGCTACCACAATGTCTGCCTTCCGCCGGAAGCGCTGCAGGCTGCGGTGGAGCTTTCGGTGCGGTATCTGCCGGGGCGCTTTCTGCCGGATAAGGCCATCGACCTTGTGGACGAAGCCTGTGCGGCGGCACGCATCCGGGCCGAGCAGGCAAAGCAGTCAAAGCCCACGCTGATGCCGGACGATATCGCCCATGTGGTGGCGCAGGCCAGCGGTGTGCCGGTGGAGCGGGTAGGTGAGCAGGAGCGGGAACGGCTGGACAAGCTGGAAGAACGTCTCAACGCCGAGATCGTGGGCCAGAGCCGGGCTGTGGCTGCGGTGGCAGGTGCCATCCGGCGCAGCCGCACCGGTCTTGGCGAGCCGGGCCGGCCCATGGGTGCCATGCTGTTTCTTGGCCCCACGGGAGTGGGCAAAACGGCTCTTGCCCGGGCGCTGGCGGTCAGCTGGTTCGGCAGCGAAAAAGCCCTGCTCAAATTTGATATGTCGGAGTATCAGGAGCAGCACACCGCTGCCCGGCTGCTGGGTGCGCCGCCGGGCTATCTGGGCCATGACGAGGGCGGACAGCTGACCGAAGCAGTGCGCCGCCGCCCTTACAGTGTGGTGCTGTTTGACGAGATCGAAAAGGCACACCCGGACATTCAGAACATCCTTTTGCAGATACTGGAAGATGGCCAGCTGACCGATGCCATGGGCCGCAAGGCGGATTTCCGCAACACCATCGTACTGCTCACCTCAAACCTCGGCGCACGTTTTTTGGCGGGTCAGAGCACGCCGCTGGGCTTTGCGGCGGGCAGCGAAGCCGTGTTTGAAAAGCAGTCTGCGCAGGCCATTGAGGAGGCAAAAAAGTGGTTCCGGCCAGAGCTGGCAGGCCGTCTGGACGAGATGATCGTATTCCGTCCGCTGGCCGACGACAGCCTGTGCGCCATTGCCGAAAAAATGCTGTGCCAGCTGGAGCAGCGTGCCGCCCGCAGCGGCTACCAGCTGCATCACACACCGCGGGTAGGGCAGGCGCTGGCAGCAAAGGCCCGCTCTGCCTACGGGGCCAGAGAACTGCGCCGCGCAGTGGACAGGGCAGTGGAGCAGGCACTTGCGGATCAGATCGCATCCGGCACGGCCTGCGTGGGCCAGCACTGGACAGCGGACTGCTCGGCGGATGGTGCTATCGTCCTGCGGGAGGACGAAACCGCAACACTGTAAAGCATCGGAAGCTCAAAAGGACCGCCCTGAGTTACAAGACCCGGGGCGGTATTTTTTTGTCTGCAGGGGGCGGGCGGAAGCGATTCACGCAGGTTTTGGCGCGATTCACGCAGGTTTTGTTCTACTTTTTGCAAAAATATGGTATGCTTCCCTCAAAGCATACCCCCCCGTAAATAAAATGGAACAAAAAGGAGAAAACTGTATGAAATTGCACAAGCTTATCCAGCGCGCTTCGGCGGCGGCTGTGGCCTCGGCCATGATACTGTCGGTGACACTGCCAACATTGGCTGCGGCCCCGGACGGAACGGGCAATGCCGCTGTGGCAGATATGGTAAGTTTGACGAACGGTACTGCCGCTTTGAGCGAGGAAGACGAAGGGCAAGATACCGGTATCACCGTCAACGGCGAGAATGTGCTTGTCAACAGTACCGAGGTCAATAATATCCGGATTCAATATACAGGCGGCACGGATGTCAGCACCCTGACGATCCTGCAGGCAGTTGCCGGCGATCTGACGATCAAGGTAGATCCTACCACCGCGGGCTATGTTGATGTAGTGATGGAAACAGCAAGCGGTGCAGCTGTCGGCGGAAACCTGACCGTGGTCGGTGCACACAACGTGACCATAACCGGTGAAACCATGGTGGCAGATCGAGCGGATATTGGCGATATCAGCGGTGATCTGACCCTGATCGCAACGGGTGAGGGCGGCATGGCGATCCGTCATTGGATATCGGTCTGCGTTTCTTCTAGGAGCGGCGAAAAGGCGATTTATGTCGGCAGCAACAGCAAAACGGAAAAATTTGAAAGCCGTATCGGGGATCCTTTCGTATGCTACAGTTGGGATCCTTCGGAAGCTTATATCAGCGTCCGGAAAGCAACTACCTACCCGGTAACAGTGTATGGAGGAAAACTCAGTAACTCTGAGAATAACACGACCTTTTACAAAGGTGAAACTGTATGGGTGAAAACCTCCCGGCCAGAAAAGGGCTTGAAATTCAACCGCTGGCTTTTTCCGGCTGACGTAGAAACTACCGATGACCCGACAGGAACGGCCTTTTTCTTTACCATGCCAGACCATGCGGTGGAAGTGACGGCAAATTGGGAACTTTACACCGGCAGCGAACCGACGGTGTTCTGGGAATATTACGTGTATAGCGGTTTGCTTACCCCGGATAATACTCCGCAGAATCCGGCTGGCATGTCAAACATGACCGTTTCCTATGACTCCGCAAGCAGGACATACACGGTCGACCTTAAGGACGATCTTTGGAGCCCGGTGGATTTCAAAGGCAACGAAAATCCGAACATCGAGGTCAAAGGTGAACTGGGAAATTCCGTCCATATTTCCGGTGCAAACAATGTAAGCATCGATATTGATTCCCAGAATAAGGAAACAGATCTGAATGTGGATTGCGCCGGTACGCTGAGGCTGAAAAATAATACCGGGAACTCTCCTCTGAAACTAAAACTGACCTATAAGCAGGCCGAAGGCGCGGGCTACACTGTGGTGCTGGACGGCGAAAAACTGGAAGAAGCGCCTGCTTATGAAAATGCCGCCGTAAGCCTGAACGAGAGCCTGACCATCATCCCGAACATCTCGGACTCCATCCCGGATGATTCCGGTGCGGGCGGCGACAGCTCCGATGCCGCAGGGGCTCTTGTGGCAACAGCTGTTGCGGGTGCTGCTGTCTTTGGCGGCTACACCATCATCACGGAACTGATGCTGCAGGATCTTCTGCCCGAGGGCGCGGCGATCCCCAAAAATCAGGCCCAGCTGGCAAAACTGGTCTGGCAGACGGCGGGCTTTCCGGAACCGGAAAATGCTTCTGCCTTTGCCAATATGACGGACCCCGAAACAGCCAAAGCTGCACAGTGGTGCGTGGAGCAGGGCTATTTGGATGCGGATTTCGATCCCGACAGATGGACCCCGAAATTCAAGGTCATCCAGACATGGAATAAGGCATTCCCCAAACAGTAAACATCCCCCCGAAGGGAGCGGAGACATCCGCTCCTTTTTTGTGCGTACGGGGCAGGGACATTGTGAGATTGGCTCTTGCATCCTTTTGGTTTTCTGTTATCATAGAAGCAACAGAATTGCAGGAGGAAGTCCATGCGCACATTATTTCTTTTGAACCCAACTGCCGGTAAGGCCGATTGCACCCGTACGCTGCCGCAGCAGATCAATGCTGCCGCCGCGCGTGCAGGGCTTGCGCCGGAAGAATATACCATTCAGGTCACAAATCACGCCGGTCATGCCCGGGAGCTGGCCAATGCCGCTGCGCAGCAGGCCCGGCAGAGCGGGGAAGAACTGCGGGTCTTCACTGCCGGCGGCGACGGCACCTTCAACGAAGCGCTCACCGGGATCTATGGCTATGCAAATGCAGCCGTGGGCTGTCTGCCCTTTGGCAGCGGCAACGATTTTCTGCGCACCTTTGGTACAAAGGAAGAGTTTCTGGATCTGGATGCCCAGCTGGCCGGTGGGCCGGTGAGCATCGATCTGATGCAGACCAGCCTTGGCCTTTCGGCCACCATCTGCGCTGCCGGTCTGGATGCGCAGGTTGCCTACGGCATCCCGAAGTTCCGGCGCATCCCGCTGTGCGGCGGCGAGATGGCCTATGTGCTTTCCATTGTGGAACAGCTGTGCGGACACATCGGCCGCAGGGTGGAGTACACCATCGATGGTGAAACGCTGGATGTGGACTGCCTGATGTGTGCCATCTGCAATGGCCGCACCTATGGCGGCGGTTTCTGTGCAGCGCCGGAAGCACAGCCCGACGATGGCTGGCTGGATGTATATATCATCCGCAAGGTGAGCCGCGTGACCATTGCAAAGCTGCTGGGAATGTACAAGAGCGGCAAGCACTTCCAGAACGGTCAGCTCGTCAGGGCTGCAGAGCCGTACTTCATTTACCGCCGCGCAAAGCAGGTGAGCCTGCGCGCTGCGGATGGCCGCGGGCCGATCATTGCCACGGCAGACGGTGAATGCGCACCCAAGGAGCAGATCACTGTACAGGTACAGCCGCTGGCAGGGCGCATCCTTCTGCCAAAGCCTGCTTTTGAGCGCTTTGCAGCGCAGAGGACGGCACAGAGTGCAGACCGAACATGAAAAACCAGAAGAAGAGACAGCTTTTTTGTCCAAGAAGAAAGCTGTCTCTTTTTCGCTGTACGGCTGATTTTTTCATCTGTCATAAATTCTTAACAAAAAGAAGCAAAAAAGGTCTTGATTTTTCGGGTCAAGATGAGTACAATACACTTAGCACTCAGAGAAATGGAGTGCTAAAGAACCAAAGAGCCGACACGAGGCCCTTTGGACACAGCAAAGTTTTAAATTATATTTTTACTATAGGAGGGCAAGAACTATGAAGATCATTCCTCTTGCAGACCGTGTTGTCATTAAGGCTGTTGAGGTTGAGGAGACCACCAAGGGCGGTCTGATCCTGACCGGCAGTGCTAAGGAAAAGCCCCAGGTGGCTGAGGTCATCGCTGTCGGCCCCGGCGGCGTTGTGGACGGCAAGGAAGTCAAGATGACTGTGAAGGTCGGCGACAAGGTCCTCACCAGCAAGTACTCCGGTACCGAGGTCAAGGTGGACGGCGAAGAGTGCACCATCGTCCGTCAGGGCGATATCCTGGCAGTCGTTGAGGACTGAGCGGTTTCCCCTCTGATATTTGAAAATTGAGCTTTAAAGGAGCGATTTGATTATGGCTAAGCAGATCAAGCAGGGCGAGGATGCCCGCAAGGCACTGTGTGCCGGTATCGATACCCTGGCAAACACCGTTAAGATCACCCTGGGCCCCAAGGGCCGCAATGTGGTGCTGAGCAAAAAGTTCGGTGCACCGGTCATCACCAACGATGGCGTGACCATTGCCAAGGAGATCGAGCTGAAGGACGAGTTCGAGAACATGGGCGCACAGCTGGTGCGTGAAGTCGCTACCAAGACCAACGACGCAGCAGGCGACGGCACCACCACCGCAACCGTTCTGGCACAGGCCATGGTCACCGAGGGCATGAAGAATGTCACCGCCGGTGCAAACCCCATGGATATCCGCCGCGGCATGAGCAAGGCTGTTGCCAAGGCTGTTGAGACCATCAAGGCTCACAGCCAGAAGGTGAAGGACAGCAACGATATCGCCCGCGTCGGCACCATCTCTGCCGGCGACCCCGAGATCGGCCGTCTGATCGCCGAGGCTATGGAGAAGGTCACCTCCGATGGCGTTATCACCATTGAGGAGAACAAGACCACCGCTGAGACCTACAACGAGATCGTGGAAGGTATGCAGTTTGACCGCGGCTACCTGACCCCCTATATGGTCACCGATACCGACAAGATGGTGGCCGATCTGGACAACGCTGCTATCCTGATCACCGATAAGAAGATCAGCGTCATTCAGGATCTGGTTCCCCTGCTGGAGCAGGTGATGCAGAACGGCATGAAGCTGCTGATCGTGGCTGAGGATATCGAGGGCGAGGCTCTGTCCACCCTGATCGTCAACCGTCTGCGCGGCACCCTGAATGTCGTAGCTGTCAAGGCTCCTGGCTTTGGCGACCGCCGCAAGGAGATGCTGCAGGATATCGCTACCCTGACCGGCGGCACTGTGATCTCCTCTGATCTGGGCTATGAGCTGAAGGACGCAACCGTCCAGATGCTGGGTCATGCCCGTCAGGTGAAGGTGACCAAGGAGAACACCACCATCGTGGGCGGCGCAGGCGATAAGGACGCCATTGCAGCCCGCATTGCCCAGATCCGCAGCCAGATCGAGGCCGCTACCAGCGACTTTGACCGTGAGAAGCTGCAGGAGCGTCTGGCTAAGTTGGCCGGCGGCGTGGCTGTCATCAAGGTCGGTGCTGCTACCGAAGTCGAGATGAAGGACAAGAAGCTGCGCATTGAGGATGCACTGAACGCTACCAAGGCAGCTGTGCAGGAGGGTGTTGTAGCCGGCGGCGGTACCGCTCCTATCAATGCGATCCCCGCTGTGCGCGCCCTGTGCGACACGCTGGAGGGCGACGAGCGCACCGGTGCCAAGATCGTGCTGAAGGCCCTGGAGGCTCCTCTGCGCCAGATCGCCAAGAACGCCGGTCTGGAGGGCAGCGTCA
>ERZ773202.1659-NODE-1659-length-13607-cov-3.124483_pt1 | contig 13607 bp, 25 predicted proteins | sample MGYA00580998_ERZ773202 | MGnify/ENA primary metagenome ERZ773202 (study PRJEB29015, sample SAMEA2737803) | human gut metagenome | biome: human gut; feature: human-associated habitat; material: faeces | place: China | collected 2012 ...
TCTTTTTCGGCCTGCCGCCACGTTCGCCCGCCAGCTTGCGCTGTTCATACGCCGCCGCCGAGCGGTCCATCCTCTCCCGGATCATAGGCCAGAGCACACGCTCGGTACCGGCTAACTGCACGCTCTCGCCTGTTCGGTTGTACTGCAGCATTGCGAGTACCAGACGACCACGCTCAGCGTCACCTAAAAGCCCCAGCGCCTCCTCCATGTCCGCGGGAAGCTGCACATATGGCATCATAGCTTTTCTCCTCCTCGCCGCCCGTTAGAACGGGAGCTCTTCCCGCTCTACCTGCGTGTATCCCCCTGCGGGGATGCTGCTGCTCGGCTGCTGCGCCGCGCTTGCTGCGCTGTTCTCGTTCTTGGGCGTAAGGAACTCCACATCCTCCGCCGTGATTTCCAACGAGGCACGCGTCCCGCCGTCGTTGCTCTGGTACGTCCGCACCGCTACCGGGCCGATAACGCACACCTTACGTCCCTTTGCCAGATACTTCTGGCAGTTCTCACCAAGCTGCCGCCATGCCGTCACGCGGAAGTAATCCGTCTGCGCTTGCTCGCCCTGCTTCGCCCGTCCGTTGACGGCTACGGTAAAGCTTGTCACGCTTACGCTGCTTTGTGTGATCCGCGTCTCCGGATCACGGGTCAGATTCCCGATGATCGTACACTTGTTCATGCTTTCCTCGCTTCCGTTCCGCCCCCGGGCGCAAATGCCGGGGGCGGAACGCTCCTTTACGCAATCACCACAGTATTCGTGCCTTCCAGCGCCGTCCGCAGGAAATCGCCGATGTTCTTCACCGCCGCAACCTCCCACGCACCTCCGTCGGCATTAAACAGCGCGGCCTTCTTCCCCTCCTTGAAGCGCACTACGAAGGGGCTAACCGGCTGCTCCACCTCCGGGAACGTGCGCATGGGACGCAGAGGTGCAGGGTTTTTGAACACCTTGGAGTCGATCTCCTGTACGCCAGACTTGATCGTGACGCGCTGGGAAAATCCGTCGTCGCTGGTCTGTGCGCTCTGCTGCTCGGAGAGGTTTGACATCACGCCCAGCACCGCATCTCGTGCATCATCCTGCTTAAACGTAGCTTGCATGGTGATCGCCAGCGATTCAGAATCCACAAAGCTATTAAAGGGGATCACAGGTGCATTGTAGTCGCAATATGCGAGCATAGGCCGCTGCATTGCATCTCCCGTAATGGCTCCATACACTATCACCCGACGCGAAGAGGCAACGCTCACAATCGCAGCTGGCTTGTCGGAGGTGAACATCCTGTCTACATCCGCCTTGATCCAATCCACCAAGCCTTGTAGCGTAAACGTATCAAAACAGGCCGGCGTAACTGCGGCATTTGGCCTCGGCTTGGCCACAGGAACCAAATTTCCATGCTGGTCACGGTAGTGCGGCACGCCGTAGATTTCCACAATCTCCGGCTTTGCCTGCGCCTTCATACGCTCCTCGGTCATCTGCGCGACTGTCTTGATGACTTCCGTCAAATCAGTCCCCTTGATCTCTTCCATGGTTTCGTCCTCCTTTTTTTACATTTCCTGCGACTTGCTGAACTCAATGACATTGGGGGCTGGGGTCTCCTTGCCGTCCATGTCGATCTGGCCCGGCACCTGCGAGGTAAAGCCCTGCATCTGCACCGTGCCGTCGTCGCACTGGCGCATGTACGTCATCTGCTTCAGCGCCTCGGCGGGCTGCAAATGTGTGGTGATGTCAGCCTTGATGTCGCAAGCGTCCCGCCCAATATTGGGGATTACGCTGATCTTGAGCGTAATCGTGCGCGGCTTCGTCGCCGCGGCCCGCATATCATAGCAGTTGTCCAGCACCTTTTCCCACTCCACGCCAAAGCGCTTGGACAGCGTACCGTCCAGCAGGCGGTCGAGGTCGATCAGCGCGGAATCATTGGCTCTCTTTTTCATGGTTTGCTCCTTTCACGCCCAGCTTATACGCCCGGGCAATTTTGCCGTCAATTCTAATCGGCTCAAGGTGGTATTTCTCCATCAGCGCCGCGTCACCGTGCTGATGCGCCTCCTGATGATGCTCCCGGCATAGGGGGAGGCAGCGCAGGCCAATATGGCTCATGTGCGCCCGGTCGCCGCCCATGCCTACCCGGTCAACGTGGTGCAGATCGGCCTTGCGTCCGCACACCGCGCAGCGCTTGTGCATCAGGCACGCGTACACATAGGCCGCAATGTCCTCCGCGTACTCCGTCAGCGCGACCTTGGTCGGCACGTTGTTTACCACGCAAAACTCCACCAGCCAGTCGATGTACAGCCGCGCCGTAGTCATGTCTACGTCGGAGAGGCTGAACGCCTTAATGGCCTCGGCCTGCAGCTTGTCCACCCGCGCCCTAAGAAACTCGGCCTTCATCGTCGCGTTCAGGTCGCGCTTGTCCTCCGCGCCCAGATAGCCCGCCCACGCGGCGATCTCGCCAATGAGCGCCCACGCCTTTCTGCGCTGCTCCGGGCTGATGCAGCGGCTGTCGCACCATAGCACCGTAACCAGGTTGCTGAGGTTATCCGCGGGCGGGCGGAACGTCTTTACGGCGATTCCGCCCTTGTAGTCATACGCCCGCCCCTCAGTCGCAATCACGCCGCATCAGGGGAGAAGTTACGCTCCACCGCCTCCACAAGCCGCTTGGCCTGTTCCTTTGTCAGCTTGGCGCTGGGAATATCCTCCGCCGCTCCGCCCTCGATCAGCTGCTTGCGGTACCTGGCGAAGTCCTGCATCGTGATCCCCATCCGCTTGCATTGATCCATGATCCACGCGCTCGCGTTCCACGGCAAGGCGGCGCTCTTGTTCACGGTCGCGTTTCCTGCGCTATGGTTCGCCGCACGCGTGGGCTCCGGCGTTTCCGCGTCCGGGTCGGTCATCTCCTCCGTAGGAATGCAGAAAACTTGAAACAGCGCGTACTTGTACGCAATCGCCATGGCCTTGTTGCTGGCCTTGTCGCCGCTGTCCATGCCCTCGCCCAGCGTCACCGCGTCTACGTGGCTCCCGTCCGGTGCGTAGAAGCTAAACGCGATCTTGAGAAGGCTGTACCGCAGCTCGCCGCCACTGAGCGTCGCCCTGCTCTCTCGCGTCTGCTCAAGCACCGTCGGCACCGTGAAAATCTGGTGCTTGGTCAGGATGGGCTTGAGAACGTTCATCACGTCGTCAATGCCGCGAAACTTGAAACCCTGCTGCTGGTTGTACTTGTCCTTGCCAATGGCGGTGATGTCCGCCATGGCCGCGCTAATGGCTCCGTAAATCATCGGAGCCCGTGCCGCCTCGCTCATGCCTTTGCCGCCTCCTTTGCCAGCTCCACCCGGAACACGGGTTCACGCTGGATCACCTTTACCCCGGGGATCAACTCGCCCGTCTCCCCGTCAATGGCCTCACCGGAGGCCGTCACGCCCGCGATCCGCTTCTTCACGGCCTCCCAGCTGGCCTCCTCCTTGACCTTTACCACCTCCGGGCAGGAGGTCTTCGCCCAGCCTAGCAGGGCATCGGCGTCCCGCTCGTAGGTCGGCTGCTGCGCCTTTCGCACCAGCTTCCCGCCGGGGAGCTGGTAACTCTCCTGCGTCTTGGTCGCCTTGTGCGGCACACCCCCGAACCACGCCTCCAGCAGCGCCGTGAAGTATGCCACCGTATCGGCGTTCTGCCGCTCGATCTGCTCCATCTGCGCCGCGTAGTAGGCGTTCCAGCGCACCGTGTCCTCCTGCGCCTCTCGAATCTTCTCCAGCGCCCACTCGGCGCTCTTGTCATCCTTGATAATCCAGCGCTCCTCAAGCTCGCTCATGCTCTTACGCTCCTCTCTCAGTTCTCAAACCAACGCCGCCAGCAGAGGGTGACATATTCGTCCACCGGCGCGGGGTCTTCCCGCCGCCGGTGAAGATGCGGCCTCGGGCGTTGTGCCTCCTGCTGCTCGATCTGCTCATGCTCCCCGCAGTCGCATCGTTCACCGGGATCAAGGTACGCCCCGCATCGCTCACAACGATACCGCATACGCCTCGCGCCTCCTTACCGCGTCACCGCGTCTCCATCAGGTACGTCAGATAATCACTCCGGCCTCTGCCGGTCACGTAATCCTCCACCCACTCGCGCAGAAGATCGGGGTCGGCCTCCGCAAGCACGCCGAAGACCCGCCGCGCATCCTCGTCCCGCACGATATTGTGCACCACCAGCCCGGCCTCGACTACGGCCACCTGCCGCCTCTCGTCTCGAACGAACGCCAGCTCCATCGCATAGCTGTCCAGCGCCTCGCGGATGCACGCCGTGCAGTAGTGCCCGCTAACGCTCATAGGCGCTTCCTCCGGCGCGTACTCCTCGCCGCAATGGGGACAAAATACGCTCTTCTCCGCCGTCATGGTCTGCATTTTTCTTGCTCCTCCTTGCTTTTTCTGCGGCGGTGTGATACACTATCCGTGCATTCTTGCACCGCCCTTTCCCTTGGGGCGACGCTCCGTCGGGTCTTACCGCCCGCCGGGGCATTTTTTATTTTAGCGTCGGCTTGTGGCGCACAAACGCTTGGTGCCGCCCCTTCAGCATCCGGCCTACAACGCCGATCTCGTAGCCGTTGAGGATTTGCTCCCGCGCCTTGGCCTCGCGCACCTCGCTGTTCCGCGCCGTAAAGGCTCGATAGCGCTCACAGCATCCGTGGCAGCCCAGCGCCCTGTCTTGGCATCCCTTGCACGGCGCGTTCATGGCCGTCGCCTTTCTTCGGGCTCAACCCGCGTCCATGCCCCCACCGGATACTGTCCCGGCATCAACCGCTTGCGCCCCTCTTCTGCACGCTGAGGCGCGGTCAGACGCTCCACCCGGCAGCGGAGACGGGTCAACAGCCCTTGGGGCTTGTAGCAGGGCGTTTCAGCGTACTTAGCCATTGTTTTTCCCTTCTTTTGCCTTTACTGTAATACACGTCTTAAGCGCGTCGTAGAGCCTACCCATGTCGATATCCATGTAGTACTCGTTCGCGCCCTTGGCTCCAATCCTTACGCCCGCCTCTTGTGCGGCGCGTTTTGCATCGCGCGCAAAATCTCGCTCCATCCCCTGTTCGCGCAGGACCCGCGACTTTTTTACACTCCCGGTCGGTGACCGGTGAACTGCCCATGTTAGCGTGCCGTTGCTGATGATAGTTAGCTTTTCCAGTCGCTCTTTGGGCAACCCGGCAGGCTCAAGCATGGCATCGTTCCAATAGCAATCGTGAAGATCGAGCGAGTAGTAGACTTCACCTAGCCCGTTCTTGCTCGCGCTCCTGATTGTATCCAACTCGCCTCCCCAGCTTGCCATTTCTCTATTGCAGTATATGTTTCCCACTTTGACACCGGGCGTTAAGTCTGTCCTGATTCTGACGCTATCTCCAACATTAAACTTACTCATGCGCCATTACCTCCCTCAAATCATCCCTACCAGTCACGCGGTTTCGACTTCCAGCATCTGTCCGTTCCTGAGGACATACCATGTATCAGCTTTGATTGCTGCGCCATCAATGCGCTTTGCGACCACATTTGGCACCTCGCCGATCCATTCTGTTAGGACGATCCAACTGCCAATTTTGCCCTTTGCACGGCTGTTTTGCCCGGCGCACATCATCACGCAGTTTGTGCCGAGTGTTTCGATCTGCGCCTCGCGCCCAGCCGAGGCGATCTGCGCACTGTACCTAGTCGAGGCGATACGCGCCCAGTCCCCAGCCGAGGCGATATGCGCCCTGTACCCAGTCGAGGCGATACGCGCCCTGTCCCCAGCCGAGGCGATCTGCGTACTAATTGCACCATTATCGGTCAGCGCACCTTTCGCATTCTTTACTTCCTTTACTTCTTCGTCGTATAGCCTCACAGATGCGTCGACAAGTTCCTCGATTCCAAGCTTTGCCCCAATGCGGATACGCTTCCCGCACACTTTGCTGTCGCCGCCGCTGTTCCGTTCTTCGCTTACATCCTCCAGCTCTACCTCGTGATATTCACACCCGTCGGCGGGGGAGTAGTGCCGCCAGACATCCAGCGGGTTTGTGCAGGCGTGGAAACCAGCCTTGCACAGCTCCGCCTTGTCCTCCTCATAGGTCTTCCCCTCCTCGAACTGGAACCCACGACACCGCATGTTGCGGTCGAAACCCTTGTATGCTTTCATGCTTTCCGCTCCTCCCTTAGATCATCCCCACCAGCCACGCGTAGGCCGTGGCCAGCGGCAGCACCGCCGCCGCGCCGATGGTAAGCACCTTGACGGCGAGGATCAGCACCCCGCCCCAGTTGATTACGTGCATCCTTCGCACCCCTTTCGCACCTCGATAACTTTGTGCTATAATTCCTTTGGGGAGAACAGCCGCTCAACCGTTGTCCCCAAAGCATTGGCAATGCGGATGGCTTTGTCTGCTCTCGGCAGCGCCCAGCCGTACTCGTATCGCTGGTACATTACCTCCGCTACGCCAGTCTCCCTTGCAACCTCCGCTTGCGTCTTCCCGGACGCTTCGCGGGCTTCCCTTAACGCGTTCTTCATGGTCTCCTTTCTCTTGGGTTGCACTAACTTTGGTTTGTGCTTGTACTTATATTAGCACTAACTTTAGTTTGTGTCAACCCCCTTCACCAAATTTTTAGGGGGTATTTTCATGCCTTTTTCAGATCGCCTTCGTGCCCTTCGCAAGCTGCACGGGATTACCCAGAGGCAACTTGCGGCGGCCATCGGTGTCAGCGAGATCACCGTCCAAAACTACGAATCCCAGCGGAAGAAGCCAGCTTACGACGCATTGGTATCTCTTGCCGATTACTTCGACGTGTCCCTCGACTATCTCGTGGGCAGGTCAGATAATCCCGTTCGTCGCTAACCGCAGCCGCTGCAGCCGCCCTCGCGTGCGCGCACGCGCTATATACTGCGACAGCAGTATATATATATTTAATTTTATATATGGTTTTTTTCGCTTCATTTCGCTTTAGCTACCTTTCATTTGGTTTTTTTCGCTTTCTTTTCGGTTTTGGTTCGTTTTTATCTCGCTTTTTGTCCGCTTTCAATTCGGTTTTTTTCCGCTTTTACTTCGGTTTTTTTCGCTTTCGGGTCGTTTTTTAAGCGTCCCGCCGAAGCTGGCGCAGCACCTCCGGGCTCGGTCGCACGGGGGAGATTTTCCCGTCCGCCGTCAGCAGACCCAGCCGCTTCGCCTCGTTCATCGCGCCGCCGCTCTTCGCCTTCCTGCCACGCTTGCGCGGCTCCTCCGGCTCCGCCGTCTGCTCCCGAAGCCAGCGCTCGAACGCGCCACGCTCCACCCGAAGCACCTGCCGCGCCGCGCCGCCCATGGTCAGGTGCGGCATTTTCCGCATCAGCGCCGCCGCCGTGTTGCGGCTTACCGCCAGCGCCTCCGCCACCTGCTGCGGCGTTAGGTATTCAGGCATCCTTGATTCCTCCCTCCACGCGGGCGAGGCCGTCGCTCAAGGCCGCTATGGCCTCCCGAAGCTGCTCCGCGTATCGCTTGCCTAGCGCCTTGTCGTCCAGCCGCCCGTCCATCACGTCCCGCTCTACGGCCTCCTGAAGCCCTGTAACGCCCGACAGCGCGTATCGCGTCCGTACCACGCTCCCAAGCAGCGCCAAGTCCTCGCACCCGATGTAGCGCTTGCGATAGCTGTCGCAGTTGCTCAGCATCCATCGGTGCCACATCATCGGCTCTTTGAGCGCCTCGCCAATCCTGTCCACGTCGTCCGGCGTGGGCTTCGTCTCTCCGCTCTCCCAGCGCTCCACCGTGGATTCGCTGACCCCCAGCAGCTCCCCAAGCTTCCAGCGGCTCAGATCGTGCGCTTCCCGGGCTTTTCGCAGGTCGATTCGCGTATATTCTGCCATGCTTGCACCCCCTTTTCTCCTTTATAATTGTTTCAGGACGCGAAATCATCGTAGAATCGCGTCCAGTCGATACCTAGCACGGAGGCGATCTGCTTGGCAACCCGAACGGAGGGATTTCGTTTTCCACTTTCAATGAGCGAAAGCATAGATTCGCTAATCCCAGTCTGTTCACTGATCTGCTTCATGGTCAGGTTGCACGCCTTCCGAATCTCCCTGATCTGCATTTCGTCACCTCTTTGTCTTCCTTGCACTTTGCTTATCGCAAAGCTTATCTTTATTGTACGCAAACTTTGCATTTTGTCAAGTACATTTCCGTATTTTCTTGATGATTTGCAAGATTTGTTGATTTACTCATTGCAAAGTCGTATATTATAATAAGGAGGATGAAGCCGAATGAGAATCCGTGAACTTCGGAAGAGAAAAAAACTCACCCAAAAGGATCTGGGGGATATCATCGGCGCCGCCGAAAGTACCGTATCCCTCTATGAGACGGGCAGACGAACGCCAGACCTGGACACCCTATCCAGATTGGCGGATTTTTTCGGGGTTTCGGTCGATTACCTTTTAGGGCGTGAGAGTGATTCCACCCCAGAGGATCAAAAACCAAGTAATGATATCATGGACTTTAATACAAGAATCTGGCGCTCGAAGATGCCGATCGCGGAGCAAGATCAACCTATCCAGCTGCAAAGCACGGCTAAGGATATAAAAGCAGCCAGATATAAGGAGTGCCGAGAAAAGAAGGGCTTATCTCAGCAGTTCGTGGCCGATTCTCTCGGTGTCCCCGTTGATGCTGTCGCCGCATGGGAAGACGGGGCGGCCGCCCCAGACATGGAGCAGATCGGAGCGCTGGCAAGCCTCTATCATATCGATCTGAGGTACTTCCTCGGCGTTCCCGGGAAATGGGAGTTCGTGGAGCTTCCCGGGAAGCCGGAAACGAACGATATACGCCATATGATCGTAGATGAGCTGGATCGCCAGCTCCTCGAGCAGTTCCGCCTCCTGTCTGACGAAAAGAAACGTGCTGTATTGGCGCTGCTGCAAACCGATAATCCAGCCGATCAAAAGAAGGGTGAAGTATAAGCTATGCCAAAGTGCAAAGAATGCGGGAAACGCGGTGTGTTTCTCAAGCTCAATCCGGACGGTCTGTGCCTTGACTGCGTGACGAAGGCGTACAGCGAGGAAAAGCACGCGCATGAAAAGCTTATGGAGCAATTAACGCCGGAACTCCGCGCTATCGTAAACGCACAAGACGAATTGGATGCCATCAAACTAAACATCGTCCGTGCCAAACAGGAAAAAGAAAAAACTGATGAAGAAATCCATGTAATGATGGAGAAATACGATTTTATTCAGCATGATTTAATCGTCGCTACTGAGCAGCAGGAGCTAGAAACTTTTTCTCTGTATGAACCGCGATTTGATTTTACAAAAAGCGAAGAATATAAGCTTGCTCTTTCTCGTATCCGCGAAAAAGAAAAAGACATGATTAAGAATAAGACAGCCGCATTGTGTGCCTCCGAATGGACTGTCAGTGGGAATAGAGCTAAGGGCATAAAAATGACAAACGAAAATATAAAGCTTGTTCTTAGATCGTTTAATAATGAGTGCGATATTGCTGTTGGTTCCGTCAAATTCAGCAATTTTGACCGATGCCAGGCGAGAATAAAGAAGTCCTACGAAATACTTAACAAGACATCAGAAACTATTCAGGTCGCTATCTCGCATGATTATCTAAATCTCAAGTTGGATGAGCTGGCGCTTGCTTACGAGTACCAGCAGAAAAAGCAGGAAGAGAAAGAGGAGGCCGCAGAGCTCCGCGCTCAGCAGCGTGAAGCCGTCCGCGCCGCAAAGGAAATGGAGGAGGCCAGAAAGGCCGCCGAAAAGGAGAAGCAGCACTACACGCAGGCGCTTGAAAAGCTGGACGCCCAGATCATGGCATCTCCCGAAAACGCTGATCTATCCGCGAAAAGGAATGAGATCATGTCCCGCCTCGACGATATTACGGCTAAGCTGGAGGATATTGATTACAGACAGGCCAATCAGCGTGCCGGGTATGTGTATATCATCTCCAATATTGGTGCTTTCGGCGAAAACGTCTACAAAATCGGTATGACGCGCCGCCTCGACCCCATGGAGCGCGTATACGAGTTGGGTGACGCGTCCGTTCCATTCTTTTTTGACGTTCACGCAATGATCTTTTCCGAGGACGCGCCGACGCTGGAGAATGCGCTCCATCATGCTTTTGATGATCGTCGGGTCAACCGCGTAAATCTGCGCCGAGAGTATTTCAACGTCACGCTGGACGAGATTAAAGAGGTCGTCCGCAAAAATCATGATAAAACGGTGGAATTTGTGGATTATCCCGACGCACAGCAGTACCGTGAAAGTTTACAAATGAGAAAAGAGAACAGGGTGTAGCTTACACCCTGTTCTCTGCTTGTAGGCGTTTTAGGAGCTCTTGCTTTTGGCTGCATGTAAGGTTTCGGATGTGCTTCAAAAAGATGATTTCCTCTTTTGTCGCATTCTGGGATTTTTCCATGTCGTCCTCCTTCATCGCCCGTGGGCGTTGTCGTTATTCCCAGTATACGACGATATGATCGCAATTTCTCCCCAAACGGAAAAAATTGCAACTCTTATCTCTACTATATGCCCCCGCGCCCGAAAAAAGAACCGAGGCCGTGCCCTCGCCCGAAAGGAGCCGAAGCTATGCCGCGCCAAACGCTGAAAAAGCGTCCAGATGGGCGCTATGTCTGCACCTATCACGGTAAATTTTTTTACGGCTACACCCAGGCCGAAGCCCTCGCCGCCCGCGACGCGTACAAGCGCGACGATGAAGCAGGGCTGCACAGCGACAAGCGGAATACCATCGGCGGCTACGCGTCCTACTGGCTCCCGATCTACCGCGCCCAAGCCTCCACCGCCGCATATCGCCAATACGCCGGTATGCTCAACGCCTTTACGGAGTTCCTTGGCGCGTCCACGCCGCTAGGGAAGATCACCAAATCGGACGTAGCCGCGTATTATGCAACGCTTGCTGAAATGAGCAAGTCCTACATTGACAAGGCCAAGAGCCTGATCCGCTCCATGCTATCCGACGCTGTGTCGGATGGGCTGATAAGGTCAAATCCCGCGCTGACGGCTAAACCGCCAAGCGGCACTGAGGGCACGCACCGCCGCCTTGAGGATTGGGAAATCGCGCTTGTCCATCAGATGGTCGGTCACCGTTTCGGCGTGGCTGCTATGCTGATGCTGTACGCTGGTCTCCGACGTGGGGAAGTATTGGCCTTTAACATTGATAGAGATGTTGACTTTGAGCGCGGCAGGATATACGTCCGCGAGGCGGTCAGCTTTTCCGAGGGCTGGAGAGGTAAAAAAAAGAATCCCAAAACAGAGGCCGGGGTCAGGGAAATCCCGCTTTTTAATCCTCTGCGCGAGGTGCTGCAAGGCCGGCATGGGCTGGCGGTCGCATCTGTAGGCGGGAAACAAATGACGCTATCAGCCTTTGACAGGGCGTGGGAAAGCTATCTATCTAAGATGGGGGATTTGCACAACGGATTTTCCAGACGATGGGCGAACGGGAGAACATGGGTTCCGATGAATATTCGCACGCACGACTTCCGGCACACGTTCTGCTCCATGTGCTGCGACGCATACGTTCCCATCGAGGTACTTATGCTATGGATGGGGCATAGCGACGAGAAAATGATTCGCAGAATTTATGACCATATAACAAATAAAAGAAGGGGCGAAGCGATTCAAAAGGCGGCTGAAAAGGTTGAAATCCAAGCTCAATTAGTCAAAAGCATAGTCAATCCAAGCGGAAGTGACCTGAATCCGTTATAAATCAACAAGTTCGAGACTTGCGATATATTGAATGGGGTTCAAGAGGCCGGAAGTTCGAATCTTCTCACCCAGACGTGAAAACCCTAGGAGTTTCAAGGCTCCTAGGGTTTTTCTTCGCCCTTTTGGCTATCGCAACTAGCGCAAAAATGCCTCTTTTGCGCGTTGTGATCTAGTCAAAAGTATAGTCAGTTGTCCGATCCCCTGATGATCTTTCCCCACGTGCGTGCGTCCTGCACTCGCTTCCGCTCCTCCGGCGTGTTCACCGCCACCGCGCCGAGTGCGTCCTCGATCTGCTCAATAGTCGGGATAGTGTCGAGATCGGCGCTGTGCGTAGTAAGCAGCACCGCCTCCCGGTGCTCACGCTCCTCCCGCGTTTCCTTTGGCTTTTCTTCTTCTTTTGGGGCGGCGCGTTTCAGCAGAAAGCCCTGCACGGCTACAAGGGCCGCTAGATCGTACACGTTTCTCGGCGTTGCGTCCTCGCTCAACGCTTTCTCGATCTCGTTCTCTACCCATGCCAACGTAATCACGCGCCGCCCCTCCTTATGCTTTACACCTTCCGCAGTTCTTCCAGCGCACGGCGAATGCTTTCACGGCGCTCGCCATCGGCGCTGCGCATCATGTCCTCCAACTCGTCCACCATGCGCTTGCGGTCGTGGTCAAAGCCGTCGTCGCGGCTATAACGTCCGCGCATAGGGCCGCGTCGATAAGAGCTGCCGTCCCGGCCATAGCTTCCGCGTGCTTCCCAGCCCCCGTCCATCTGACTGTATCCATCCTCGAGCATGATGATCTTATCAATGTTTTTGATGGTGTCCGTCAGCTTTTGTGCCGTATCGAGGTCGCCAGCAGACATGCCCTGCTTCTCGGAGATTTCGTCCAGCTCCTCGCAGAGCATGTCCTTGAGCTTATACAGATTCTTCATCTTGTTCTCCTTTCTCAACCCTCGCGGGTGACGATTAGGTTAGCGTTCTGCACGGAGATGTCCGCGCCGCTGGTGTTTTCTACCGCAATCGTTGCGCAGCAGCCCGCAGGAACGTCCACAAACGTATCAACGTACACATTGTGGTATTCCGCAGCGGCGGCGGGCGTAGCAATAGCTCGGGAGGCCTGAAGCGGCTCACCGGCGATGGCTAGCGCAACAGAGATTGGTCCAGCCGTCCCGCCCGTAGGGACAGCAATGTTCGCACCAAATCCGACGCGGAAGCGTGCTCGGCTCTGGCAGTTCGTCAGCCCTCGCAGGGTGACGATGCCGCTTCCGTCACGGTGTACGATGCAGCGAGACGGTGTGATCGTTGTTTCGGTCAGCAATACGTTCTCGCCGTTTGCGACGATCTGCGCGGCGGCGTAGGTAAACTCAGCCATTGATTACACCTCCTTTAATGGGACAGAAGGCGATTTCATACCGAAGCATCCTCCCTTTAGCAGATCGGCTATCCTCTGATAATAGTCCGGTTCCTCATTGCATAAAGGGCGCAACTGGACAAGCATACCAGCATAAGCGGACAAGTCTATCATAGACAGTTTCTCAAGATCAATCCGCAGTAGATGCTCCATCAGACGATCCTTCGCCATTTCCAAAGTTTTTTTCATGTTTTTTCTCCTTTCAAATAATGCGGCGAGGGATATTTCCCCCGCCGCAAGTTTCAGCATCGGCAGGAGCCGATCATCCCGCAAGGCGGGAAGCTGTGATGTATGTCAGGGCGCCGCCCTTAATACTGCTGATTGCAGCAGAACGGATTGGGCACCGTGTAAGCAGGAACCGGACACGGCCTGATCTGCTGCACGAGATACTGATTCTGCGCCGCCTGAGAGGCCGCAAGCTGTAGGCCGAAAATCTGCTGGCTCTGCGCCGCAATCTTCTCGTCCTTGGCTTCAATCCGCTGTGCCGTGAGTGCATCCAGCACCGCACGAGCGTTGGCGTTCTGATTCTCGATGATGTCCCGCGTGCCGTTCTGGATAACGGTGC
>ERZ773202.1662-NODE-1662-length-13589-cov-4.097015_pt1 | contig 13589 bp, 10 predicted proteins | sample MGYA00580998_ERZ773202 | MGnify/ENA primary metagenome ERZ773202 (study PRJEB29015, sample SAMEA2737803) | human gut metagenome | biome: human gut; feature: human-associated habitat; material: faeces | place: China | collected 2012 ...
TGGGACGCAAGCGATTCCCACTTAATCAGTTTGCCACTACTGCATGTCCATTCGTATAGAAGGGCACTGGCTCACAGCATCAACCTTCATCTCCCTCCATTCCACCTTTTTTAAAATAATGGTCTTCCTCTTTATAAGCATTCTGTCTTTCCTTTATGTATTTAGAGCCTTATAACTAACCATAACTTACTATGACTAACTGATGACGGAGTCAGCATGGCGCATTGTAAGTGCCATGTTTACGCTTCCTAAGTGCCATGTTTATGCTTCCTAATTGCCATGTTTATGCTTCATAAATGGCATGTTTACAATTTTTATATAATGTCGGCTTTACCAGTCATCCTTCTGAATCTCATACAAAAGAGAAATATTTACTACTATAAGGATAAAAGATTAAGCATATCGAGAAAAACTTTTGCCTAAAAACGCAATTTTATCACATCTTCTTTGTTTTTTACTTGTAAAAGTAGTACCTTTGAATCACATAAATGTATGTTAATATGGCTAACAGTAAAGGATTAAACAGAATAAAGGTCGTTTTGGCTGAACAACAACGAACAAACAGATGGCTTGCCGAGCAACTTGATAAAGGTGAAGCCACAATCTCGAAATGGTGTACCAACAGAGCACAGCCATCACTTGAAACATTGGTGGAAATTGCAAAGGTGCTGCATGTTGATACAAAGGATCTTCTATGGTCCATTAAGGATGAATGATAATTTAGAACGAGAATATAATGGTAGAAAAAAATAAAAGTCCATATACAACTATCACGGGGTGCACGTTTCTCTTTTATGAGTTTCAGCGCATACTTCCTTTGCTGACGGATACCAATTCTGAATCTCTACTGAAGGATGAAATTGAGAACAATAGCGTTCTTCAGGTTAATTCTATTGCATCGCGCAAACGCTTTGTGATGGAATTCAAGCGTAGATATGCTGCTGTACCTGCTCACTTTTGGCAAGCTTGGCAGAATCTGAGTGAAGCAGGACAACGTGCAGGGTTGTTTTATGCGATATTGAAAACCTACAAGCTCGTGTTTGATTTTCATTTTAATGTAACAATGAAAAAGTGTAACTCCATAGACCATAAACTTCTGAAAGATGATCTTCAGATGGAGTTTAACGAGCTTTCTGCCCATGATGAGTTTGTTGACAGTTGGTCGGACATGACAAAGAACAAATGCTGTAGCACCTATCTTACGATACTCCGTCAGTCCGGACTTCTAAATGAAAAGACCAATGAACTGACAGCCATTAAGCTTGACGCAAGTGAGTTTGCATATTATATCCGTAGTGGTGAGGAGTGGTTCATGGAAGCCTGTCTTCTCTATCCTTATGAAATAAATGATATTAAAAACAAGTTGCAAAAGATATGAAGAGCATGACTATGCCAGAATTGTATGAATATCTGTGCTCGCCACAGTTCCAAGACGAGAACAGTGGCAACATATTCTACAACTACTACATATACCAATACCCTGCGAACAAGGAGTACGAAATGCGCCGACAGGTTCAGGAGTTCAAGGAAAAGCTTGAACGCCCTACAAACTTTGTAGATGCTCTTGTGCTCGATTTGTTCAAGGTCTTCTGTGAGTTTCTCAGTAATGAAAAATTCGGCGACACATCGTTGTTGGATGATACTTTTGAGGAAGACAAGATACATCCCGATATGGTGACAAATGAACTGACCACAGAGGCCAACTCTGACAACTTTATCAGCTTTGTAAGCCAAAAAATAGACGAGCATATCAATTCAAACAATGGCTACAGGCATCCCTATGTCTTTATTCACGGCATAGGTAAGATGTTTCCGTATCTGCGCACCAACGTCTTCCTCACACGCTACGAGAAATACAACGACACGTCGCGCTACAAAATCATCCTCTTCTATCCAGGTCATCAAGAGGGCAACTCGTTCTCTCTTTTTGACACTCTTGAAGACTCGCACACCTATCGTGCAACATTATTAGTTAATAAATAAAATCCATATATCGCGTATGAAATTCAAGGACTTGTATGAAAAAGGGCTTGACCGCAAGGTGAACCCGGCAGTATCTGCTTCCGACCTTACCGACGAGACGGTGCTGACCGAAATCGTTGAATATGTCTTCACTGAGGAGATTGTCATCAATCTCTTCAACATACTTACCAACATCAAAGTGAATCACGGCAGCCATATCGGTATATGGATCAACGGCTACTATGGGTCGGGTAAGTCTCACTTTCTGAAATATGCCAGCTATTGTCTCTCACAGAACAAGGAGCGTTGTGAGATGGCTTTCATCCGCTTGATAGAGGCAACAGAGGATCTCATGCGCCATGCAAACGGCATATCCAAGTTGGAGCAAGAAGGAGTTTCCGTTTCTGAGTTGAAGTCACTACAGAAGTGGTATGTGTCACAGGCTGATGTCGAAATGGCGATGTTCAACATTGGTGACGTGCATGACGTGAATGCTGATCAGACAACAGCGTTCACAACCATTTTCTGGAACCAGTTCAATGCACAGCGCGGCTACAACTCGTTCAACCTTGCCCTGGCTCAGTATCTTGAGAAAGCTCTTGACGACAACGGTAAGTTCCAAGAGTTCAAGGAGTATGTGAAGAGCAAGGGCTATGATTGGGAGCGCAATATCTCGCGCTTTGCTGCTGGTCGCCTTGACCTTGCCTTGCAAATGGCCAAAGAAGTTGACCCAACACTTTCTACGGATGTCATACGTACCCGTATTCTCAACAACGAAGTGAATGTTTCGGTAGAAGCATTTGCTGCAGAAATGAAGGAGTTTATAGAGAATAAGCATAATCGTAACTTCCGCATCCTGTTCTTCGTCGATGAGGTGAGCCAGTTCATTGGCGAGCACCGTGACCTTTTGCTTCAGCTTCAGTCGCTGGTGAAGCGTCTCGATGAAGTTTGTGAGTCGCGCTGCTGGATAGCTTGTACGGCGCAGCAGACCTTGGAAGAGGTGGTAAGCAATCTGGGTGGCAATGCCAGCAATCCAGAAAACGAGGTTGGCAAGATTCTTGGACGTTTCGAGGTGCGTGCATCGCTGCAAGGCACATCGCCTGAGTATATCACCCAAAAGCGTATTCTTGAAAAGAAAGGTGATGTCGAGATTACGCTTGGCAATATGTTCGACAAGGACAAGGCGAAACTCGATGCCCAGTTCATATTGCCCAGTCAGTACAAAGCATATACAAGCAAGGAAGATTTCGTTGCTTGCTATCCGTTTGTGCCCTATCAGTTCCAGCTCATCATGAAGGTGCTTGACTCGTTTGTCAACATGAACTATGTCGATAAGCAGGTGAAGGGAAATGAACGTTCGCTCATCAACATCACCTTCTCCATAGCTAAGGAAACCGCTGATATGGAAGTTGGGGAGTTTATCTCTTTCGACCGCTTCTTTGGTGCCATGTTCCAGGGGTCCATGCAGCATCTTGGTCAGCGTGCCATTGCCAATGCACGTCAGGCACTTGAACACATTGCAGACCCGGAAAAGCAGGAGTTCTATCGTCGTGTTGTGTATGTGCTCTTTATGATATGTAACCTTTCGGATGTTGACAAACCTTCCTTCTTGGCGACAATAGACAATATAGTAACCCTGCTCATGACCAAAGTGGACGCAAGCAAGGCTGCCATCAAGCATGAGGTAAGCACCGTGTTGGCGTTTTTGATTGACAAGGCAGTTATCCGCAAGACGAAAACCGAGACAGGAAGTGAGATATATGAGTTCTATACTGAGGAAGAGTCGAAAGTGGCCCAACTCATAAAGAACCAGCAGGTGGACAGCAACACATACAGCGATGAACTGAAATCTATATTCTTTAGCCATTTCGGAAATCCAAGCAACAAGAAAACGTTTGCCACACGCTCGTTCAATGTGGGAATCAACATCTACGGGCGCAACTATCTTAGCAACAACGCCGACATCTGTATCGATTTTGTGACAACCGCTAGGACCGACTCTGCCGAGCAGTTTGCTTTCAGCGTTAACAATACGTCGCAGGGCACCCATCTCATTTATTTCCTCTATCCTCAGTTGAAGGACAATGCTGAGCTTCGTGCCAACTTCCTGTATTACTGCCGTGTGCAGCGTTTCGCACAAGAGCCAGCAATAAGTGATGAACGCCAGCGTACCAAGGAAATTTTTCGTCAACGTGCCAAGGAGCTATACGATAAGGAGATAAAACCTCAGTTCCAGCACATTCTCGACACATGCCCTGTCATATCATGCGGTGCGGTGCTATCGGCTTCGCAAATTGGAACAGCCAAGAAAACCGAACGCTACGAGGCATTGCTCAATTGCCACATGGAGACACTCTATTCGTTTGCCATGCTTGTCAGCAGTGGCGAGACTCCGAAGAATGGAGCTGACCTGTCGGTAAAGATACTGCGCCCCGTAGAGGCAGAATTTATAAATGAGCCGCTCAGAACCCCAGAGAAGAAAATCATGGACTGGCTAGACCGCTCGCCTCACGACGTGACGGTGGCTGATGTTGTTCGACAGTTCTCGAAGGTGCCTTATGGATGGTCAGACTATGCCACCATCTATTATCTCAATGAATTGGTACGCCGCCATCTGTATACGTTCAACTATAACAACAATCCCAACGTGAGCCGTGAGGATACGGCACGTAACATCGTGCGCGATTCTAACAAGTTCACTGTGGAGAAAGCAAAAGCCATCTCGCAGGAGGTGCTTAATGACTTCATTGATGCTTGGAAGCATATTTTCAACGTAATGTCGGTGAAGGGTAGCAACGATAGCACCGAGTTGTTCCGCAACTGCAAGGAGACTGACGATAGTCAGCTTAATACACTTCTGAAAAATTATCGTAGTCTCTCTCATAAACTTAGCGGATGCCCCTTTGTCCATACCATCGACGAAGCTGTCACTTTGATGGAAAGTTGGCTCACGGAGCGCGACCATCTGAAGTTCTTCCAAACCATCATCGACGCACGCGACGAGGCTTGCCGACTCTTCGATCGTTGCAAGAACATCAACTCGTTCCACAACGACCAATTCCCCAACTATGAGAAGGTGCGCAAGTTTATTGATGACAATCGTGACAACTTCGCTTTCCTCACCGACGAACAACAACCGACTGTAGTGGCTATACGTGCCATTCTTACCGACGAGGAGCCGTGGGACAAAATGCCGTCTTACATGAAGATTATGCGCACGTTGAATGGTCAGTTGGGCGAATGCAAAACCCACCTCATTGAAAAGATTAAGGCTAACTACAACAAGGCGTTCGACGAACTTGAACAGTATGCCAACGAGGTGAATGTGCCGCATGACAAGTTCGCAAAGCGCGACATTACCATATCGCTGAAAACAAGCACCTCCAACTTCTATGCGCTACAGGCCAATGCGGACACTCGCGATTTCTATGAGGAGGAAATGAAGAAAATCAACAGTGCCATTTCTGTGTCTCCATCCAAGCAACGGAAACGCAAGATTGTGCATCTTAATACGCATACCACCAAGCCAATGCGTTCAGAGACAGATGTGGACATCTACTTGGCAGGATTGAAAGCCGAGCTTATGCAATATATAAATGATGACAATGACATCATTATAGGTTAAGAATAGCGATTATGAACAAGAATATATTAGAATTCGTGACATTCACCATAGGCAGTGTCGCTGAAAGGGTGCATAAAAGCCCGTCTGAAATATATGGCCTATTCAAGCGATTAAATGTTATTGATGGCTATTTGGTGCCAGCATTTGACGTGCTGCATACATTCGGACGTCAATATTTGGTAAATGACGTATTGGACTTTCTGCAAGAAAAAGGAGTTAAGTTATATGGAAAGTAAGGAACTCTAAACGTAACATTTATGGAGGCTAACCGTATCATACTTGATATGAAATATGCGCGTATCATAGAAATTATAGCGCAACGATTGAATATTAAAACAGAGGCTGCAATGGACGTGTTTTATACATCTCCACTCTTCGAACTTATAGACAAGGGTGTTGCTGATATGCATTGCCGTAGCGACCAGTATTTGGCTGAAGAGATTATAGCAGAAAAGAAAAACAATAAAGATGGATACTAACAGATTGAAACGCTTCGCTACTGAGGCTCGAAATATATTGATGCAGGGCGTGAAAAACCGCTTGCAGGCTATAGGCTTCGACCTGAAGACCGGCACACCTTCTGAAATGCCCCAGAAGATGGAGGGCGGTGCCGTATTCATGGGCGACACCGTAACGACTGACTTTTACAGCCGTTGGATGTCGCTCTACAACAACATCTGCGCTCGCGGCATCAAGCAGGTGGCTGAAGAGGCTGCCTACACATGGTTTAACCGCTTCATGGCTATCCGCATCATGCAGAAGCAGGGCTTCATTTCGCCTGTCTTGGCTTATGAGAGCGAAGAAGTGCGGGTTCCGGTCATTGTGAGCGAGGCCCGCCAGGGACGTATGCCTCAGATGGTAGCCGACGTGCATGACAAATTGATGGAACTCCTTGACGACGACAGCAAGACCAACGAGCAGTTTGCCTTGCTGATAGTGGCTTATTGCCATGAGAATCCTATCATCAACAAGTGTTTCGGAGCCATTGCTGACTACACAGAGTTGCTTCTGCCACAAAATATTTTGGCGGAAGGTGGCTTTGTGAGTATGCTTAACCAAACAGGGTTTATTACGGACGAAGACCTCCATTCGCCCGAGTTGATAGGCTGGCTTTACCAGTTCTATATCTCTGATCGCAAAGCTGAAGCCATGGCGAAGAAGGGCCAGTATGACACTGACGATTTAGCTCCCGCTACGCAGATTTTTACTCCTAACTGGATTGTGAAGTATATGGTGGAGAACACCGTGGGGCGCATCTATATCGACAACAACCCATATTGCGAGGCGAAGGACGAGTGGAAATACTTGGTTGACACGCCTTCGGACGATGAGACGCTACAGATTGACGACCTTGCAGAACTTACAGTTGCCGACCTTGCCTGTGGTTCGGGGCACATTCTCAACGAGTGTTTCGACTTGCTCTATGCCCTTTACGTGGAGGAAGGCTACAGTCGCTCGCAGGCTATCAGCAGCATCCTGCGCAAGAACATCATTGGCATCGACCTCGATACTCGTGCCAAGCAGCTTGCCACGTTTGCCCTCCTGATGAAGGCTTGCCAAAAGGACAACAGCTTTCTCGACGGCAAGGTGATGCCGCGCGTCTACGACATGCCGCGACCTATAGCCGAGGCTATTGCTGACGATGCCGATACTTGCAATGCCGAGGAATATCTCGAAGAAACGCTTCCTCACTATCTGCTGGGCGGCAATGCCAACATGGTGCAGGAACTTACCGATGCCATTCTTTTGATGAACCATGCCAACACGCTTGGCAGCATCATGAAGTTCGACATTTCGGAGCAGACCCGCAATGTCGTGATGGTTCGTACCCAGGAGTATGAGGAGCAGTTGGCTAATGGCGAGATTGTACCTTCGTCCATTATGCTGCTGATGCCTTATATGCGCATCATCCTTGCATTAACCCAAAAATATGCTGCGCTTTGTATGAATCCGCCGTATATGGGCAGCGGAAGGTTTGATGATGTGCTGAGCAAGTATGTGAAGGACAACTATGCAGATGCTAAGGCTGACCTCTTCTCTGTATTCATGCAGATGGGTATGGAGCGTCTTGCTCCAAACGGCAAAATGGCGCAAATCAATATGCAGAACTGGATGTTCCTTTCCTCGTTTGAGAAGCTACGCAAGCAGTTTTTGACTCACTATAATATAGACAATATGTTGCATCTTGGTCCTCGCACATTCGACGAATTGAGTGGTGAGGTGGTGCAGAATACTGCTTTTGTACTCAGCAAGCATAAGCCTGTTGAGCAAGGCGGTGTGTACTATCGACTCGTGGAAGGAAATAACTGTGCGGACAAGGAACGCTTGTTCTTAGAGGCTAAGCAAGGCGACGGAAAGGCAATTATAAATTCTAAATCATACACCGTAAATTATCCTAACGTTGAGCAGAAGAACTTTGAGAAGATTCCAGGATGTCCGATTGGGTATTGGGTGAGTGAGAAAGAACAAAAACAATTTATTCAAGGATTATTAAACAAATATGCAAAACCTTGTAAAGGTATAGATACAGGAGAAAATGCTTATTTCTTAAAATTGTGGTTTGAAGTTTCTTCAAATGAGATTGATGATAGCTTAGGACAAGGTAAGTGGGTTCCATATAATAAAGGTGGAGGTTTTAGACGATGGTATGGTTTCAGAGAATACGTATTAAAATGGAACGGATCTGAAGAAGAACTGGCATCAAGATTATCATGGATAACCAAAAAGCCAACTCTTAGAAATAAAAACTATTGGTTTAAGGAATCATTTACTTGGTCTTCTATTTCTTCGGATGGTTTTTCGGCTCGTTTTTCACCTAAAGGTGCATTGTTTGACAATGGAGGAAGTTCTGTTTTTTCTGAAAACAATTTATATCTTATTGGAGGCTTAATAAACAGTAAAGTTGCTAATAGGTATTTTGAGTTTCTTGCACCTACTTTGAATTTTCAGCCTGGTGATGTTGGGCATATTGCATATTCTGAAAAGCTGAAGGATGTTGTTGTCCAAGATAGAATTTCTGCGATAGTAAGTGAAAACATTTCCATCTCCAAATCCGACTGGGATGCTCACGAAACCTCTTGGGATTTCCAGCGCAACGAGTTATTGTCAGTAGACGAGCAGACCTACATGGACAACTTCAACAACTTTGTAGAGGATCACTACAAAGAGACTGGCGAACGCCTCTGCATCGACCCTGCTGCCCCACAGTTCAACAGCTTAGCATGGCGCATAGAGCAATACAAGCAGAAGTGGGAGCATAAGTTCAAGCAGCTTCACGAGAACGAGGAAGAACTCAACCGCAAGTTCATCGACATCTATGGTCTGCAAGACGAACTTACGCCAGATGTCCCTCTCAACGAAATCACTATCCTTCAGCAGGGTGAAATCTCGATTGAGTGAGAGCAGAGCCAAGCTTGCTTGGGCTCTATGTGGAAGCCATCAATCCTCAACATTAGAACAAAGAAAGCAATGAAACAAGAGATAAAAGACATCATGCAGCTTTTGCTCAAACGCCATAAGGAGTTGGGCATAACAGACCAGATAGACTACGAAAAGTTCTATCTGTACTCTATCATTACTCATAGTACAGCTATAGAAGGTAGTACTGTGACGGAGGTGGAAGCACAGTTGCTCTTTGACGAAGGCATTACGGCTAAAGGAAAGCCTATGATAGAACAGCTGATGAACCTCGATTTGAAAGCGGCTTACGACTATGGCCGTATTTGGATAAAACGACATGAGGACATCACCATAGAATCTCTTGTTACTCTTGCTGCAAAAGTAATGGCTCGTACTGGCGGTGAATATAATTCGTTAGGCGGAAGCTTTGATGCTTCGAAAGGAGAGCTTCGCAAGTTGAACGTTACTGCTGGTGCTGGCGGACGGTCGTATATGAACTGGATGAAGGTACCCATGAAACTGAAAGATTTTTGTGAAGAACTTAATAAACGTCGCAAAGCTATAGATACAACTGATGAATTGTCTATATATGAGCTGAGTTTCTGGGCGCACTACGAACTTGTAACCATCCATCCATGGGCAGATGGAAATGGTAGGACAAGTCGCTTGCTTATGAACCTTCTGCAAATGGAATATGATGTATTGCCAGCAAAGGTATATAAGGAAGATAAAGCTGAATATATCCAAGCTCTCATTGACACCCGGGAAGCTGAGGACACAGACATCTTCATCAACTGTATGGCGAAACTACATTGCGAACATCTTCAGCAAGATATCGATCAGTTCCTTGCATCGACATCAGAGAAAATGGTCGATAAAACAGAATTTATGCAAGAAATGGTCGATAAATGGTCGATAAAGCCAAATTTGGCAGGAAAACTGGCCGATATAATAGTTTTTATGGCCGACAAAGAAGAAATCAGGACCGAGCAGCTTGTCGCACAATTGGGCCTGACAGAAACCACAGCAAAACGCTATTTACGCCAACTGACAGAGTTCGGTTATTTGGAAGCTCATGGTGGTAACAGAAACAAGTCATATACAAAAAAAGTGAAAGAATAAAACGTTCCTTTTCAAGGCACGTTTTCTCGCCATGGCAGAGTTAAACAGGTTTACCTCTGCTCATCTGGCTTAACGAAAACATTCAATTCATATAGAACAGAATTATGGAAGAAAACAACAAACAACATATAGTATGGCACGATGACGTAATCGTGAAACAATTTATCAGCTATGCCGTTGGCTGTATGATGGGGCGCTATAGCATCGACAAGCCCGGACTAATCCTTGCCAACCAAGGCGATGGATTGAAAGAGTATGAAGCTCTCGTGCCAAACTCTCGTTTTGAAATCGACGATGACGGTATCATTCCGTTGATGGCATCGAATACCGACTTTGCAGACAATGCAACTGTTCGCTTCAAGAAATGGCTGACTGTTGTGTTGGGTGAGGATCGGCTGGTGGAGAACCTCAACACCGTAGAAGCAGCCCTTGGTAAGAGTATTGATGACTTCTTCATTAAGGACTTCTGGAAATATCACAAGAAAATGTACCAGAACCGTCCCATCTATTGGCTTTTCAGTTCAAAGAAGGGTGCGTTCCAGTGTATAGCTTACATGCATCGCATGACACCCTATACAGCTGAGCAAATCCGCACAAAGTATCTATTGCCACACATAGAATGGCTTGTGCAGAAGCAAAACGAAATGGAAGAAAATGCAGCCAACCTCAGCACAGCCGAACGCCGTGAACTCGACCGCCTTACCACACAAATAGCAGAATGCCGAGAGTATCATGACCGTCTGCACGAAGTGGCTGACAAGCAGATAGCCTTCGACCTGGACGATGGCGTAGTAGTTAATTATGCCAAGTTTGGTGATGTATTACATAAATTGAAGTAAAAAAAAGACGACATGAGCGAACTACAGAAAAAAATATACGATTACTTCGAACGCGACACAGAGTTAAGGGTGTTGTTTATATTCAAGGACTCTGTGGATATATTTACGACAGCTGAGCTTGTAAGTGTAGAATGGAAGTCTGGTTATCGCTACATAGATTTCAAAGGAGATTGGTTTACTACCAAATATCGCCTTGACAATGACTGGCAGAATGACAAAATTGTCATCTACTGTCATCAAGAAAGTCCATTAAGGAAGAAATCGCTACAGGCATCGTTCCCACTTATGGATGTGCTTGCTGCCAACATGGAGTATCACAGCCAAGATGATGCAGCATTCATGCAGCAATATGGACTGCCTACCAACGACCTGCAACTTGTTAGATTTGTGGAGAGAAATGTCATCTCTTTACAGTCGGACAAGATGCTGCGCTTCTTCATGCCATATTACCAGGAAGGCAGCATAACACACGACATCATGGTGCGTGGTTTCATAAGCAGCTTTATGGGTGCGCATAGTATATTGAATTGGGATAGCATCATCCTTAAAGTGCTGTTGTATGGCAGAGAATGTGAGAGCGATAAACAACGAGATTTTTACGTCAGGCTGCGAGCCTGCAAGGATGCGCAGGAGGCTCTGGGTAAACATCTTACTGACATCTTTGGCGTGTCGTATAATGATGACAGTAAAGAAAAGGTGGAATATATTGTGAAAGTCTTCAAGTACAACGCAATAGTACAAAACCTTGCTCCGATAGCTGCGGATAACTACAAGCAGACAAGAATAGCTGACAGTGTAGCCCTGCAGCATATGAACCGTATCCTGGAGTTGGCTCTCAGTAAAGAAAAGACAACAGAAGCCCTCACCGAACTCTTCGATGAACTGGGCAGCGAAGTGCGCGACGCAGACATCATACGTTGGTATGGAACGGATGCCAATTACTATTATCTGCCGGAAGCACTTTGCGTACCGATTATTAAAACCCTTTTGGAGGAAAAGATTGAAACAGAACCTGCGGAAGTTCTCAACAGAATAGAGGAATTGATGCTAAAACATAGCGAGAACTCTATGATGACTGCCGTAATGGATTATGCAGTCATCGTGGCAAGGCTTTACGAGAAGGCTCTTACGCTCGGTTCGTTAACGCTCAATACAGCCGATGAGTATGTAATGAGATATGAGTCGGATTATTGTTTTATTGATCAATACTACCGTCTGGCTAACGAGACTTACTTTGGCATAGATCCAACATGCGAGTTGTTTGACGCACTACAGAAGGTGAAACGTTGTCTTGACCAAAACTACAGCAAACTTTGCAACAGAATTAACCTGGAGTGGACCAGATGTTTGAAAGAAACTGGAGGGATAGGCGAGGTTCATCTGTTACGCCAACAGAACTTCTATGATGAGCGAATAAAGCCGATACAGAAGAAGGTGGCGGTTATCGTGAGTGATGCGCTCAGATACGAGGTGGCAAAGGAGCTTATAGGAGAACTGGCAAGATCTAAACATATTGCAAGTCTGAAACCAGCCATTGCTATGCTGCCATCCGAAACCAAATACTGTAAGCCATCGTTGCTTCCACATCGTGAACTTAAACTCTACGGTAAGGGCGAAGAGCAAGACATGGCTGTAGACGACCACATCCTCGACACGACACTGAAACGCTCTGAGCATTTGCAAGTCTATCGAGACGGTGCCGTATGTGTGCCGTTTGAAACAGTGGCAGAGTACAACCTGGAGAAGAACCGTGAGATATTCAAGCATCCGTTGGTGTATATCTTTCACGATGTCATTGACAAGACAGGACATGACGGTAATGCCAAGCAAATAGTGAACAGTTGCAGGGATGCTATCACCGAATTGAAAAAAATGATTCCCAAGATACATGCCTCCTACAACGTGACGGAAGTCTATATAACAAGTGACCACGGCTTCCTGTTCAACGACATAATGTTTACCGACAAGGACAAGCACAAAATAGAAGAAGACTGTCTTGAACGCAACACACGTTATTATCTTACTAAATCGAAAGACGAAGTAAACGGTGTGGTTAAGTTTCCACTAAACGAGGTGTCGGGCATGGTTAATGTTAGCGATGTGATGGTGGCTGTGCCAATGGGTACAAATCGATTTGCGGCTCCATCGGGTGGTTATATGTTCACTCATGGCGGCGCGGCATTGCAGGAACTGATAATCCCCGTAATAACAAGCCGTCAGGAAAGAGACGACAACAAGCAACCAGTGGGCGTGATGATTCTCGACAGACGACTTTCGATGCAAGCCTCACGTCTGAGATTCAAGATGCTGCAAACAGAGGCTGTGTCTATGGACATGAAGGAGCGCCCCATAAGGGTTGCTCTGTATCACAACGATGTGCCGGTTACGCCAGTCAAGGATATCCTTCTCGACAAGACAGACCCGTCTTTGGACAACAGAAAGATACAGGTAGACCTCACGCTCAATAAGAATATTGATGCCAAGGTGTTGCAACTGAAAGTGTTTGATGCCACAGACGAATTGAATCCTATAATAAAGGAGAATGTGACAAACAACACATTGATAGAAAATGATTTTGACTTCTAATTTAGTGTTTACTGAATAATTTATAACTCTCTGATATTTAAGTTTATATAACTTTA